>Ga0210390_10000361_pt1 | contig 49399 bp, 43 predicted proteins | sample IncBWH11OmetaG_FD_161050 | JGI IMG/M metagenome (GOLD analysis project Ga0210390, IMG submission 161050) | Forest soil microbial communities from Barre Woods Harvard Forest LTER site, Petersham, Massachusetts, United States - Inc-BW-H-11-O ... | reverse complement strand
AATCCGCAGATGTGTGCTGACGATCACATCCCGCATCGCAAAGACCGCTTAAACAGTTGAGCACCGGAAGGCCGGTGGTACGGAGCGAACCATGAGAATCTTCATCAGCGACATCCCGAACGTCGGTTGGCGGTGGGGATATATGAAGCACCGCATCGTGCAGTGGCGACGCCGCGCACAGGCGCGCCACGAGTTACAGGGCTTGAGCGACTCTACCCTGCGCGATCTCGGCCTGACGCGCTGCGACGCGGCACATGAATCCACCAAGCCGTTTTGGATGGCTTGATCGGGCAGAGCATGATCCCGAAAAGTGGGAACCGGTTTTCGGATAAAGATCATGCGAAGCGGAAAAATATAGTTCCTTAAGGCGACGCACACTGGCATGCCGATGGGCCGCTCGCAGGGGCGGCCCATCGGATTTTTAAGAGGCGTTTGCTCCCCGTCACGCGATTTTTGTACGATGCGGTCTTTCGCGACGGGAGCGACGCAAGACATGCCAAAAATCAGAACCGCAGACGGCGTGAGCCTCTATTACGAAGAAGCCGGCGCCGGAACGCCGGTCGTCTTTGTGCACGAATTCGCCGGTGACTACCGCACTTGGGAACCGCAGATGCGCCGCTTCACGCGCTCGCATCGCTGCGTGACCTATAGCCAGCGCGGCTATCCCCCATCCGATATTCCGAGTGACGCGGCAAGCTACGGCCAAGATATCGCGCGCGGCGACGTGATTGCCGTCATGGATGCGCTCGGCATTGAGAAAGCGCATGTGGTTGGCCATTCGATGGGCGCTTATACGTCGCTCCATGTCGGCATGCGCCATCCTGAGCGTTGCATCTCAGTGACCGCGGCCGGTTGCGGCTGGGGCTCGCTGCCTGACCCCGCCGCGCGCGCGGCAATGCGGGCGCAGGCTGCGGAAACCTCGAAAATGTTCATCACGAAAGGGATGTCGGAGGCGGCGGCGATCTATGCCGACGGCGCGACGCGCCACGCGCAAAAGTTCAAGGATCCGCGCGGCTATGCGGAATTCGCCCGCATGCTCGCCGAACATTCCGCGCAGGGCCACGCGTTGACCATGGCGATGCTGCAGAGCAAGCGCCCGACATTGTGGGACATGGAAGAGGACCTGAAGAAATTTAAGGTGCCGCTTCTGGTCATCTGCGGCGACGAGGACGAGACCTGCCTCGATGGCAGCGTCTTTCTCAAGCGCACCGCGCCAACGGCGGCGCTACTTGTCATTCCGCGCTCCGGACACACGATCACCAGCGAAGAGCCGGGCGCCGTTAATGCCGCGCTCGCCGAACTGTTCGCCGCCGCCGAACGCGGCCGCTGGCTCGCGCACAGGCCGCCCGGCATGAAGCAATGAGCGACAGCGCTCCAGAGAATGACGCATCGGCGCCGGCCGCTTCGGCGTCCACCGCCGTGATCTCGCCCTGGACGCCGTTTCGCCAATCGGCCTTCACGATGATCTGGACGGCGACCCTGGTCGCCAATATCGGCGGCTGGATGTACAGCGCAGCGTCCGGCTGGCTGATGACGGACCTCGATCCCAATCCCTTGATCGTGTCGCTGGTGCAAGCCGCGACTACGGCGCCTATGTTCATCTTCGCGCTGCCGGCCGGCGCGTTCGCCGACATATTCGACAAGCGCCGCTACCTGATCGTCTTCGAGGCGGTGGCGACCATAGTGTCCGCGATCTATGCCGTGCTGGTCACTCTGCATCTGGCGACGCCGTTCAATCTCCTGCTGTTTACGTTTCTGATCAATGTCGCCGGCGCGCTGACCTCACCGGCCTGGCAGGCTGTGGTGACGCAGCTGGTGCCGCGCGAAGATCTGCCGGCCGCGATCGCCGCCAACAGCGTCGGCGTCAATATTTCGCGCGCGCTCGGTCCGGCGCTTGGCGGCCTGATTATCGTCGCACTCGGCATTGCCGCGCCGTTCTGGCTCAATGCGATCTGCAATGTCGCGGTCATCGTCGCGCTCATTTGGTGGCGCACCAGCAAGCGACCGAACACGCTGCTGCCGGCGGAGAGTTTTATCCAGGCCATTTGGACTGGCTTGCGCTACACGCGGCACAATCCGCATCTGCACGCGACATTGCTGCGGGCGAGCGGGTTCTTTTTGTTCTCGAGTGCGTTCTGGGCGCTGCTGCCGTTGGTGGCGCGGAGCCGGATCGCGGGCGGTCCCGAGCTTTACGGCACTCTGCTCGGCGTTATCGGCATCGGCGCCGTGGCCGGCGCCTTCGGACTGCCGGCGCTCAAGGCGAAATGGGGCCCCGATGTGCTGATGGCGCTGGCCACGGCCGGCACCGCGCTCGCCACGGTGTTGTTCGGCCTGGCGCGCGAGCCGATTACAGCGCTGATAGCCAGCGCAATCGCCGGCGCGTCCTGGATTGCGGCCTTGGCAACGCTCAATATCTCGGCGCAAGTGGCCCTGCCGGACTGGGTACGCGGCCGCGGGCTTGCGGTCTTCGCCACCGCATTCTTCGGCTGCGTCACCCTCGGCAGCGCCGTGTGGGGCGAGGTCGCGTCGTATACCGGGTTGGCGCTGGCGCATCTCGCCGCCGCGGCCGGCATGCTCGCCACCATCCCGCTGACCTGGCGCTGGAAGCTGCAGACCGGCATGTGCATCGATTTGTCGCCATCGATGCATTGGCCGGCGCCGATCACCGCGCAGGAGATCGAGCATGAGCGCGGCCCGGTGCTGGTGTCGGTCGAATACCGCGTCCTCCCGCAGGACCGCGCGGAATTCCTCAAAGCCATCGCCAAAATCGAGCACGAGCGCCGCCGCGACGGCGCTTACGCTTGGGGCGTGTTTGAGGATACCGCCGACGAGGGCCGCATTATCGAGACTTTCCTCGTCGAGTCCTGGATGGAACATCTGCGCCAGCACGAGCGCGTCACCAATGCCGATCGTCTGGTCGAAGAAGCGGCACTGCGGTTCAATTTGAACGGCGCGCCCAAAGTCACGCACTTCATCGCTGCTGAATTTTAGCGGCTGGAAGGGTCTCGGTATGCCGAGTTTCGTTGATGCGCCGGACTGAGATTTTGCCGCCGGCAATGTCGATCTCGTTGAGGCAGCAGGGGTCCTGCGCAATGCGCCAATAGGCCGATTGCGGCTGGTCGAGCAGTTCAAGCAGCAGCGCGCGATTGACGCTGTCATGGCCGACCAGGACGACGGTATCGTCTGGATGACGCTCAAGTACCATGCGCAACACGTTGCCGGCACGCGCGGCCAGATCCTGCAGCGATTCGCCCTTGGGAAAGCGGACGAACTGCGGCGAGGCGAACCATGCGGCAAAGAGTGCGGCATCCAGCCCCTTGGCTTCGTCGAAAGTTTTGAATTGCCAGGCGCCGTAGTCGATGTCGTTGAGATCGTCGCAAATGTCGGCCTGGATGCCGCAGGTCGTAGCAATCGCCACGCCGGTTGCGACACAGCGGCTCAGCGGGCTCGTGTAGATCTTGCTCGGATGCCAGGCGCCGGCGATGCGCTGCCCGACCGCCGCGGCCTGATCGCGCCCAAGCGCGGTCAGCGGCAGTGGCTCGCGCCCGCGAAATCTCTCGGGCTCGATGCCTTCGACGTGGCCGTGGCGCGTGAGCAGGATCTTGGTCATGCAGCCGGATTACTTCCAGCCGAGCCGCTCGAGGATCGCGCGGCCCATGATCCATTCCTTGTCTTCCGGAGAAAGGAACTCGAGCGTCTCGGTGAAATGGGTGATGCGCTGCTTGTAGGTCGCCTTGGCGAAAGAATTGGTGAGATCGGTGCCCCAATAGCAGCGCCGCGGACCGAAGGCGTCGAACAGGCGGCGGATATGCGGCTTCATATCGTTGAACGGATAGGACTCCGCCGAATAGAACGGCGAGGTCGAGAGCTTTACCGACACGTTTGGATACTGCGCGAGCTTGGCGGTCTCGCCGACCGCTTCGGCAAGCTTGCCGGACTTCGCCATTTCACCGGTGGTGCCGAAATGATCGGCGATCATAGGCAGGCCCGGATGACGCGCGGCGACCTTGGCGAAATGCGCCATGGGCGCGCCATAGAACATGATCGGGATGTTGTATTTCTCGGCCTGCGGCCAGAACCAATCGACGGTGCCGTCGGTCAGCCAGTGCCATTGGTGCGGATGAAAGGTCAGCCGGATACCGAGCATGTTCGGCTGCTTCTTCCAGTCCGGTAACAGCTTTACGACATTGGGATCGTTCACCGGAATGCGCCCCATGACGGCGAAGCGCGTCGGATAGCGGCGCACCGCTTTGAGCGCATAATCGTTGCGGTCGCCCTCCCAGGACGGCGGCACGATGACGACGCGGTCGACTTTGGCTTCGTCCATCAGCGGCACAAGCTTTTCGATGGTGAACGGCTCGGGCAGTTGCGCCACGCGATTCGGCAGCCAGGGCCGCTCCGGCGTGTTGGCGAGCCAAAGATGAGCTTGGGCGTCGACGATCATCGCGTTGCCTCCCGGGTTGCGCCGGAGTCTGCCGCGCGCGGGAGCACGCCGCAACGGCGTCGATCGTGATCGCCGGAATATCGGCCCGCGCGCGCGGATCGGCCTATTCCGCCCGGATGTTGGCCGCGCGGATGACTTTGCCCCACTTCTCGGTTTCAACGGCGATGAACTTGCCGAAGTCGGCAGGCGTGCCTGTCAACGCCGTGTATCCCAAGTCTGCAAATCGCGCCTTCATCGCGGGGTCGGCGAGAGCGGCATTAATCGCAGCGTTCAGCTTGTCGATGACGTCGGCGGGCGTGTTGTTGGGTGCGCCGATGCCATCCCAAAATGGAGCCTCGTATCCCGGCACGAATTCGCCCACCGTCGGGATGTCCGGCAGCACCGGCGAACGCGTCGCTGTCGTCACCGCGAGAGCGCGCAGCTTGCCGGCTCTGATCGACCCGACTGCCACGGGTACGGGAGTAAACGTGACCTGCACCTGTCCGGCGACCACATCGGGCAAATAACTGCCGCGATAAGGGATGTGGACCATATCGACACTGGCCATCATCTCGAACAGTTGGCCTGCTAAATGGGTGATCGTGCCGTTGCCGCTGGACGCCATGTTGATCTTGCCGGGGTTGACCTTGGCGTAAGCGATGAACTCGGCAACGGTGTTGGCGGGAACCGATGGATTGACCGCCATGACCAGGGGCGAGCGGTCGACAATTGCGACTGGTGCGATATCGCGCAAGAAATTAAAGTTGAGATTCTCGTAAAGGGTCGCATTGCTGGCGTTGAATGAGCCGATCATGAGAAGCGTATATCCGTCAGGTGGCGCACGCACCACGTCCTCGGTCGCGATATTGGCGCCGGCACCCGGCTTGTTGTCGATGACAAAAGGTTGCCCGAGCCGTTCCTGGAGACTTTGACCGATGATGCGCGCGGCGATGTCGGACCCGCTGCCGGCGGGCAGGCCGACGACGATGCGCACCGGCCGCGTCGGGTAGCTTTGTGCCGCTGCAGGCCGGGACAGGACTGGAAGTGCAGCGGCGCCCGCTGCCAGATGCAGAAATCGACGACGGGGAAGTTTCATGTCAACCCCTTCAATCTAATGCCCACGGCCTCGATCAAAGCTAAACTAAATTTGAGGCCTGCGGAGGGGTGCAATCTGTAAAATTGGCACTGAAACGGCCTGGCACAATGTCCGCTGCTTGAGGCCGCATGAATCCGGCGTATCCTGAGATTGCAACGGCGAGGCCGTAGCTCCGTGGCCTAACGGCCGCTTATGCGACCATCCCGCCGAGATTTTGTCAGGGACGCGGTTCATGAACATTGTGATCGTTGGCGGCGGCATCGGCGGATTGACGCTGGCGCTCGCCGTCCATGCGTCGGTGCCGACAAGCCGCATTCGAATCTTCGAGGCAGCCTCCGATATTCGCGCTCTCGGCGTCGGCATCAATCTCGGGCCTCACGCAGTGAAAGAATTGAGCGCGCTCGACCTTGAGGAAGCCCTTGTCGCCGTCGCATGCGCACCGCAAGACTATGCGTTCTTCACGCGGCACGGTCAGCTTGTGTACCGGGAGCCCTGGGGACGTGCTGCAGGCCATCAATGGCCTCACCTTTCGATCCATCGCGGCGACTTGCACCAGGTTTTACTCGATGCCGTGCGGACGCGGATCGGGCCGCAGAATTTCACGACCGGTCATCGCTGCATCGCTGTTGAGCAAGATGAAAATTCCGTCACCGCACGTTTCATCGGCCCGGACGGCGCCACCTTGGCGGCGGAGCGGGGCGATATTCTCATAGGGTGCGACGGCGTCCATTCCGTTGTGCGGAGCCAGTTCCATCCAAACGAAGCCTCTTTCTGCTACCGCGGCATCAATCTTTGGCGCGGTGTGACGCGGTGGAAGCCGTTTCTCGCCGGAAGAAGCATCGCGCGGATCGGTGCGCGGCACAGTACGCTCATCACCTATCCAATCCGCGATAATATCGATGCCGCCGGAAATCAGCTCATCAATTGGGTCGCGGAGATCGAGCGCGAGGTTGCCGTACCCGTCGACTGGAACAAACGGGGGCGGCTTGAAGATTTTTACCCGACTTATCAGGACTGGAGCTTCGACTGGCTCGATGCTGCCGCCATGATCCGCAATGCCGATCTGATACTGTCCTACCCCATGGTTGACCGTGACCCCCTCGACCGCTGGACGTTCGGACGCGTGACGCTGTTGGGCGATGCAGCACATCCGATGTATCCGCAGGGTGGCAATGGCGGAGCACAAGCGATCGTCGACGCCGCGACGCTCGGCCGATTACTCAGGAGCGAGCCCGATCCGGTCGCTGCATTGAAGTCCTATGAAGCGCAACGCTTGCCCGTGACCGGCCGCATCGTTTTGCAAAACCGCTCCGCGCCACCGAACCTGATTGTCGACACGGTCGAGCAGAGGACCGGGGGCAGGCGTTTCGAACATTTGGAGGACATCATCACCCAGGACGAGCTCCGAGCGATCTTCCAGCGTTATCAGAAAGTCGCGGGCTACCACGTCGATCAGGTCGGGCGATCACAGAGGCAAGGCGAGGGCAGCGGCTAGCGCGAAATCGTTTAGATTGAATGGGAAAGCCGGTTTCCACTTTTCCGGATTATGCTCTACAGCCCTCCTCAGCTCTTCACGTCCGACATGTCTCCGCAATCAGGCGTCATGCGCAGCGCGCGATCGACGACTGCGAGCAGCGATATGTGATCCTGTGCCGTATAGATCGACGCCCCCATGCGCACCGGATCGCCCGCGTAATAGCGCTCATATTGCAGCTGCCTTTGCCCAAACTGGGTTCCGGTCGCGTCCCAGGCGAGTTTTGCCAGGCGAATTTTGGTTTCGGCAGCGCAATCGGCGCCGCGGTAATAGCGGCGGATGTCGTCGCCGATTTCCGAATTGAGATCGGCCTCGGTCGGGCTGGTGAGCAGGCCGCCGGCGCCGAGCACCTGCGTCACCTGCACCATGCGCTCGTAGAAGCGCGGGATATGGTAGCGCAAAGCCTGCAGCGGCTCGGTGGCAGGACGCAATGTGCCGTGGGCTGTCGTCTCCGCCTTGAGTTCGGATAATACGATCGCGCCTTCGATGAGCTGCAAATATCCCAGGCACTCCCCGAGCTGCTCCTGCACGTGCAGGAAGCCGTCGGTCTTGACGCTACGCGTTACCGCAAGCGCGAGTGCAGTCATGAATTCGCATTTGGCAAGACCGCGAACCGCCGTCTGATGCGCCGTGTGGCATTGTAGCCTGGTCCGCGCGAACAGTGTGTTTGCGCGCGTAACATCGCCGTAGAGAAACACGCGATCCCATGGCACGAGCACGTCGTGGAAAATGACCAGCGCATCCGGCTCTTCGAAACGCGATCCCAGCGGATGGTCCCATTCTGATTGGTCGCCGAGATCGAATGGCTCCCGGCAGATAAACCGCAGGCCCGGCGTATCGGTCGGGATTGCGAACGCAAGCGCGTATTTCGCTTCGTCGGGACGAAGCGAGAATGGCAGCGGATAGATGATCAACTCGTCGGCGGTCGGCCCATGGGTCGCCAGCATCTTGGCGCCGCGGACGATCAGGCCATCAAGCGTTTCTTCCACCACGGCCAGATGGGCATATTGATCGACTTGTTCCGACGAGGATCTGCTGCGGTCCATCTGGGGGTTGACGATGGCGTGGGTCAGGAAAAGATCGTTGTTGCGGCAGAAACGATAATAACGTTCCACATTATCGGAATATCGAGCGCCGCCTTCCGCGAAAAAGTGCGTTGCGTCGGCAAAAGCCGCCAACAGCGTGTTCAAGTAGTCTGGTGAACGACCCATCAAGCCAAACGTTGCGTCGGCCCAAACGCGCATGGCTTGGCGGCGGCGAACCAGATCGTCGTGAGATCGCGGGATGATGAACGAGAGGCCTGCTTCCTCGCCATCATCGCTGCGATAGGTCATCTTGCCGCGCAATTCTTCGTCGATCTGGCAGTCGTACAGCATAGCCATCGCGACGACGGGACGCCGAAACGCAACGTCCTCGGCGACATCGCTGACTTTTCGGCCGGATATCCAGGCGTCTTTGGGATGCTCCTTGAGCCCGGAGATATAGCTGTTGCCTCCACGTGCACCCATTGCGGCCTCTCGCCTGGAGTTGGATACGACAGTTCGGCTTTCGCCTTTGGGGATCAGTTATGGCTGGATGCGGGCCAGCGCGCATCAGAAACCGACGATATCCCAAACTTGAAGGTCGCAAGGCCGGTTTTTGCGCGTAATCTTTTCCGCAGCGGTCTTCGCTTTTCCGGATCGCGTCCTAGATCCGCCGCAGCGGCATCGTCCAGGCCATCCAGGTACCAACGGCGGTGAAACACGCCACGGTCAAAAAGGCGGCGTGAAAGGCGTCGGCGATCTGGCGTTGCACGACGGCATGCCGCACCGGGTCGAGCGCCGCCAGCGCATCGGGGCCGCGCTCGATGATCATGCCGAACAAGGTTGCGGTGTCGCGATCGGTCGCGGTGAGAATGGAAAACAAAACCGCCGAGACGGTTGCGGTGCCGAAGGCGGCGCCGACCGAGCGCGAGAACTGCACCATGGCGGCGCCGGTGCCGAGAAGCCGCGGGCCGGATTCCGTCTGCACGGTCACCTGAACCACGCCCATGACGGTGCCCATGAACAAAGCGACGCCGCCGAACGCCCAGGCAATCTGCCCCGCGCTCAGATAAGGAATAAAGAAAGCGAGCAAGACGAGGCTTACGGTCGCGCCGATCAGGCCGTAAGTCGGGAACGGTGCGGTATAACCGGTCCGCGTCACCAATTGCCCGGTGGTCATCGAGCCGATGCCGATGCCTGCGGTGAGCGGCAGCAGCATGAAGCCGGTTTCCGAGGGCGACAGTCCGCGCACCGCGCGCAGATAGATCGGCAGGAAGGTGATCAGTGACACCAGAGCTGCACCATGAAACGCCGCCAGCGCGTCACTGCGCCAGATCGAAGGCTGGCGGAACAGCTTCGGCGGAATGAGCGGCGAGGTGGTGAGCCGCTCCTGCCAGATCAGCGCCACCAGCGAGATCAGTCCAAATGCCAAGAGTCCGAGCGCCATCGGTATCGAACTCGGGTCCACGCGCTGCACCTGTTCGAGCGCGAGAATGACGGGACCGACAAAGAAAATAAAAAGCACCAGACCCGGCGCGTCGAAGGTGGTGCGGCGGCGGTCGCCCTGGCGCGCCGGAATGCGGGAGACGAACAGCGTCGCGAGCAGGCCGAGTGGAATGTTGACCAGGAAAATCGATTGCCAGCCGAAGGCTTGGGTGAGATAGCCGCCGGCAACCGGGCCGAACGAATTCGACGTGACGGCGATGCCGGCGAGATAGCCTTGATAGCGGCCGCGCTCGCGCGGCGGGACTGCTTCGCCGATCAGAGCTTGCGACAGCGTCATCAGGCCGCCGCCGCCGAAGCCCTGCAGCACGCGAAACAGCGTGAGCAGCGTGATGTTCGGAGCGAGCGCGCAAAGCACCGAGCCGATCATGAAAATCGCCAGCGCGACGAACATCATCGCGCGCCGGCCGAACGTATCGCCGAGGCGGCCATAGACCGGTGCGGCGATGGTGTTGGCGATCAGATAGGACACCACCACCCAGGAGGCGCGCTCGATTTCGCCGAGGCCCGAAGCGATCGCGGGCAGGGCGGTCGCGACAATGGTCTGGTCGGCCACCGCCATAAACATCGGCAACATGATAGGTGGGAAGACCAGAAGGAATTGTGCGCCCGGCGATAGCGGCGCTGCCGACGACGTTTCCTCCGGTTCGTGTGCGATCGCCCCTACGACTTGTCCCTGTCCCGTTCCTTGCGTGGCGTCCGGCGCGGCTGTGGCTACTTTAGCGGGGAGATCCGCGGCCTCCGGTCGGTTCAGGGATTCATTCATCGCTTTTTTTGTGCCGCGTGGTTTTTGGCGAAGTGGTTCTTGACGAACTGGCCTTGGCGAGCCGGTCTTGGCGAAGACGTCGTATCGCATGCCGCATCCGGGCTGCCAATACGATCCCGGCTGCCGGAAGGGCTCATGCAACCGCCATTTTTGGGCAATTTCTCATGACAGGCAGCGGCGAGCCACGGCGAAATCGGGCGAGATGAGCTAGTCTCGATCGCGGGGCCTTGCGGTCAAAAGGCAGGCGTGCGCCGATCAGCCGCGATCATAAATTCCGTGTAACTCGCTTTATTTGCTCTGCCGTAATAGCAGTTTTGCTGCGCAGCGATCGCGCAATGCGCGCATCGTCATCGGAAGGAGCATGGGTGAGGAGCGACGGTTGGTGTTCACGTCGTTGCGGCTGTCTGAGCGATCGCTGCGAAACCGCCAAAAACACGGTCGCAGAGCAATCATAACAAATTCGCGCGGCGCGAATCTGGGTTCCGAACCGAACCGCGTCACGAAAACGTGAATCACTCAAAGTGCCGGTCGCCCGTAGGGGCGGCCGGCCGCTTTATGAGTTCGCGCGCGTCGGCCGTGTGAACTGCCTTAGCCGACGTAGCTGACGCGTTCCTGCTCGCGCGCCTCTTCCACAGTCACCGGCTGCGCCGGCAATTGCAGAACGGTGGCCTCTTGGCCTTCGCATAACAGCGTCAGCAGCACGTTGCGCCCGTCAGGAAACTCGAGCGAATCGTGATGCGCTGCCATCTTGTCCTTGTTCACTTGGCGGAAGATGGCGGTCTTGTAGTTGATAGTCTTGGTTTTCCAGCCGAGCAGACCGGCCGGTAAGCAGGCGACCTCGTTGGCAAAAGCCAATTCGGTGCCGGGCAGAATACAGACTGCCAGTGCTGGATCATCCGAGGCGGAAAACCCGCGAGTTCCCGTCCCGAAGTCACGTGTTACGAGCTTATCGCCGACTTTCGCCGGCCTAGAACGCACGCTTTGAAGGCTAAAGTCACACATTGGCGACTCCTTTCTTCCCAGATCATTGCGCCAGTCAGCCCCGCAACCCCCTCGGTAACGTCTTCAAGCAAGAACAGTGCCGTGAGCCTATGGTCGTCGGACATTTCGGCACAACTAAGGAACCGGATGCCACGCAAGCGACTTGAATCGCACATTCGCGCGACTGGGAGAGCCAGTGTGTCGCAGCCGGCCTCGGCAGTTTTGCATGCCGCAAACGGCGTCGGCGTTCTGCGGGCGATGCGAAATTCGACTCATTTTTCGGCAACTTGCCCGCGATGCAGGCGCCGCGGCGGATCGGCCGCCGGTAGTTGGCGCTACTGGATGGTGATACCGCCGGTCATGCCGTCCCAGTCGTGATCGGCGCAACGCAGATCGTATTTGCCGGGCGGGCCCGGCGTGATCAAAAGATCCTTGGCATCGCCGGGCTGCATGACAATTTCGGTGTGCTCGCGATTGAGCACACTGGGGTTATCGATCTTGGAGGCGGCAAAGAAGGTCGGCGCGGTAAATTCATGTGTTTCCTTGCCGTGATTTTCCAGATGCAGCCGATAGGGCACACCGTGCTGGAAGGTCAGATGGTCTGGCTGGAATTTGTAATCGATCATAACGACGTTGACCGTGATCGGCTCGGGACTGGCGGCGCCCAAAAACAAGCACGAGAGCACGAGTGCGACGAGCGCGGCAAATTTATTGGCGGCCCAGCAAAAGGCACTGATATCTTTATTCATAGCCCCGACATTCACCCCAAACTCTCAGCAGCCGCTAGTTCTTTGCACGTGAAGGTTCTTTGCCGGCGAACGGTTTCTCGCCGGCAAAGCCGCGCCTCCGTGAGCGTCTCGCCTCGAACCAACCCCGATCCAGGCAGACAATTCTGCCGGTCATTTTAAAAATTCCAATTTACAACACGTTTTATCAATGTCCGACGGCCGCGTGCGCATGGATGTGTACGCGCCGCACCAGGATCAGCACCAGCGGAATCATCAGCGCCGCGGCAATGGCGCAGACGTGAAAGACATCGATATAGGCCAGGATCGAGGCTTGCGTCCGCACCATCTGGCCGATCATGCCCACGGCTTGGCCGCTGGCGTCGGCGGCGGACGCGCCATGAGCGATGAAATATTTGGTGATCTGCGACAGCGTCGACTGATAGGCCGGTGACGAGGGGATGGTGTTCTCGACCAAACGGGCCTGGTGGAATTGCGTGCGCTGCGTCAGCACCACATTGGCGGCCGAAATGCCGATACTGCCGCCGAGATTGCGGGCAATATTCATCAGCGCCGAGGCTTGATTGGTCTTGTCCGGCGGCAGGCCGTCATAGGCGACCGAATTGATTGGAATGAACAAGAACGGCAGCCCGATCATCTGATAGACGCGGACCCAGCCGAAATAATCGAAGCTCGCATCGGGGGTGAGCGAGGTCGAATACCACATCGACAGCGCGATGCCGGCGAGCCCGATTGTCATCAGATATTTCGGCTGGAAGCGACCGGTGACAAAGCCCGCCACCGGCATTAGCACCAGCATGGCCAAACCGCCGGGCATCATCGCCATGCCGGACAGCATGGCGGTGTAGGGGAATGTCGTCTGCAGCAGCTGCGGCATGATCTGGTTTGAGCCGAATAGGATCGCGCCGATCATCAGCATCGTGAATGACGCCATGCCGAATTGCCGGTGGAACAACAGCCGCAATTCGACGATCGGCTCGTCGCGGCTTAGCTCCCACGGAACGAAAGCGAGCAGAGCGACAGCGGAAAGGCAGGCGAAAGTGATGATGGTGGATGATTTGAACCAATCGTCGATCTGGCCGCGGTCAAGCACGACTTCGAGACAGCCGAGCGTCATGGCGATCAGAAAGAAGCCGACCCAGTCGATCTTCAGCCCGCCGGCCAGGCGTTCGGCGCGCTCGCGCTCGAGCACTTCCGGCTCGTCGACCAGCCAATGCACCAGCGCCAGCGATGCGATGCCGATCGGCACATTGATGAAGAAGATCCAGTGCCAGGAAAAGTTATCGGTGATCCAGCCGCCGACCGTGGGCCCGACCGTCGGCGCGACGATGACGGCGACGCCGTAGAGCGCAAAGGCCTGGCCGCGCTTCTGCGGCGGGAACGTATCGGCGAGGATGGCCTGCTCGCTGGTCGGCATGCCGCCGCCGCCGAGCCCCTGCAGGATGCGAAAGAAGATCAGCGAGCCGAGACTCGGCGCCAAACCGCACAACAGCGAGCTCACCGTGAACACCGCGACGCAGATCATGTAGAAGCGCTTGCGTCCGATCACGTTCGACAGCCATCCGCTCGCCGGCAGGACCACGGCATTGGCGATCAGATAGGTCGTGACCACCCAAGTACTTTCGTCGACGCTCGCCGCCATGGAGCCGGCGATATAGCGCAGCGACACATTGGCGATGGCGGTGTCGAGCACGACCATGAAAGTGGCGATCGAGACCACGACGGCGACAAGCCAGGGATTGCGGTCGCCGGCGGCCGAGCGGCGATTGTCCCAGGCCGGCGCTCGCGCCGCGTTCCATGTTGCGCCCTCGCTCATCGCACTTTCACGACCGGCACCACCGACATGCCGGGGCCGAGTTCGACATCCGGCGGCTTGTTGAACACGATCTTGACCGGCACGCGCTGCACGATCTTGACGTAATTGCCGGTGGCGTTTTCGGCCGGCAGCAGACTGAAGGCCGTGCCGCTGCCGGACTGGACGCTGTCGACATGGCCTTTGAAGGTGCGGTCGGGATAGGCGTCGATGGTGATGTCGACCGGCTGGCCGGAGCGCATCAGGTCGAGCTGGGTCTCCTTGAAATTGGCGGTCACCCAGACGTCGCGCGGCACGAACATCATCAGCGCCTGACCGACCGCAGCATAGCCGCCCTTGGCCGCCGACAGACGCGTGACGCGGCCGGCGACCGGCGCCGTGATGATGGTGCGTGACAGGTTGGCTTCCGCCTGGGCCAATTGCGCCTGCGCATTCTTCAGCTCCGCCTCAAGCACTGGCTCTTGTTTCGCGGTCGCCGCCGCATTGGCCTGTGCAGCGGCATAGGCGGCCTGACTCTGTTGCAGGTTCGACGAATATTGCTGCGCCGACTCGACGGTTCCGGAACCCTGTTTGGCCAGGAGCTGATAGCGGTCGGCCTGTTGCTGCGCGAAGGTCAGCGTGGCCTGCGCTTGCGCGACTTGTCTTTCGGCCTGGTCGATCTTGGCCTTTTGCTCGACGATCTGCGCTGCGAAATTGTTGATGCTCGCCTGCGCCTGATCGCGTTGCGCGATATAGTCGCGGTCGTCGAGCCGCACCAATTCAGCGCCGGCCTCGACCGTTTGATTGTCCGTCACCGGAACATTGACGATCGCGGCGGCAACTTGTGCGCTGATCTGGACCGTGCGGGCATCGATAAAAGCGTCGTCGGTCGACTCGTAATGCCGTGCATTGAGCCACCAAAGGCCGAGCAAGACAGCGAGGATGACGCCGCCGATGATCAGCGCGGTCAGAAGCCTGCGGCGGTTGCGCAACGGACCGGCCTTCGCCGCTTTTGCTGCGGCCTCGCCGGGCGCGGCATCGCCGTCCCGGCCGGAGCCAAGTCCGGAATCGGAACGACGTTCGCTGTCGACGCGCTGATCCATGATCGACGCTTAAACGTTTGAAATGCCAATAGGTTGCCGATTACACGCGCTGTCCTAGCCCGTGCGCCCTTAGGCTTGTCTTTAGCCGGTAAAGAGGCTGCAGGCCAGTCGCGCGGACACCGCTATATGCCGGTCAGGCCAGCCGAAATTGAGGGGCAGATCGGGACGCCCGTCACGACGATCCGGTAGGCCGCAGGTCGGCGGAGATCTTCTGCACGAACTCATCGAGCTCGTCGCCGGCGAGATCGCTCACAGCCCAGAAGTCGAGGCCCTGCTCGGTCCAGTGCCGCACATTGTAGCCCTGAATGGTCTTGGACATGATACTGGCGCGCGCGATGCCGAGCCGCTGCGCGACGAACAGATTGATCACGTGCTTGCGGCGCTGATAGATCACCGAGGCCACTGGCTCGCCGTCGATGTAGTCGAGACGGCCGCCGAGCAGGGTAAAGCCCTGCGCGGTGAGATCGATGACCGGCGGCGCGACGTCGAGCTTGCCGTTGAACCACGGCTTGACGGTGTGCTGGTCGCTGGTTTCCACATCCATCAGATGCCCGGCCTGCAACGAGCGGATATGCGCCGACACCACTTCGTCGGCGACCTGCTGATTGGGATCGGGGCCGAAGATGCCAATGATAAGCATGGCTGCGACGGCAGCTGACAGCGCGGCGCCGACTGAAAAGCCGCCCAGGAAAGAGCGCCACCAGCGCGAGATCTGGCCTTCTTTGGCCGCAGCCGGTGCGGCGACAGGCGCGGGGGCGGGGAATAGCGCCTCGATGCGGCTGCGCAGATGTGCGGGCGCCGCCTCTTTCAGGCTCGATCCGGCAATCGCCTCGCGTAGCGCGCGGATCGCCTTGAGCTTGGCCGCGCAATCGGCGCAGCTCGCGACATGCGCATCGACATCGCGGACATGGCCGGCGTCGAGCTCGCCGTCGGCGAGCGCGTGGAGGAGCGTTTCATAATCGGCGCAATGTGTGGTGACGCTCATGATGACACCGATCGCGATGTTCCTTGCGGCGCCGCTTGCGCTGCCATTTGTACCGGCGCTGCCGCGCCATTCGAGGAATTCCACGCCGCGCGCAGCATCGCGCGCGCTCGGGCGAGCCGTGACATCACCGTTCCCACGGGCACGCCGGCGACCTCGGCGATTTCCTGATAGGACAGGTCGTTGATCTCACGCAGCACGATAGTATCGCGGAACGGCGCGGGCAATGCGTCGACAAGACGTCGGATCGTCGCGTCGTCCTGCCGGCGCAGCATCGCGGATTCAGGCGTCGCCTGCGGCTCCTGCCACACCGGATCCGCCGCCGCAGGCTCGGCGTCCGAGAAATCGGTCGGTACCTCATGTTTGCCGCGGCGAGAAAATTCCGCGTAGCAGACATTCTTCAAGATCGTCAGCAGCCACGGTTTCATGGCCGGCCCGCGATAGCTGTCGAAATGGCGCAGTGCGCGCAGATAGCATTCCTGCACGGCGTCCTCTGCATCCGCCGGATTGCGCATGAGGTAGCGCGCAAGCGTATAGACGTCATCCAGATAGGGCAGCGCGGCGTCACGAAACCGCCGCGCGCGTTCTTGTTCGACATTGGCTTCCCCAGTCATCGCGTCGAGCCCGGCTGTCCAGATTGCGCCCGGCGCTTGCTGTCGCAGCCGAGCAAGCGTCACTGCGTGGCGTTGCTACCAGTCGCCGCTTCTACCACGATCGTGCCCACCATGTGCGGGTGAATGTAGCAGAAATATTGGTAGGTGCCGGGCGTCGTAAAGGTATACGAAAAGCTGTCGTCGGTATCGAGCGCCTTCGACTTCTTGAACGCATTGTCCGACGAGGCGATCCCGTGCGGGATGTCGTCCTTGTTATTCCAAGTCACCGTGGTGCCGGCCTTCACCTTCAGGCTCTGCGGCGTGAAGGTGAAGTTGTCGATCGACACGGCGCCGGCGGGCGCGGCATTCTGCGCCGAAGCCGTTTGCGTCCAGGGCGGAATGACGACCGCGGCCAACAGGGTCGCGGTCGCCGCTCCAAGCGCAGCCGCGACGAGCGCGCTGCGCATAGTGTTGGAAATGGCCATTACGGTTTCCTCGTTTCTTTCTGTCGGGTTGCCTCGATGGCTCGGCTGGTCCGGAGCTTTAGGCCTTCAGCGGCGTGTCGATGATGGCGAGCCGCTGCTCGTTCTGTTTGAACGTGACATTGGCGATGCCGAGCATGGTGCGCAGCTGATCGTCCGGAACCTTCATCGGGCCGGGCGACGGGCCTTGACCGGGCGCCGGCTGCGGGAAGGCGGTCGAGCGCGCGGTGTGGAAGGTGACATTGCCTTCCACCTTCTGCATCACTTGGTGGATGTGGCCGTTGAGCACCGTCACCGAGCCGAAGCGCTTGAGATAAGACAGCGCCTGCTCGGCATCGTCGGTGCCCCAGCCCCAATCCGGATAGATGGTCCACAGCGGGATATGGGCGAAGACGACGATCGGGGTCGATGCCGACAGGTGCTTGACGTCGTCCTCGAGCCATTCGAGCTGGTCGGCGCCGAGATCGCCGAGCCCGCCGGCTTTCAGGTTCACGACATTGACCAAGCCGATGAAGTGCACACCGCTGGCGTCGAACGAGTACCAGCCCGCGCCTTTGGTGCCGCGGCCGTAGCGGTCCTTATAGAATTTCTGATCGGGATCGAGGAAATCGTGCTCGCCCGGCACGTAATGCACGTCGAGACGCGACTGCGAGATGATGCGGTCGGCGTCGTCGAACTGCGACTCGAGCGACAAGTGGCTGATGTCGCCGGTGTGAATGGCGAAGGCCGGCTTGATCGGCAGCGCGTTGACCTTGACGATGGCCTCTTCGAGCGTGCCTAGCGCGTTCGGATTGGCCGGCTTGTCGAAGCCGACATGGCTGTCGCTGAGCTGCAGGAAGGTGAGGCTCTTGGATCCCTGCGCCTGCGCCTCGCCCATGATGCCGAGCGAGTGCGGCACGCCGCCGGAAATCGTCCACAGCACGCCGGTTCCGGCCCAGGTCATACATTCGAGAACTTTGCGGCGGCTGACGCCGTCATCGCGATCTGATCCCATAGCAATCTCCCTTGAAGCCATTGCGCCAGGCCCCCACGGCTGTGGCGGCTGTTCGGGCTTCGAGGAGTCAGATCAGGGGAGGGCCGGCTTTATTCCCGGCCATCGCATATCCGGGTCCCAATAATGTCAGGGGCGGGGGACGCGCGGCGCTGCTATAGCGACTTTTCGTTAAGCATGATCTGTTTGGACAACCGGTATTCCACCCCGGATCAAATCCGGGGCATAGTTTTTCCGGATCATGCTTCAGCCAACCGCGCCAAGAGGCTACAAGCTTGGCGCTAGAAACACAGGTTCCATGCTGCAACCGGCTCACCCATCCGTGGAAACACGCACGTCGTGGGTGGTCGCCAGTGTGGTCCTTTTGGTCATGGCCGTTGCCTTCGGCGCGCCTTGGATCACGATCGTCGCACTCAAGAACATCGCCGCCGAGGTCAACGGCGAACGCTCGATTCCGGCCTTTGCCGGGGCGCTGATGTGGATCGGCTCGGGCCTCGGCGGTCTCTTCATGGGCCGCGTCGCCGAGCGGCTCGGCGTGCGCTTCACCTTCATATTCGGTGCGGTGATGATTGCGACTGGGCTGGCGCTGTCGACGCTCGGTCCGCCCTGGCCGCTTTATGTCGGCCACGGGCTGTTCATCGGCTTTCTCGGCATCGGCGGTATCAACGCGCCGTCTTATGTTTATGTCAGCCAGTGGTTCGACCGCCGCCGCGGCTCGGCGCTGGCGCTGATTTCGAGCGGCGCCTATCTCGCCGGCGCGCTGTGGCCCTCGGTCTTCGCGCGCACGATCGCTTATTTCGGCTGGCGCGAGACCATGCTGTATTTTGCGGGTCTTGAACTGCTTTTGATCGTGCCGGCGGCTGCGATCGCACTGCGGGCGCCGCCCAAGCCCATGTATCACGCCGCAGCGGCGAATGCCGCGCATGAGAAAAAGACCGTGATGGGTTGGCCGCCTAATCTCGTCTTTGCCTTGCAGATCGGCGCGATCTTTACCTGCTGCATCCCGATGTCGATGCCGCAGGCGCATCTCGTGGCGCTCTGCAGCGATCTCGGTATCAGCGCCGCACATGGCGCCGCGATGGTGTCGGTTCTTTTGGCGGCGGCTTTCATGAGCCGTCAGATCTGGGGCGTGATCTGTGATCGCATCGGCGGTCTTTATACAATGCTTGCGGGGTCCGCTTTGCAGGCGCTGGGCATGACGGCGTTCCTTTTGACTCAGGACGAAGTCGGCCTGTTCACGGTCGCGGCTTTATTCGGGCTTGGCTTCAGCGGTCTCGTGCCCGCCAATGTGCTCGCCTCGCGCGAATTGTTTCCGGCCGGCGACGCTTATTGGCGGATGCCGTCACTGCTTCTGTTCAGCGGCTGGGGCATGGCGGGCGGCGGCTGGCTCGCCGGAATCCTTTACGATCATTTCGGCTATTACGCGCCGGCCTTCGCCGCTGGCCTTGGTGTCAACATGATCAATTTCGTGCTGGTCGCGACACTTGCTCTGCGAAAACGTCAAACGACATTGGCGCGGGGCATCACCGCGCCGGCGTGATCGTGCTGGCGCGTAAGCCGGTTGATTTTGACGCCGCGGGCTGCGCTGTTGGTTTTGCCGCAACCGGCCGCGCTCGGGCCGCGCAGAAATCCTGAACCGCGGCGACGATTGCTGCGCTGGTGCGCCCACGGCGATCGGGCGCTCCCAAGTCCAACTCTTCCTGCCGATTGACGATGGAGCCGGCTTCGAGCAGCAGCGCCGGCATGCGCGTCATCCGCAACACGATCAACGCGTCGTAGCGATACACGCCGGCGACCGGATCGAGCAATTGGCGGCGGCGATGTCCCATCAGCGCGAGCGTATAATGCGGCGTGTACTGCAAGCCGCGCGCTTGCAATTCCTTGCCTAAGAAACCGCCGAATAAAAGACTGCCGAGGCGATCGCCATTGTCATTGGAGATGAACAGCGCGTAGCCCGGATAATCGTCGTTGTAATGCTGATCCTGCCCTTCGTACTGCCACGTCTTCAAAAGATCGTCCGGCACCGAGTCATGGTGGATCGATAGGAACAGATCTGCGGGCAGCCTGTTGGCTTCCGCCGCGCGGACCATGAGGCCTTGGGGCGGCGGTTTGTCGGTGATGAGAAGCTCGGTTTTGGCGAAGGCGGCATCGACCAACGCCTGTTTGGCCTCCTGAGCCAGCGCCAGATTGAAACTATATTCCGTTGCTCCTCGCGCGCTCATCGCGCCGGGCACCGCGGCGGTATGTCCGACATCGACAACGACGCGGAAAGTTTCCGGATGACAGATCCCAACCGCGGGTTTTGCCGCGGGTGCTGGTTTCGCGACCGGCGCGGGATTGGCTGCGGTGGCCGGGTTCTGCGGCGGTAAAGGCACGGGCGCGGCGCGGATGGCGCCGTAAGCCGGGCGCTGCTGTTGGCTCCACGCCGGCTGCCGCCCCGTGGCGAGAAGCGCCAGCGAGCAGCCCGACAATACAAGCATCGTATGGCGAAAGCGGATCATGAGAATCACGACACTACCACGCCGGCCGTCGGAACCGTCGTACCGCAACCGGTCCTGATCACGCTCGCCTTTCTGCATTGCAGATATCGGTTGTGGCACGCCCGGCCTGCGCCTTTGCGCTTGCGGGCGGCTGCCCGCTCAGGCAAATTTCGTTCGTCATAATAATCGACGGGCCGGTCAACGTTCCGGCTTCGCACCATCGGGAGGATCGCATGAAGCGGGCATTGCTTGGCCATGCCGCGGCACTGGCCGTCTCGCTGTCTATGGCCGCGCTCTGGACGGCGCTGCCGACACAATTCAACGCACGCAAGGCTTTCGCGCAAAGTGCCGCGAGTGCCGTCAAGATCGACAATGACGACATCGGCGGCGTTGTCACGGGGCCGCATGGCCCGGAAGCCGGCGCCTGGGTGATTGCGGAAACCCGCGAGCTTCCGACCCGCTACGCCAAGATCGTCGTCACCGACGATCAGGGTCGTTTCGTTGTGCCGGATCTGCCCAAGGCCAAATATCAGGTCTGGGTACGCGGCTATGGCCTCGTCGATTCCGCCAAGATCGACGCCACGCCGGGGCAGCACCTCAGTCTCACCGCGGTTCCGGCGTCCGACAATGCGGCCGCGGCCAAATATTATCCGGCGATCTATTGGTTCGCGATGCTGAAAATCCCGGACAAGGATCAGTTCGGCGGCAAGAGCGACATCCCGGAGAATGTCACGCAGGTCGCCTGGCTAACGGCAATCAAGAATCAAGCTTGTGTCGGCTGTCACCAGCTTGGCCAGTTGGCGACGCGGACCATTCCGGCGGCACTCGGAACATTCAAGAGCGGCGAAGACGCTTGGATGCGGCGCGTCCAGTCAGGTCAGGCGTCACCGAATATGGTCAATCCGCTGGCCGGCCAACTGGGCGGCGTGCCGTTCAAATATTTCGGCGACTGGACCGATCGCATCGCCAACGGCGAATTGCCGTTCACCAAGCCGCCGCGGCCCGCCGGCATCGAGCGCAACCTGGTCATAACGACCTGGGATTGGGGCGACGATCAGCACTATCTCCACGACCTGATTTCGTCGGACAAGCGTAATCCGACAGTCGACGCCAACGGCCCGCTCTATGGCTCGACGGAATATGCCACCGATCATCTGCCGGTGCTCGATCCGAAGACCTCAAAAGTCACTTACATCACGCCGCCCGAAGGGGCCGACGTGCCGGAGGCACTCGGGCCGGGCCATGCCGCCATCCAGAAACCGCTCGCGGCCTCGGCCTATTGGGGCTTGCAGCAGATCTGGGACACCAAATTCGACAATCACAACGACATGTTCGACTCCAAGGGCCGGGTCTGGATGACGGGCACCAATCACGCGCCTGGTACGCCCGCCTTCTGCCGCAAAGGCTCGGACAATCCCTACGCCAAGGCGTTTCCGATCGACAGCAATGAGCGTCAACTGGCGGTGTTCGATCCGAAGACGCAGAAGTTCACTTTTGTCGACACCTGCTTCGGCACCCATCATCTGCAATTCGGTTTCGACAAAGACAATGTTCTATGGGTGAGCGGCAGCGGCCCGGTGGCCGGCTGGCTCGATACCAAAGTGTTCGACGAAACCGGCGACGCCGAAAAGGCGCAAGGCTGGGCGCCGTTCGTGCTCGACACCAACGGCAACGGCAAGCTTGACGATTACACCGAGCCGGGCAAGCCGGCCGAGACCGGTAAGGACATACGTATTGCCGGATCGGGACCCTATGCGGTGATGCCGAATCCGGTGGACGGCTCGGTCTGGTACACGATGAATATTTTCGCCGGGCGGAGCGGCGTGCTGCGCTTCGATCCGAAGACCAAACTGTCGGAGTTCTACGCGATACCGATGCCGGGTTTCGGTCCGCGCGGCGGCGACATCGATTCAAAGGGTGTCGTCTGGGTGTCGCTCGCCAGCGGCCATCTCGGCAGCTTCGATCGGTCGAAATGCAAGGCGCCGCTCAACGGGCCCAATGCGACCGGCGATCAGTGCCCCGAAGGCTGGGCGTTCTACAAATATCCGGGCCCGGGCTTCCAGGGCATCGGCGATAACAGCGCCGAGGCGAGCTACTACACCTGGGTCGATCAGCACAATGCGGTCGGTCTTGGCAAGGACGTGCCGATCTCGACAGCCAACGAGAACGACGGCTTTGCCGCTCTGGTCGACGGCAAGATGGTCATGATGCGTATTCCTTATCCGATCAGCTTCTACGCCAAGGGACTGGATGCGCGCATCGACGATCCGAACGGCGGTTGGAAGGGCAGAGGCCTGTGGTCATCGCAGGGCGATCGCACGCCGTGGCTCAAGGAAGGCGGCAAAGGCATGATGCCGATGGCCGTTCACATCCAGGTCCGGCCCGATCCGCTGGCGCATTAAGCACGGCTGGCTCTGATTTCAGACTGGAATTACCGCCCGGCGCCCGCGCGCCGGGCGGCTTGCTTTTGGCCGCCGTGTCGTGCCGATATTGGGGCCGCATGGTCCGGAAGACGGACGCCGGTTTTCCGAGAAGATTATGCTTTATTGAAGTGCCTCGGATTTATTGCTTGAGGAGGAAATCATGGTTCGCGAACCGTTACTGACGACGGTCGCCATTACCGATCTTCGTCCGACCCAGATCACCGTCGGCATGCGCGAGGTCCAGGCCAAACGTAAGCACTGGCGGGACATCGGCATGACGAAGGGCGGAAAGTTTCTCGGCACGCACATGATTCCCGTGATCCTGGGTCCGAAGAAACGCCACTACGTCATCGACCATCATCACCTCTCGCTGGCGCTGCATGAGGAGAAGGTCAAGAACGTGGCGGTGACCGTGGTCGCCAATCTGAGCAAGCTCGAGCCGGACGAGTTCTGGAACGTGATGGACAACCGCAGCTGGATGCACCCGTTCGACGACAACGGCATACGCCGGCACTACAAGGACATCCCGAAGTCGATCACCGAACTGATCGACGATCCGTTCCGTTCGCTCGCCGGCGAGCTTCGCCGCGAGGGTGGCTATGCCAAGGACACGACCCCGTTCAGCGAGTTCATTTGGGCGGAGTATCTGCGCCGGCGCATGAAGCGCAAATCGGTCGAGAGCAATTTCGATGGGGCGCTCGAGAAGGCGCTGCAATTGGCCAAGTCGCCGGACGCCGGTTATCTGCCGGGCTGGTGCGGGCCGGCGCCCGGCGACTAAGACCCGCCAGCCGTAATCGCGAGCCGCGGCAAGCCGCCGCCCGTGAATGCGGCCGGCGCTCTTTGCTATAGTGGACCCGGGGACGGCGCGGAGGGATGGGTCGAGGTGCGCCAGGTCAGGTCGAATTTTTGCGGGGGCTTTGGGGCAGTGTTCCTGACGGTCACGCTGGCGATTGCTGTCGCCGGGTGCTCGTTCAACACCAAGCTGCCCCAAGCTCCTGCCGTGGATCCCAACCTTTATCCGCAGAACTACCGCAGGGATGTCGCCATCTTCCTGTCGCAGCAATTGCTGGACCGCGCCGATTTCCGCGGCGCCCGCATTGCGCAGGCCGCTCTCAAGCCGGTCGGCGGGGAAAGTCCGCGCTACGTCGTTTGCCTGGTGTTCAACGGCCATAGCGAGATCAAGAACAAAATGGCCATCTTCCTCGGCGGCGAAATCACCCAATTCGTCGATTCCACCCCGGAGCAATGCGGGGATGCCGTCTATCAGCCCTTCACCGAGCTTGAACAGACGATGCCCGAGAAGTAAGAGCAGCGGCACAGGTCAGTGAATTCGCGGTGAATGCAGCATGACGGATACGGACGTTCTGATCGTCGGCGCCGGGCCGACCGGGCTTACCCTTGCGATCGATCTCGGCAAGCGGGGCGTGCGCTGCACGCTCATCGAGCAGAAGGAAAAACCGGCGTTCCTGCCGAAAATGGAGCGCATCAATGCGCGCAGCATGGAGATCTATCGGCGGCTCGGGCTGTCACAGAAGATCCGTGCCGCGGGGCTGCGGCCCGACGTTCCGATGGACGTCTATGTCATGCTGGCGCTCAACGAGCCGCCGCTCCTGCACTTGAGCTATCCGTCGGTCGAGCAGGCACAGAAGAATGTACGCGAGAGCAATGACGGCTCGATGCCACTCGAGCCCTATCAACTCATCTCGCAATATACGCTTGAGCCGCTGCTGAAATCTGTCGCCGAGACGATCTCGGCGATCGATGTGCGTTTTGCCTGCGAGTTCATGTCGCTCAAGCAGGATCCGGCGGGCGTCACCGCGTGCGTGAAGACGGCGGGCGGCGCGGAGGAGATCCGCGCCAAATATCTCGTCGGCTGCGACGGCGGCGCGAGCCTGGTGCGCAAGGAGCTCGGCATCGAATTGTCCGGCGAAGGCAACCTGCTGACGCTGCGCCAGGCGCTGTTCAAATGCGACGAATTGTTCGAGCGGCTGCCGCTCATCAACGGTCACGGACAGGGGCCGGGCAGGGGCCGCCACTATCACATCGCCGACAACAAATCGACCTTTCTGATCATGCAGGACTCCACCAAGCACTGGACACTGCATTCGGTGGTCGACAGCGACGAGGCGATGAAGACGCAGTTCGAGCGCACCATTGGCGTGCCGGTGAAATACGCGATGCTGTCGTGTGCGCCGTGGCGGCAGAATTTGCTGCTCGCGGACAGCTACGGGCAAAACCGCGTTTTCATCGCCGGCGATGCCGCCCACCTGGTCATTCCGACCGGCGGGCTCGGTATGAATTCCGGCGTCGGCGACGCGACCGATCTTGCCTGGAAGCTTGCCGCGACGCTTGCCGGCTGGGGCGGGCCGGGGCTCCTGAAGTCCTACGAGGTCGAGCGCCGCCAGATCGGCGACCGCAATGTCGGCGCTTCGCGCTATGCGACGATCGGCCGGCGCAAATGGCGCGGCATGTGGCGGCCGGATATTCGCGAGGATTCGCCCGCGGGAGAGGAGACGCGCAAAAAGCTCAGCGCCGTTGCCGACGTCGAGCAGCGCAAGAGCAACGAGATGATCGGCGCCGAGCTCGGCTACCGCTATGTCGACTCGCCGATCGTCTGCAACATTCCAGGCGGGCCGGAACATCTGTTTCGCGAATATCATCCGACGACTTGGCCGGGCGCTCGGCTGCCGCATGTCTGGCTCGACGGCGGCACGCCGCTGCAGGACAAAATCGCGGACGGCTATACGGTCCTGAAGCTTGCCGGCACCAAGGCGGATGCCGGCGGCCTGCGAGATGCCATCGCCGCGCGCGGCGCGCCGGTGCGGGTGCTCGACGTGCCGGATAAAGTCGCGCGCGACGTTTACGGCTACGATCTCGTGCTCATCCGTCCCGACATGCATGTTGTTTGGCGCGGCAATGCGGCACCGGAAGATGCAGGCAAGGTCGCCGACATCGCGACCGGACACGCAGCCGATCCGGCGGCTAGAGCATGATCCGGAAAAGTGGAGACCGGTTTTCGGAAAAGATCATGCTCAACAAAGAAATCTAGACCTTGATCCGATTCAATGGAATTGGATCAAGGTCTAGTTCGAAACGGAGCCTCGCGTCCCCAGCCGCGATTGGGCGATGAGGGAATCGATTTCTCCGACCGTCATGGGCTTCCCAAAAAGAAATCCTTGCGCCAGGTCGCAATCGAGCCCGGCCAGCGTTTTAAGGTCGGCTTCATTCGAGACTCCGACCGCCACGGCCAGCGCATCGAAATTGTGCGCCATTTGAATGATGCTCTTGCAGGTTCTTTTCTTGCCGCTGTCGCTCGCGCAACCCTCGATAAGCGAACGGTCGATCTTTATTTCTGCGCATCTGACTTGATTGAATACGTCGAAATAGATAGCGCCGACGCCGAAATTATCCACCGCGATGGGAATGCCGGCCTCCTTCAGTTTGTCCAGGAGCGGCATCAGTGCGGTGCCCTTGCTGACGAACTGCCTGCCGGTGATTTCCAGTAGGATGCCACCCCAGTCGTTCCGCTCCGGCCGATACCGTGAAACGATATCCACAACCGGAAGCGACAGCAGATTCTCCACGCCGATATTGATCGAGATTTGCATCGCCAGGCCCAATTCTTGGAAATGCACGCTTGACCTCGCGGCATTGACAAGTGCGTGGTTCGACAGATTGAGGAGATCGTCCTGATCGGCGCCCTTCATGAAGCGGTCGGGGGTAAGGACGCCGAGCTTAGGATGATTGACCCGCGCCGTGGCTTCGGCGCCGACTACAAGATTCCCGGATTTGAGGTCGAATTTCGGCTGATAAAGAAATGTGACGAGGTCCCTCGCCAGCGCCTCGGCAAGCGTAATGCTCGCCGAGGACGGCGCCACAGAGCCGAGCTTCAGATCGCGAATGATGCGATGGAGCGTGGTCGCCTTGATCGGCTTCTGCAAAGGCGGCAGCATCGTCAGCGCGCAATCGGCGCCGACCATGTTGAGAGATTCTAGGACTGCAAGATCGGTATTGCCGAACAGCTGAACAGCGCCGACGTAGTTTGGTTCCTTCAGCGCCAATAGCGTCCTGACGCATTCATGCGGAACCGCTCGATCGACGTTGACCAAAACGATATCCGGATTTTGGTCTTCGACCATGTCCGAGAGGCGCGAATTCGCCGACAATTCAACGACGTCTATCCCCGTCCGCCGCAGTTCCGCCGCGAGTCCCTGCCGGAAAATGAAGTCCTTGTCCAAGATAAAGCACAAGGAATTGGCCGGTCTCGTTCCAACTTTGTCGGCATTGTTTGTCGTGTTGGCTTCGAGCATGATCGAGGCTGGACCTTGGTGTCACCGAAACGAATTGCTGATTGCGTTGAGGGTGTGGACCGTTCCCAGCGGCGCGGCGGGCGGATGTCCGTCGCTTGCGGTTGGCTCGCAGGGCACGCTCTTTTCCGTAATACGTCCCGTGAGATTGTCGAAAGTTGCGTGCACGCACCTCAAGTTTCCGGTGTCGCTCACAATGACGCCGAGCCGATGCGCCTCGCTGACAGAGGCGGTGTTTTCGTCGGTCGCCGGCTTCGGCCAAGCCAGATAGCCTGCCGTCGCCGCCGACACCGCTATCAATGCGAATGTCGCGACGGGGACCGCGGCCGCAGCCGAATGTCTGCCGCCGCCTTTGAAGGGCGTGCCGCGCGTGCTTGCACGCTTCACGGGCCGCGGACTGCCAGAGATGGTCACGCCCCGGTTCGTCATCCAATTGCCGGTCAAAAAACCAAGGTCGGCGCGCACATTCGGCGAGGCGCACAACTTCTGCTGCATGCCGATCATGAAGTTTCAATTTTAAAATTACATTAACATTCAGCCGTTTACTTCCCGAGCGGCTCGCGGGCTCGCCAGGCGTAGCGATTGCCGGTCAGTTCCGGCGCGCCTGCACGCCTATTTGTTGAGCAATTCGTATGGCTCTTGCCGCGACTGCAGTTCGGCGCGCGAGGCCTATTCCAAGGGAATGACCGGCAGCAAGAGATGCGAGGGCCGCTTGGCGTCGTGGTAGATTTTGTGCAGCGTGGTTTTGCTGCTGACGATGTGATTTGGCACGTATTCCACGTTGGTCGCCCCGCCGACCCCTGACGGCATGTCGGCCGAAGCGATTTCGACGCAGATGCGGTGATCGCGGTGGAACAAATTGGCTGTCGCCATGATCTCGATTGCGTATTCGGTGATCTCGCCCGGCGTGACTTTTTGTTGCGCCGCGCGGGTGAGCCGGTGCCACGGCTTCCACGGCCGTGAGCGTTTCTCATCGAGCGCGCGATGCGAAGCCTTGAGCCAGCCGCGGGTCAATTCACGCTCCTTGAGGTCCGACGGCAGTTCGCGCTCGCCGTCGCGTGCGGTGCGCACCGACCCATCCGGACCGACGTCTTTGAGAATGACGAACCAGTTGGTGTCATCCTGGTCGATGGCGGCGAATAGATTGAGCACCGCGGGACCGGCGATCAGCACATCTTGCGGCAGCGGATCGGTCAGATAGCGCAGGTTTTGCACATTATTGGTCTGCGTCGGCGGCATCTGCACAAAAGCGTCGGGCGGCAATTCATCATCCGCGCTCGATGGCACGAACGGCGCGGCCTGCAGCCGCTCCCAGCTATTGAGATAGAATTTGGTCCATTGCGTTTCCGGCAGCGGCCAATCGGTGCCGGTGCGCCATTCGTTGGCGCCCATCACCCAATAGCGCACGGCTGGCTCCGTCATGATTCCGGTGTCGATATTTTTCAGCCATTGATCATGCCAGCGCAGGATTTCGCCGTGGAGCGCGTGGAATGGCCGTTCATGATGCGACGGGCCGCCGAACAAAAGCTTCTTCGGCGCTGAGATTTTCTCGAAATAGTTCTGCGCGCCGTTGAGATGGGTCTTGTAGCTATAAGCGTACCAACCCGAGCCGGTATAAGTCGGCACCTTGATGTTCTTGAAGCCGGTCTCAGCTTCCTGCACCACCGCTTCGCTGTCGTAAGGCTCGATGAGCAGCGCGAAATAGGGCGGCATGTGCTGCCCCTTCTGCGCGATCACATTGTAGATGTGCGGATACATTCTGTAGTCGGGATTGTTCATCGCCGTCTGCCACAGCGCTTCCTTGTCCGGCGGCAGAGCGCCCGGCTTGCCCTTGGCGCCGTGCATCGCCGCAAGATGCATCAGGTAATAGCGAAACAGATGAATGACGCCGCCGGGATATTCCTCGCGGAAGCTGCCGAGCGTGCCATAGGCGCCGCGCGGATCGAGCGGCATGATCGCCTTCAGATGCGGCGGATTTTGCCGTGCGACGTGAAGCTGCTCGGCGCCGAAGCCGGAAATGCCGACCATGCCGACATTGCCGTCGCACCACGGCTGTTGTGCGATCCATTCGATCAGGTCGTAGCTGTCCCATTGCCGCGAGCCGCCGGAATCGGACTTGCCGACGCCGCGCGGTGAGCCGATGACGTGAACATAGCCGCGCGACACGAAAAATTTGGTATCGCCGGCCTCGAGCGGCCCCGCCCACAGCGTCGACCAGGACGGCTGTGGCGGCAGCGCCTCGGCGACGTCCGGGCCTTGCAGATCCTTGTTGTAGATCGCGAAGGCGAGCAGCGCCGGAAATTTCTCCTTGGCGTCGGGCCGGTAGATGTCGACCGAGAGATTGACGCCGTCGCGCATCGGCACCGCGACGTCTTTGTCCGCGATCATGCCGGCATATTGCGGCGCGCGATCGTAATTGACCGGCAGGCGGTCACCCGCGGACGCAAGTTTCTCTTGGATGCCGATCTTTGTGTCGATCTTGGCGTTCATTGTCCGTCCCTTGTGTTTTGAGATCGCGATTTTTGGAAATCGCTGAGGCAGTTGTGCCGCTTTTATTGATCTTAGGGCAGGAGCGCCAGCGCCATGCCGGCGAGCGCACCGAAGATGACGACGACTAATGGCGGCGTGCGCCAGACGGTGAGCAGAATGAAACCGACCAGCGCGACGGCAAAATCGCGCGATGAATTGACCGAATTGATCCAGACCGGATTGTAAAGCGCGGCCGCCAGTATGCCGACGACCGCGGCATTGACGCCGCGCATGACGGCCTGGGCGTCGCTGCGCTGACGAAAGGTGTTCCAGAACGGCAGCGTGCCCAAGAGAACCAGGATACCGGGAAGGAAAATGCCGACGAGCCCCAATGCCGCGCCGGCGATGCCGTGCGGCGACGTATTGATAACGGTGCCGAGATAGGCAGCGAAGGTGAATAGCGGGCCCGGTACTGCCTGCGCCGCGCCGTAGCCGGCAAGAAACGCGTCGTCGCTGACCCAACCCGGTCCGACGAATGCGTCGCGCAGCAGCGGCAGCACGACATGGCCGCCGCCAAAAACGAGCGCGCCCGAGCGATAGAACGCCTCGAACACCGCGACGCCCTGCGCCAGCCCCAGACTGCGCAGGATCGGCAATCCACCGAGCAGGACAAAAAACAATGTGAGTGCCACGAGTCCCGCGGTGCGGGACACCGGGATTGCCATATGGCACGGCGCCACCGGCGCGCCATCGCGACACAGCCAAAGTCCGGCAACGCCGCCGAGCGCGATGGCTCCGATCTGGACGACGGAAGTGGTGCTGAACAAAATGAGCACCGCCACCACAACCGCGATCGAAGCGCGTTCGCGATCCGGACACAGCGAGCGCGCCATGCCCCAAACGGCCTGCGCGACGATGGCGACGGCGACGAGCCTGAGACCATGCAACAGGCCCGTTCCTGCCGGCCCGTTCAGCGCTTTGGCGCCATAGGCGAAGAGGACGAGCGCGATCGCCGACGGCAGCGTGAAAGCGGCCCACGCTGCGAGTGCGCCGGCATAGCCTGCGCGCATGAGTCCGATCGAGAATCCGGTCTGGCTCGAAGCCGGCCCCGGCAAGAACTGACATAGCGCGACAAGATCGGCATAGGCCTTTTCGTCGAGCCATTTGCGGCGCACCACGAATTCTTCACGGAAATAGCCGAGATGGGCGATCGGACCGCCAAAGCTTGTCAGCCCGAGCCGCAGGAAGGCGCCAAAGACTTCGCCGGCTTTGCCGCTTGCCGTCGGCGCGCTCGTGCTGGAACCGGAGCTCTCGTCCATGCCGTTCTTGTCGCCTCGATTTGCGGCCGACATTTCGAACAAACATTTGTTCGCGTGCGCGTTTTGTGGAGCAATATCCCAATTCCACAGTTAAATTTGATAGAATATTCTTCTGTTTGTCGGCGCTCAAGCCATCATATATAGAATAACATTCTTCAGGCGGGCGCAAAGCGCCCTTGGCGCAGAGATGAGGTCACAATGACGTCGCCGCTCGAGCAGAAGAAAATCAAAGTGACCGGCCCGGTCGTGGTCACCGCCAATCGTACCGGCGATGGCGCGGTGGTTTACCGCCATGCCAGCGGCTGGACGACCGAGCTCTGCGGCGCCGCCATCGCCACCGACGGCGCGAGCGCGCAACAGCTCATGGCCGGCGCGGTCGCCGACGATCTCGGCGCGGTCGGCGCTTATGTGGCGCCGGTGAAACTTCTCCCCGGCGGCAACGTGCGCCCCGGCAATCTGCGCGAGCTGATCCGCCTCGGCGGCCCGACCATCGAGCTTCCCGTGAGCGCCGGGAAAGTTCTCGAAAAAGATCGCGCTTCGGCTTAAAGCTCGCGCGCGAATTCGGCTAACCAGAAAGCCGAGCAGGTCAGCCATGTACGTCTATGACGCATTCGACCGGACGCTGGTCAACGAGCGGGTCGCTGAGTTCCGCGACCAGGTGGCGCGGCGGCTCAACGGCGAATTGACGGAGGAAGAATTCAAGCCACTCCGCCTGATGAACGGCGTCTATCTGCAGCTGCATGCTTACATGCTGCGCACCGCCATTCCCTACGGCACATTATCGTCGGAGCAGATGCGCATGCTCGCGCGTGTCGCGCGCAAATACGACCGCGGCTACGGTCACTTCACCACGCGGCAGAACATTCAATATCACTGGATCAAGCTCGCCGAATTGCCGGACGCCATGGCGGATCTGGCGAGCGTCGGCATGCACGGCATGCAGACCAGCGGCAATTGCGTGCGCAATATCACCACCGATCAATGGGCCGGCGTCGCGCCCGACGAGACCGAGGATCCGCGCATTTTCGCCGAGCTCATTCGCCAGCACGTCACCTTGCATCCGGAATTTTCCTTCATGCCGCGCAAATTCAAGATCGCGGTGGGCACGTCGACGCATGATCGCGCCGCCTTGCGCATCCACGATCTGGCGCTGCAGATGCACCGCAACGACGCCGGCGAAACCGGCTTCGAAGTCATGGTCGGCGGCGGGCTCGGCCGCACGCCGTTCCTGGCGCAGACCATCAAGCCGTTCCTCGCCAAGCGCGACGTGCTCAGCTATGTCGAAGCGGTGCTGCGCACCTACAATCAGTTCGGTCGCCGCGACAATATTTATAAGGCGCGCATCAAGATCCTGGTGCACGAGCTCGGGCCGGAAGCCTTCGCCAAGGAAGTCGAGACGGAATGGGCCAGTATCAAGGAAGGCGCGCTCGTGCTCGACGACGCCGTTGTGAGCGAGATCGCGGGCCGCTTTGTCTATCCGCGCTACGAGAAGCTCACCGATATTCCAGAAGAGTTCACCGCTGCGCGCAAATCAGACCGCCGCTTCGACACCTGGGTCGGCAATTCCGTCGCCAATCACAAAGCGCCGGGCTACGCCATCGTGACATTGTCGCTCAAGCCCGAAGGTGGCACGCCGGGCGACGCGACGGCTGAACAGATGGACGCGATTGCCGGTCTTGCAGATCGCTATTCGTTCAGCGAGATCCGCGTCGGGCATGAGCAGAACCTGGTGCTGCCGCATGTCGCGCAGCGCGATCTGCCGGAATTGTGGCGCGCGCTCGATGCCGTCGGCGTCGCCGTGCCCAATGTCAATTTCATCTCCGATATCATCTCCTGCCCTGGGCTCGATTATTGCAGCCTCGCCAATGCGCGCTCGATCCCGATCGCACAGGAGATCACGCGCCGCTTCGCCAATCTCAACCTGCAGCGCGATCTCGGCCGGCTGCACATCAATATTTCCGGCTGCATCAATGCCTGTGGCCATCATCACGTTGGCCACATCGGCATTCTCGGCGTCGAGAAGAACGGCGAGGAGTTCTATCAGATCACGATCGGCGGCAAAGCCGATGAGAACGCCGCGCTCGGCGCGCTGGTCGGCCCGGCGGTTCCCTATGCGCAGGTCGCCGACGTCGTCGAAGACATCGCCGCCGCCTATATCGAGCTGCGGCAGCGGCCGGAGGAACTGTTCATCGATACCGTCAAGCGCATCGGCGTCGAGCCGTTCCGGGAGCGCGTCTATGCCGCTCGTTGAAAACGGCAAGATCGTCGAGGACCGCTATGTGCGGGTCGCCGCCGATGCGCCGATCCCGGAACGCGTCCCGGTCATCGTACCGGGAAAGCGCTTCCTTGCCGAAGCCGACACGCTGATCGGCCGCGACGGTTCGCTCGGCGTGCTGTGGCCGAACGACAAGCGCGTTGCTGAACTCAAGCCCTGGCTCGGCCATCTCGCGCTGATCGCGCTCGAATTTCCAAAATTCCGCGACGGCCGCGCCTATAGCCAGGCGCGACTGCTACGCGAGCAATACGGCTTCCGCGGCACGCTTCGCGCCACCGGCGATGTGCTGCGCGATCAGTTCCAATTTCTGGTCCGGGCCGGTTTTGATTCTTTCGACGTGAAGAAACCTGCCGATGCGGCGGCCTTTGCCAAGAGTGTGGCACGCTTTTCCGTGGTCTATCAGCCGGGCGCCGACGGCAGTCTGCCGGCGCTGCGGCGGCGGTTGCAGAGCGCAGGCACGGGCAAGCCCAGCGAAACGCTCTGACCTGCTCTAACGGCCGCGCGGCTGGTACATCGCGATTGCAAGCTGCTAATCTCTGCGCCTCATTCCGCAATCGAGGACGTTATGACACCTGTCGTCGCAGTGATCGCGCCCGGCGCCATGGGCGCCGCCGTCGGCAAAAGGCTCGCCGATAACGGGCTCAAAGTGCTCACCTCGCTCAAGGGCCGCAGCGCCGAGACGCAGGCGCGGGCCAAAGCCGCCGGGATGGCCGACGCGAGCGACGATGAGATCGCGGCCTCCGACTTTATTCTTTCGATCCTGCCGCCAGGTGACGCGCTGCCTTTGGCGCAGCATTTCGTGCCGGTGCTCACCGCGAGCAATGCCAAGCCGGTCTATGTCGATTGCAACGCCATCAATCCGAAGACGGTGGAAAAGGTGGCGGCGGCGATCGCGCCGACCGGCTGCCCGTTCGCCGACGCCGGCATCATCGGCCAGCCCCCGAAGCCAGGCGATGCCGGCCCACGCTTCTATGCGTCCGGTGCCGCGGCGCAACGCTTCGCGAGGTTGCGCGATTACGGCCTCGACATCCGCGTGCTCGACGGCGCGATGAGCGCGGCTTCGGCGCTGAAAATGTCTTACGCCGGCATCACCAAGGGCACGCAGGCGATCGGTGCGGCGATGATGCTGGCAGCGACCCGCGCCGGCAATGCCGACGATCTGTTTGCTGAACTGCAAGGCAGCCAGAAGGAGATGTTCGCCTGGTTTAAGCGATCATTGTCGATGATGCCGCCCAAGGCTTATCGTTGGATCGCGGAAATGCATGAGATCGCGGGCTTCGTCGGCGAGGACCCGGCGGCGCACGAACTCTACCAAGGCGCCGCGCACTTTTACGAGCACATTGCGGACGACTTTGACGGCGACAAGCTCGATACCGGCGCGCTGGCGGCGTTCTTGGAGAAGAAGCCGAACTGATCGGCGCCGTGACGACTTATCGTGGCTACTTATTCAGCCACCTTCGAGCAAAGCCCAAAATCCCCTGCGGCAGGAAAATGATCATCACGATGAAGATGACACCGAGCGGGATCAGATAGGGGAACTGATCGCCGAGCATGCGCGAGAGCAGATCGCGCATCAGCTGGAAGAAGCCGGCGCCGACGATCGGGCCCACTAAAGTGCCGATGCCGCCCATGACGTTGAAGATCACGGTATCGCCCGAGGTGAGGAAATAGACGAAGTCGGGCGCGGCGAACTGATTCTGGATGGCGTAGAGCACGCCGGCGAGCCCCGCGAACAGGCCGGACAGCATCACCGACACCATCTTGTAGCGCTCGACGGCATAGCCGATGGCGCGGGTGCGCGCCTCGTTCTCGCGGATCGATTGCAGCACCATGCCGAACGGCGATTGCGTCACCCGGCGCAGGACCAGATAGGAGCCCGTGACGACCGCCAACACGAACCAGTGCATGGTGGTCGAGGTGAAGCGCGCATCGTAGAGGAGGGGGATCCATAGATGGGGGCGGCTGAAGATCAGGCCGTTCTCGCCGCCAGTCACTGGCGTCCAGGTGAAAATGATGACGTAGAAGATCTGGCTGAAGATCAGTGTCGTGATGGCAAAGTAGATGTCGCGAAGCCGGGTCGAAAAGAACGCGACGAAAAGCGCGGCGCCAGCTGCGCCCGCAAGACCGAATAGCATGGCGAGCCACAGGTTCGGCGGGCCGAAGGCAATCAGGGCGCCGGCGGCGCCATACATGCCGAGCCCGAAAAAGGCGGAGTGGCCGAACGAGATCATGCCGGTATAGCCGATCAGCAGATCGGACGACATCGCCAACAGACCCCAGATCAGGATTTCGGTGAGGAAGCGCCGCCAGAATTCCGGCAGCACCAGCGGCGCCGCGATCAACAGCGCCATGACCGCGCAAAAGCCGATCCAGAACACGGTGGTGTGGCTCAGCCTCATCTTGCCGAGCGGTGACACTTTATCGAGCGGCACACTTGTCATTTTGGCGTCGCTACGAACAGGCCGGTGGGACGGAACAAGAGCGTGAGGATCAGGACGACGAAGGACACGATCACCGCCTGCGATGGGTCGACCCAGATCGTGGCGTAAGATTCCAGGAGGCTGATGAAGATCGCGGCGGCGATCGAGCCGCCGAGATTGCCCATGCCGCCGACCACGACGACGATGAAGGCTTTCAGTACCCAATCGAGCCCCATCGTATGGCTGACGCCGACCAGCGGCGCGAACAATACACCGCTCGCCGCGGCCATTGCGGCGCCGATGGCGAACACGCCGGTATAGACGAGCGGAACCGGGATCCCCATTGCCTGCGCCATGACGCGGTCTTGCGCGGTGGCGCGGATCCAGATGCCGAACTTGCCGTATTTCAGGAACAGCCAGAAGCTGCCGATGATCACGGCGGAGAGCGCCGCGATCAAAATGCGGTACCAGGGATATTGCAGATAGAACAGCGTGAACGATGCGCCCAGCGGCTCCGGAATCCGGCGTGCCGTCGGTCCGAACCACCACAGCACCAGATTCTGCAACACCAGCGAGACGCCGAAGGTGGCGAGAATCGTGTTCAGCGGATCGCGTCCGATCAAGGGCCGCAGCGTCGCGATCTGCAAGGCCGCGCCGATCAGGGCGACGATCAAGGCGGCGCCGATCAGCGCCAGCCAGAAACTGCCGGTCGCCGCGACGATAATGACGCCGATATAGGCGCCGAGCATGAACAATTCGCCGTGCGCGAAATTCACCACATCCATGATGCCGAAGATCAGCGTCAACCCGGAAGCGACCAGAGCCAGGATCATGCCGGCGACGATGCCGTTCACCGTCTGGATGATCAGGAGGTCGAGCGGAAGGGCATGGATGAAATGGCTTACGGCGTCCATCGCTCACACCCCCATATATTGCTTGACGATCGGGTGATTGGCGTCAATGTCGCGCGACGCGCAATGGTGGCGCACGGACCCTTTCTCCATGATGTAGATGCGCTGGCTCGCCGCGAGCGTCAGTGGCACGTTTTGCTCGACCAGAAGAATGGCGGTGCCTTCCGCGTGCAGCGTGTCGATGATGGTGTGAATCTGCGACACCATGCGCGGCATCAGTCCTTCGGTCGGTTCGTCGAGCAGGATGATTTTGGGCTCGAGCATCATGGCGCGCGCGATCGCCAGCATCTGCTGCTCGCCGCCCGACAGCGTGCCGCCGGCCTGATTGCGCCGCTCCGCCAGAACCGGAAAGAACTTGAACACTTTGTCGAGCAGCGCCTGGCGCTTGTCTTCGGTGACGCCCTGACGGTCGAAGCCGGTGCGCAGGTTTTCCATCACCGTGAGCAGGCGGAAGATGCGGCGGTCCTCGGGCACATAGGCGATGCCCATGCGGGCGAGCTTGTGCGGCGGCAGCCCGGTAACGGCGTTGCCATTGAGCATCACTGTGCCGTGGCTCGGGCGAACCAGGCCCATGATCGATTTCAAGGTCGTGCTCTTGCCGACGCCGTTGCGGCCGAGGAGGCCGACCACCTCGCCGGGGGCGACGGTGAGCGAGACCCCGTGCAAGATGTGGCTCTTGCCGTAATACGTGTGAATGTCCTCGACCCGGATCAACGGCTCGGCGCTGTCGGCAGTTTTGCTGTCGATCTGCGCGATTGTCGAATTTTCGGCCGGGGCTCTGAAGTCCAAAGCGCTCATGTCTTTAGGTAGACCTCCAGCACCTTTGGATTCTGTTGGATTTCCGTAGGCGTGCCTTCGGCGAGAATGGCGCCGTAATTAAGCACCGTGATGCGGTCGGCGAGGCCCATCACCACCTGCATGTCGTGCTCAACGATCAGGATGGTGAGATTCTTGGCCGGGTCCTTGGCAAGACGTTCGATCAGCGCCTCGGTCTCGTCGGTCTCACCTTGGCTCATGCCGGCGGTCGGTTCGTCGAGGCAGAGCAATTTCGGGTCGGTCGCAAGCGCGATGCCGATTTCGAGATTGCGCTGCTCGCCGTGCGACAGATTGCTGGCGAGCTCCTCGGCCTTGCCAAGGAGGCCGATGGATTGCAGCGCCGCTTCCGCCTTTTCGTTGATGTCGGCGAGTGTGGCGTGATGCGAGATCATGTTCCAGGCGTGGCGGCGCGATTGCGCGGCGATGCGCACGTTTTCGAGCGCAGTCGCGTTCGGCATGATGTTGGTGATCTGATAGGAGCGCGCGACTCCCCTCTGGGAGATGGCGTTCGAGGGCAGGCCGGTAATATCCTCGCCGTCGAAAATGATGCGGCCGGAGGTCGAACGCAGTACGCCGGTCAGGCAGTTGAAGAAGGTCGATTTGCCGGCGCCGTTCGGTCCAATGATCGCGTGCACAGCGCCGTGCGCGATCGCGAAATTGATCCCGGACAAGGCCGCAAGCCCGCCGAAACGGACGGTCAGCAGTTCGGTCTTGAGGATCGGCGCCGACGCCGCTCCCCGGCTTTCCACCGGGGAGCCGGCTACGGCCGGCATTTGTGCGCTCACGTAACGTCCGTTGGACGGTTACGCCGACTGGAACTTGCAAGCCGGCGGCACGAAAGTCTTGTCTTTGTCCACGATTTCCTGGAGGTGATAGGTTCCGCCGCCGATCGTGAAGATGAATTCGCGCAGGAACGCCTGATGGTCGTCCTTGCGCAGCGTCTTGTCGCCTTGCGGGAAGTCGTCGCTCTCCTTCACCTCGAGCCCTTCGAGCGCCTCGATCAGTTTCATCGAGTCGTCGCGGTTGTCGAACTTGCTCTTCTCCATGGCGATCTTCATGGCATTGAGCGCTTCGTAGTTCGACTGCACGTATTTGTCGGGCAGCGGGCCCGACGGATCGATCTTCGCCAGCCGCGCTTTGCTCTCGTCGAAGAAGCGATGCAGGTAGGGCGTGTTGAGCGCGCCGTCGAATACCGGAATGTAGCGGTTGATGGCGGTGAAGCCGTCGAGCTTGTTGCCAACCGCGATCAGATTGGTCGATTCCGAGATCGAGCCGTCGCCGGCCCATTTGTACTTTTTAGTCAGGCCGAGATCGTAAGCCTGCGTGGCAAGCGTCACGCCGTCCTTGCCGAAGAAGATCGCGAACAGACCGTCGAAATCGCCGGAGATTTTCGACAGGAACGGCGCCATGTCGGCGGTGCCGAGCGGGATGCCGGTGGTGCCGACCACCTCGCCGCCGTTTTTCTTGATCTCGTTGACATAGGCGTCGCGCGTCGACTGGCCCCAGGAATAGTCGGCGAAGACGATGTGCCACTTCTTGCCCATTTTGGTGAGCGTCGGCGCGAACGCGACGGCTTGCGCCGGCGCATAGTCGTGCAGGCGGAAGCTGTAGCGGTTGCACGCCGAAGTGGTGAGCGTGGTGTCGAGACACACCGAGATCATGTTGACGATCTTGGCGTCCTGCCAGACCGGCATGCAGGCGAGACAGATGTTCGACAGGAAGCCGCCGACATGAACGTCGATCTCGTCGTCCTGCACCATCTTGACGCTCTTTTGCCGGGCGACGGCCGGCGAGCTTTCGTCGTCGACGATATCGAGCTCGACCGGGCGGCCGTTGATGCCGCCATTGGCGTTGATACGGTCGGCCGCCATTTGCAGACCGACGATTGCGGTCTTGCCGCCGGCGGCGCCGGCGCCGGACAGCGGCTGTTCCGAACCGACCTTGTAGGGCTTGGCCGCGCCGAAGGCTGCGCGCCACGGCGCCGGTACCAGCATCATGGCGCCGATCGCGCCTCCGCCCCAGCCGACCAGGCTACGGCGTGTGAGCTTGCCGCGGTACCAGAAATCTTGCGCCCACGGCGCGTCTCTCCATTTTTCAGCCATCGAAATTCTCCCTCTGGATTCGGTTACTTTCCCCGGCGGGCCCTTTGCGGGCTTCTGGCGCGTTGCTTGTGGGGAATAGCAAACGCGAAGTTGATGTCAGTTTCAACTGGATTCGCGCAACTGGTTAAACCCCGGCATTTCTACACGCCGCGTAAGATCGTCGCGGCGCTATTTCATAATGTCGTATAGTCTCGGTCTTGTTTGCTGGTAAAATGGGCAAACAGCTTGGAAACAGCTTGGGGCCGACTAAAGTTTAACGGCGAGATTTCGCGGCGAATATATTCAGGAGCCGATTATGGCGACGGCGACATTCCGACAAGACGATCGCAAGCTGCCGCAGACCGGGCTTGCGGCGCGGCTCGAGAGCCGGCGCAATCGGCAATCCGGCGTAACGTCCGGGATGGCGCCGGGCTTTGTCCAGGCCAATCTTGCCATCCTGCCGCAAAACCTCGCGCAGGATTTCCTGCATTTCTGCCAGCGCAACCCAAAGCCGTGCCCGCTGATCGGCGTTGGGGCAGCGGGCGACTGGCGCATCCCGGCCATCGCCGACGATCTCGACATCCGCACCGATCTGCCGCGCTATCGGGTGTGGCAGAACGGCGAACTCGTGGATGAGCCATCCGACGTCGTGAAATACTGGCGCGACGATCTCGTGACTTTCGCCATCGGCTGCTCGTTCTCCTTCGAACAGGCGCTGCTCGATGACGGCATCGAATTGCGGCACATGACGTGTGATTGCACCGTGCCGATGTACCGCACGTCGGTGCAAACAAATGCCGCTGGTCCCTTCCACGGGCCGCTCGTCGTCTCGATGCGGCCGATGAAGCCGGCCGACGCCATTCGCGCCGTGCAGATCACGACGCGGTTTCCCTCAGTGCATGGCGCGCCCGTGCATCTCGGCAAACCGGAGATGATCGGCATCAAGGATCTGGCAAAGCCGGACTGGGGCGACGCCGTGCCGATGCATGACGACGAAATTCCAGTATTCTGGGCCTGCGGGGTAACGCCCCAATCGGTGATCATGGCGGTGAAGCCGGAGTTCTGCATCACGCATTATCCCGGCTCAATGCTGGTCACCGACCGACGCAATACTGAATTCGCGATTATGTAAGGCTTCGAAGCTCCATATGAATGATAAATCACCGGCCGCAGCAACGGCCGTTTTCGATCCGGCCGCGCATGGCTGGGAAAAGGTGCAAGCCCATAGTTTCGGGGAGCTGGTCGGGCCGGTGTGGCGCCGCGGGGATCCGCTATTCGGCTTTGCCGCCACCGACAAGCACGGCAACCACATCGGCATCGTGCATGGCGGTATGCTTGCCACATTTGCGGATCAGGCCATGGGCATGACGGCGATGCGGGCGACCGGCGGCAAACCGCACGCCACCGTCGAACTCAACATTCAATATATCGGCGCGGTGCAGATCGGCGAGTTCGTCGAGGCGCATTGCGAAATCATGCGCATCACCCGCTCCATCATTTTCATGCGCTCGATGCTCAAAGTTGGCGATCGCTCAGTCGCCTCGGCGAGCGGCGTGTGGAAGATCCTGGAGAGGTAACGAGCGGGAGCCGATTACGCTCGATACTTCTGCAGCGTCCCGCCCTTCATCACCGAGCCGGGCAGCGGGTGGCCGACGATATCCTCGGCGAGCCTGGCGCATTCGATCAGTTCGTCGAGATCGATGCGGGTTTTGATGCCCATTTCGTGACACATGAAAACGAGGTCCTCGGTGCAGATATTGCCCGCGGCGCCGGCGTGGCCAGCGAAGGGGCAGCCGCCTAAGCCGGCAACGGCCGCATCGAATCTTTTCACGCCCATTTCGAGGCCGGCGAAAGCATTGGCGACCGCCATGCCGCGGGTGTCGTGCAGATGCAACGCGAAATCGGCGTCGGGCCAGCGCTCGCGCAGGGCGCCGACGACGCGCTTGATGGCAAGCGGATTGGCCCGGGCCATGGTGTCGGCGAGCGTGATATATTTCAACGTGACGCCGTGCTGTTTCGCCACGTCGAGGATTTGCTGCACCAGCGACACGACGCGCGACGCCGGCACGTCGCCTTCGAAATTGCAGCCGAACGCCGCCATGATCATGCCGCGTTCGACCGGCACGCCCGCCGCTTTGTACTTCTCGACGATGATGTGCTGGCCGGCGAGCTGTTCGGCGGCGGTGCGATTCTGGTTGCGTTTGGAGAATTTTTCCGATGCGACGAGTGTGATCGAACCGGCGAGCGCCAGCCGGTCGTGCTGCAGCGCGCGCTCGAAGCCGCGCTCGTTGAGCCACAGTGCCGTGTAGGCGACGTCCGGATTGATCTTGATGCCTTCGACGACAGCGTCGGCGTCGGCCATGCCGGGCACCGCTTTCGGATTGACGAAGGAGACGATCTGGATGTGATCGATGCCGGTTTCCGACAGCGCGTCGATCAATGCGATCTTGCGCGCGGTTGGGATCGGGCCTTTCTCGATCTGAAAGCCTTCGCGCGGGCCTTCCTCATTGATATGCACTGCTGCAGGAATATCGTTCATCTCGTTGGTCCTCGGCGCTTCGCGGCTTAGCTCGCCGGCGTCACTGCGATCACTTTATCTTTTTTCAGCATCTCGATTTCGCCCGATGCCAGCCCAAGCTCCGTGAGAATTTCGGCGGAATGCTCGCCGATCTTCGGCGGCTGCCGGCGCAGCGACAAATCGTGCTCGCCGATTTCCATCGGCATGCGTGGAATTTTGGCGCGCTTGCCGTTGGGCAGATCGACTTCGAGCATGCGGCCAAAGGCATTGAGCTGCGGATCGTCGAACAGGTCGCCGGGCTTGGCGACCGGCGAGAACGGAATGGCGATGCGGTCGAAAATCTCGGTGAGTTCCGCGCGCTTATGCTGCGCGACGATCTCCGCGACGATCGGCAGCAGCACCGGCCGCTCCCGCACACGGTCCTCGTTGGTCTTATAGGTCGGGTTCGCCAAAAGATCCGCCCGGTCAAAATGTTCGCAGAAGCGGCGCCAATGGCGATCGCTGGTGATGCCGACAAAAATCTGCTCGCCGTCCGAAGTGGCGAAGGGCTCGTAGACCGCCCAGGCGCCTTCGCGCGCCGGCATCGGCGGCGGCGCGCGGCCGGTCAGCGCCTGCGCCGCCATATGTTGCATCATCATGAAACTCGTCGCTTCGAACAAAGCCGACTTGACCATTTGGCCGCGGCCGGTGCGCTCGCGTTCGCGCAAAGCCGCTTGGATCGCGATCACCGCGAACATGCCGCCCATGATGTCGACTACGGAGGAGCCGGCTCGCAGCGGCTGCCCGGGTGGACCGGTCATGTAGGCGAGCCCGGACATGAATTGCACGACTTCGTCGAGCGCGGGCCGATGCTCATACGGCCCGCTCAAAAAACCTTTCAGCGCGCAGAAGATCAACCGCGGATTGATTCGCGTGAGGTCGTCATAGCCGCAGCCGAGCCGGTCCATGGTGCCGGGCGCATAGTTCTCCAGCACCGCGTCGGCGGTCGCCGCGAGCCGATGCAGGAGCGCGCGGCCTGCGTCGGATTTCAGATCGAGCGCGAGGCTTCTCTTGTTGCGATTGAAGGCTGGGAAGAAGCCAGCGGCAAAACCGGGGAGGCGGCGGGTGCTGTCGCCTTCAGCCGGCTCGATCTTGATCACGTCGGCGCCGAGATCGGCCAGGATCAGGCCCGCGGTCGGGCCCATGATGGTGTGGCAGAATTCAAGCACGCGAATGCCGGCAAGCGGCAGCGGATCGGCAGCGGCTTCTTCTTGTTCGCCCATGCCGTAATTCTACACCTCTCCGCGCGTGCGGGGAGAGGGCGTTATGCGTCCTTGGCGCGCGCCTCGTGGATGGCTCGCCACAGCACTTCCGGCGTCGCGGGCATCTCGACATGCTTGATGCCGAGTACGGAAAGCGCATCGACCAGGGCATTCGCCACCGCCGGCATGGCGCCGACGCAGCCGGCTTCGCCCGCGCCTTTGACGCCGAGCGGATTGCTCTTGGTCGGCACCGGGTTGCTCTCGACATGGAACGCGGTGAGGTCGCTCGCCCGCGGCATGGCGTAATCCATGAACGAGCCGGTGAGGATTTGCCCTTCGGTGTCGAACTTGATGTCTTCCATCAGAATCTGGCCGACACCCTGCGCGATGCCGCCGTCGATCTGGCCGTGCAGCAATAGCGGATTGATCACGGTGCCGACATCGTCGACCACATTGTAATTGACGATCTCGACGGTGCCGGTCTCCTCGTCGATCTCGAGCTCGCAGACATGTACGCCGTTCGGATAGGCGGCGACCGAGCCAGAATAGATCGCCTTTTCGATCAGGCCAGGTTCCATGCCGTCGGGAAGATTTTTTGGATCGAGCGAGGCCTTGGCGACTTCCTTGATGGTCAAGGTCCGGTTGGTCTTGGGGCTCGAGAACAGGCCTTCGTGGAAATTGATATCGGCGAGATCGACTTTCAGCATCTTCGCCGCGATGGCCTTGCCCTTGGCCTCGACTTTCTCGGCCGCCAGAGTGAAAGCCGAACCGGAAAACGCCGCCGAACGCGAGCCGCCGGTGCCTTCGGCGAAGAACACCTGGTCGGTATCGCCCTGGATATAAGTGACTTCCTTGGGATCGAGCCCAAGCCGGTCACACACCACCTGCTTGAATGCGGTCTCGTGGCCCTGGCCCTGATTAATGCTGCCGGAAAAGATCGACACCGAGCCGGTGCGGTCGAAACGGATTTCAGCGCCTTCAAGACCCGCCGCGGCCGAGCGCTCGATCGTGTTGGAAAAACCGAGGCCGCGCAGCTTGCCGTGCTTCTTCGCCTCGGCCCGCCGTTTCTCGAAACCTTTCTTGTCGGCGGCTTCCAAAGCGAGATCGAGATTCTTTTCGAACTCGCCGCAATCGTAAGTGAAAGTGACGCTGGTCTTGAACGGCATCGCGCTCGCCGGAATCGTGTTGCGCTTGCGCAATTCCGCCGGATCCATGCCGATCTGATCGGCGGCGAGATCGACCATGCGCTCGATGATGTAACCGGCTTCCGGCCGGCCGTTGCCGCGATAGGGCCGCACCGGCTGGGTGTGCGTGAACACGGCAGTAACGTCGATATGCGAGGCCGGCGTGCGATAGACGCCAGCGAGCGTGCCGAGATTGCCGGTGAAGGCCGGCATGCCGGTCTGCATATAGGCGCCGATCGCGGCGATGATCTTGGCTCGAAAGCCGAGGAAATTGCCGTCCCTGTCGAGCGCAAGCTCGGCCGTGGTGACATTGTCGCGCGCCTGCGCATCGCAGACAAAACTCTCCGAGCGCGTCGCCACCCATTTCACCGGCCGGCCGGTGACTTTGGCCGCGCACAGCACCAGCGCCACTTCGTTATAGACGGCGGATTTCATGCCGAAGCTGCCGCCGATATCGCCGCACACGACGCGGATCTTGCTGTCCGGAACTTTCAGAACATATTGCGACAGTTCGGTCTGAAAGACGTTGGTGCGCTGCAAGGTCGTATAGATCGTGTAGCGGCCCTCGATCGGCTCGAACAGGCCGATGCAGCCGCGCGGCTCCATCGCCGCCGCCGTGACGCGGTTAATGACGAAGTCATGTTTGACGACATGGGCGGCGCGGGCAAAGGCTGAGTCGGTCGCATCCTTGTTGCCCTCGATCTGGATGAAGCCGATATTGTTGGCGCAATCGTCCCAAACCAGCGGCACACCAGGCTTCAGCGCCTCGCCGGTCGAAACAGCGGCCGGCAGCGGCTCGTAATCCACTTCGATCAGTTCCGACGCGTCGATCGCCTGATAAAGATTTTCCGCAACGACAAAGGCGACGTAATCGCCGATCATGCGCACCCGGTCCTCGACCAAAGCCGGATAGCGCGGCCGATAGCCGGGCGCGCCGTCGCGGCGCTTGAGCCCGCCGGGCACCGGCAAGTCGCCGAAGCCCGCCGCCTTGTAATCGGCGCCGGTCAGCACCGCGAGCACGCCGGGCGCCGCCTTCGCTTTCGACGTGTCGATCGAACGGATGCGGGCATGGGCGTGCGGCGAGCGCAGCACGACGCCATGGGCCATGCCGGGAAAGGTCATGTCGGCGATATAGCGGCCATGGCCCTGGATCAGGCGCGGGTCCTCAAAGCGGGGAACGGGTTGGCCGATTGCAAATTCACCCATCGCATTCCTCGCCTTCGCTGTTGCGGCGCGGGTCCATCGATCCGTCGCCGTTGCGCCTGTCAAAGTCATGCCCGGCGCCTATGCATAAAGACGGCCGGGCATTATGCGTCCGGTCTTACATCGGCTTTGCAGGCCCTTCAATCGGGCCGACGGGCAGGCTACTCTGTGGTTGCGCCGCGACAGGAAACCGAGCCATGACGAGCGCTGTTACCGAGACATTCGAGTCCGCGCTCAAGGCGCGCGCCGACGCCATGGCGGATGCCTGCACCCGCTGCGGTAAATGTGTCGAAGTCTGCCCGGCGACCGAAGCCGCCGGCCTGACGGTTGAAGAGCGCAACGATACGGTCGAAGCCATTTCCGGTATTATCGACATCATCAGGAGCGGTGAGGGCAACGACGCCGCGCAGAAATGGGCGGCGGGCTGCCTGCTCTCCGGCGAATGCATCAAGGCCTGCGACTACGGCGTCAATCCGCGCTTCCTGCTCTATATGGCACGGATAAATATGTCGCACGGCAAGAAAGACGCCGCCGCCGAACGCCGCACGGGCTTCGACGCTTTTCGCCTGGTGGCGCGCGACGTGCCGCATATCGCGAAGATTCAGCTCGACGATGCGCTGTTGGCGCGGCTCGGGCAGGGCGCGAAGGGGAAGGCGGCGCGCGCCGACGGCGCCAAGCCCGACTTCGTCTTCTACACCGGCTGCAATGTGCTCAAGACGCCGCACATCGCGCTCTACGCGCTCGACATCATGGACGCGCTCGACATTACCTACGACGTGATGGGCGGCCCGACGCATTGCTGCGGCATCGTGCAGATGCGCATGGGCGACGTCACGACGTCAGGCCGCGTCGCCGAGAACACCATCGACAAGCTGGCGCAGAGCAACACTGGGCAAGTTATTTCCTGGTGCCCGTCCTGCCAGGTGCAGTTCACCGAGACGACGCTGCCGACGGTGGAGAAGACGCGCGGCAGTAGGCCGTTCGAGATGACGCCGTTCACGTTGTTCATTCACAAGCAGCTCGACCGGCTCCGCCCGCTGCTGCGCGAGCCGGTGCCGATGCGCATCGCACTGCATAAGCATCCCGGCGTGCGCGGCGTCGTCGAAGCCGCCGAGGAGATCTTGTGGTCGGTGCCCGGTATCGAGATCGTTGATCTCGATCAGCCGGCGGTCGGCCTGCAAAGCAATAATCTGCGCATGCTGCCGGAATTCCGGCGCAAGCTTCAGGAGGCGGAACTGGCGGCAGCGGAAGCCGCCGGCGTCGACGCTATCGTCGCGGTCTATCATTCCGATCACCGCGAGCTCTGCGCCCACGAGCGCGACTATCCGTTCCGTATCATGAACATGTACGAGATCGTCGGCGCCAGCATGGGCCTGCATTACGACGATCACTTCAAGCGGCTGAAGGTGATGCAGGACGCCGAGGCGATCCTTGCGGATTGTGCGGACCTCGTAGCGAAGCACGGGCTCGACGAAGACACGACGCGGCTTGCGATTCAGGCGATGCTCGATGAGCAGCCGGCGCCGTTGCGAGGATCGTAGGGTGGGTTGAGCGCAGCGAAAGCCACGATGGCTCGTTCGAAGGTGATGGGTTTCGCTACCACGCTTATATCGAGATTGTTTAAATTGTCGTTTTGTTGTTTCCGTAAATGTAGCAACAGAGTGATAGCGTTCGTGCGCCTCCTGTCGATCTGGAGACATGAATGCCGGGCTCTGAACTGCAGAATGCGCCGCGTCGACCACGCCTTGAATTTCCAGGCTCGCGGCGATCTTTTCAGTGGGTGATCGCCGCCATTGGGTTATGCATCTTCGGCGGATTGTACGAACTCAAAACGAACCCGATACTCGCGCTCTGCGGGTTAGCGCTTATGAGTGCTGCCTTATGGGCCTGTCTGAGATCGATGCGGCCGGGCGCAACCTATCTTGCACTCGATCCAGAAGGTTTGACCTACAGCGTTAGGTTTGTGAAACAGGTCATTAAGTGGACCGATATCAAAGCCATCCGAATCGGATGGCTCGGGGTTGAGCCTGTTGAAATTCCTTGGAACAGGCAGGTCTTTATTGATTGTTCGAATCGTTCCGATGCCGTGCAGATATTTCCGCCGATGTTTAGCTTGAATGCCGAACAGCTTGTTGACCTTATGAAACCCTATCACGAGGATGCGACGCGTATTGGGAAACCCCAAAACGTTGCAGCCATGTTAGCCACGGCAAGTTGAGCGCGCCTCTCATGCGGTGCCGCATGGATTGCCGGGTCGAGCGCGTAGGGCAGATCAGTGAAGCGTAATCCGCCAAATATCGAAATGACGCGGCTCGCCATCCATGCCATGCTCGATGAGCAACCCGCGCCGCTGCGCAGCCAAATATAGAATCGCGTCTCGTTTCCGGGAGGACGTCTTGGCATTCATCGATCGCCGATTTCTGGCGCCGGCGGCCTTTGTCGCCGCGCTCGCCGCAGCTTCCCCAGCGACAGCGCAAACCTATCCCTCACGCCCGGTGACCATCATCGTGCCGTTCGCCGCCGGCGGGCCGACCGACCTGGTGGCCCGGGTCATCGCCGATAAGATGCAGGCGCCGCTCGGCCAGTCGCTGGTGATCGAGAATGTCGCCGGTGCCGGCGGCAGCATCGCCGCGACCCGCGTCGCCCGTGCAGCGCCAGACGGCTATACGCTCGAGATCGGCAACAACGGCTCGAACCTTCTGGTCGGCGCGCTCTACGATCTGCCGGTTGATGTCATCAAGGATTTTGCGCCGGTCGCCGAGCTGACCGTCAATCCGCAGATCATCGTCAGCCGCACGACCGTACCCGCGACAAATCTGAAAGAGCTGCTGGCTTGGCTCAAGGACAATCAGAACAGCGTCTCGGTCGGCATCGCCGGCCCGGTGGCGGAAGTGAGCGTGGTCAATTTCGAGACCATGACCGGCATGAAGTTTCAGCTCGTGCCCTATCGCGGCGCAGCCCCCGCGATCCAGGACCTGGTTGCAGGCCATATCGATCTGATGGTCGATCAATTGTCGAATTCGGTGCCGCAGATCAAAGCCGGCACGGTGCGCGCCTATGCGCTCGCAGCGCGCAGGCGTTCGCCGGCAATGCCCGACGTGCCGACGACGGACGAAGTGGGACTCCCCGGCTTTTACGGCGCGCTCTGGCACGGCCTGTGGGCGCCGAGAGGCGTGTCCGCAGACGTAATTGCGAAGCTCAATTCCGCCGTCAAGCAATCGCTCGCCGACCCGACGGTGCAGCAGAAGCTCGCTGCGGTCGGGCAGCAGATCGTGCCGCCCGACCGGCAAACGCCGGAAGGACTCGGCCCTTTCCAGGAAGCCGAAAAGGCGAAGTGGTTTCCGATTGTCAGAGCGGCGGGGATGCGAGGGGAGTAGGTTTGCAGATGAAAATTCTGTCCATCCCTTTTCAATTGATCAAGAACATCGCATCATCGCTATCCGTACGCCGATTTTTCTATCCCTTTTCACTTGCGTCGTTTGTTTGCTGCGCCTGGATAGCGCATGCGCCAACCGCAAGGGCCGTTGAACCGATCAAGATCGGCGCGGTATTGCCGTTCTCCGGCGGCGTGGAACTGTACGGCAGGCAGGCGAAACTCGGACTCGATCTTGCCGCCAAGGAGATCAACGCGGGCGGTGGCATCCTCGGCCGGCTCGTCGAAGTGATCTATGAGGACGACAAGACCGATCCCGCGGCCGCCGTGGACGCGACGCATAAACTGATCGAGCGCGACGGCGT
>Ga0210390_10000359_pt1 | contig 49525 bp, 37 predicted proteins | sample IncBWH11OmetaG_FD_161050 | JGI IMG/M metagenome (GOLD analysis project Ga0210390, IMG submission 161050) | Forest soil microbial communities from Barre Woods Harvard Forest LTER site, Petersham, Massachusetts, United States - Inc-BW-H-11-O ... | reverse complement strand
TGATTGGCAAGAAACCTTTCAGCGCTGCCGAAATCGATCGCGTGGAGGAGATCTCCAGGCAGATGCATTTCGACATAGTGCTGAGTCCGCGGTTTGCTCTCGATCCGGTTTTCGCGGCGCTGGCCACGGGGCAGGACCCGGGAGGGATCGTCTCATCGTTGCCCGTGAATCTATCTGCCCCGACCGACGATTCGCCATTCTTTTTTTACATGATGAAGTTTCGCAACTTACTTCGGCTGCGGCAACTCGCAGAAGACCCCAACGCGGCGATTTATGCCACGTCCGGCGCCGTGGTCGGAGTGTTGCTTTTGTTCATAACCGTGCCGACTCTGATTTGCATCTGGCTGCCGTTGCGCTCCATGGAAAAGGCGGTGGTGCGCAGCGTTTTGCCCCATCTTCTGTTCTTCGCGGCGATTGGCATGGGCTTCATGCTGATCGAGATTTCTCAAATGCAACGGCTGATCGTTTTCCTGGGACATCCCACCTACGCACTGTCGGTGGTTCTATTCTCGCTCTTATTGTCGAGTGGATTTGGAAGCTATACGACTCGAAACATAACCTATGCGGGCCGGGATGCTGTGGTCCGCCTACTGCTGCTGTTGGTGGCGATGCTTGTCTTTGGGGCGCTGACGCCTTATGCGACGGCGGCCTTCTCATCGTCGACCAATGCGGTGCGCATCACGGTCGCGACAGGAATTCTTTTTCCCCTGGGATTTTTTATGGGCATGGCGTTTCCGCTGGGATTGAAGCTGGCGGCCAGCCAGGTCGACGCGCTCACGCCGGCGTTCTGGGGAGTGAATGGCGCAACGTCGATCTGTGGCTCGGTGCTGGCGGCGGCAATCTCGATGAACGCGGGAATCGCCAGCACATTCTGGATTGGTTTTCTTTGCTACGGTTTTGCGTTTGGTGCGTATGTGTGGGCGACGCAGCGAGCGAAAGCGGAAGCGAAGACGACTTTGGCGGCTCTTTCGGTCGCACCGGGCAGTGAGCGGAGGGTAAGTTGAGGTAACCGTGAACACCCAGCCATCCGGCGTCGCGCTGGCACGAGGTAGCCGAGAGTAAGAAAGCACCTAGGGTTTCCAATCCATGGAATGTGCTGAGAACGAGGTGGGGCGCAGAATATCAAGCTGGACGTGAACTGGAGCCCTGGGCTGAGTGAACACCAGTTCTAACCTAGTCTCACTCCCGGGTACTGCGTCCTGCAAGTTAACCTCCTTTTGTTCGACCGGAATGTTGCCCTGTCCGTAGAAAACACCTCGCAGTTTGTAGCCGCGCAGTGAGTACATCGGTAGATCGCGCCGGGTTCTGATGAGGATTTGGAACTCGTTCAACTGGTGCTCGACTGTGAGTGATTCAATGGGGCTGGACTCTTGGCGGAGAAGCGCATAGGACGGCTTCAGCGCGCCGAAAAGGTCCACGACACCATGCACTCGCTGCTGCAACGAACCTACGCCACGGTCACCGACATGGGTGCGGTAGTCGTTGTAACAGAAGAAAATAGCACCGCCGACAAAGTCTTTCGAGCGGATAACGGCGTCATGCGAGCGCAGAATCTCCATTCTTTTCTCATCGCCTTCCGGCCGGTCGGGCGTGCAGGCACAGTACCCGTACTCGGAAACTACAACCGGCTTGCCAGGGAACGCGGCGTGAATTTCATCAAGGTAGCGCGCCGCGTCTGCCGCCGACCCGGGAGCCCACGTTCCGTAGTATTCGTTGGCCTCAACAAAGTCCATGAGGCCGGCAACGTCGCGCTGCGGGGTGGTGTCCAAAGAATTCGAAGCATACGAGCAGAGCCGGCCTGGATCGAGTCGCTTGGCTTCTTCTAGCAAGCGCTTGGCAAACTGATACGCGGGCGGGTTCTGTCCTCCGATTTCATTGCACAGTCCCCAGACCGCGACCGAGGGATGGTTTCGGTCACGGGCAATCATCTCGCGCAGTTGCTCCAGAGCATTTTCCATGATGTCCGAATCGGGCTGCGCCGTCATGCCGTCGAATGTGTCTGGTCCCCAGGCGGGAACCTCAGTCTGCATCAGGATTCCGTGGCGATCGCAGTAATCGAGAACGCGGTGGTCCTGCGGCCAATGAACTCGCGTGAAGATGCAGTTCAGGTGTTTCATATCAGCGTGGTCGTGGGCGATCCACTCCGACGGCTCTGCCATACCGAACTCAGGATTGCTGCCAGCCATGCGTTCCACGCCCATCAAACGCACAGGTTCGCCGTTGAGGTGAAAGGCGCCATCGCGAATCTCAAGCTTGCGCACGCCAAAAGTCGTGGTGACGGAGTGCTCGCTGTGTCCATCGGCAATTGAGAAAGTGAGGCGATAAAGGTGGGGATGATCGAAGTGCCAAAGCGTGGCCTTGGGCAGAGTTGCGTGCAGCGTTAGCGTTTCGACTTCGCCGGCACGGATGGTGACATCACTCTCTGAAGAACCATTCGGCACTGACAGCGCCTCATCTTCTTCGGTGATATGAAAAGAAGCCTTGCCAGTCCAGGCCTCAGCACGTGTGTTTTGAATGTGTGCGGTAATCGTGAGCTCTCCGCTACCGCTGGCAAGGTCTGGGACTGCATCGACGTCGATGCGCTCTACAAATGTGTTGGGTGTAATCAGCAGCTGCACGGGGCGAAAAATGCCTCCGTCGTTCGCCCAGTCGCTCGACCTGCCCCGCGGGACCATGTGCTGGTTGAACGCATTGTCCACGCGGACTGCGATCGTGTTTGTCCGATCCCAGTGCAGCAGTTTTGTGATGTCGAGCGTGAAGGCAGTGTAACCTTTGCTGACGTGTTCTCCTGCGAACTCACCGTTGATCCAAACTGTCGCGGTGTGGAAAACCGCCTCGAACTCCACGCGCACGGCGCATTCCTTCTTGATTGCAGCGATGTCGGGGAGATCAAAAGTACGCCGGTACCAGGCGAGGCCGCGATAGTCGGTGAGTGGACCCTCCACTTGCCATGTGTGCGGCACTGTGACCGCTCGCCAGTTTTCGCCGGGGACATTCACCCCATACCATTTGTTGTCCGCGCTGAGATTGTCTGGATCCGTACGAAATCGCCATTCCCCGCAGAGGTTCACTTCTTTCGAGAAGCCTGCGAGGCCGGGCGTTTCGGCTGCATTCAATTTGGGCAGGGCCAATGCCCCGACAATTGCACCGACGGAGCCGGCGACAAATTTTCGGCGAGAAGACATTTGGGAAGTGCCCGTGCAGGTTTGCCGCATGAAGTTAATCAGCCCGGCAGTTCCAGTGTCAAACGGAAAAGCCTGAAGGCGCAATTGAGTTATGCTGATTCGCGAATCCAGAAGGGAATTCCTATGACGCCAAGATTGAGTGGCCGAAGCTTCTCAGTTTCAATCGTTCTTATTCTTGTTCTTGCTCCGCAACTTTGCTTCGCACAAGCAACGCCATCGAAAGCCGATGTGGAGAAGCGCGTCGATTCGATTCTCAGCCAAATGACTCTCGAAGAAAAGATTGACATCATCGGCGGCATCAACGACTTCTACACTCGACCGATTCCCCGGCTAGGGATCCCCTCTCTTCGAATGTCGGACGGGCCCATGGGCGTACACGACTATGGACTGACGACGGCGTATCCGGCGGGAATCGCGTTGGCGGCTTCGTGGGATGTCGAGCTCGCACAGCGTTTTGGAACGTCCATGGGCAAGGATGCACGCGCGCGGGGAGTGAATTTTATTCTCGGTCCCGGAATGAACATTTATCGCGCGCCGATGAATGGCCGCAACTTCGAATACTTCGGAGAAGATCCGTTCCTCGCGTCGCGAATGGGAGTTTCCGTGATCGAAGGCATTCAGGGACAGCGGGTCATCGCCACGGCAAAGCATTTTTCCGGGAACAACTCCGAATTCGCGCGCATGACACTGAGCTCCGACATCGATGAAAGAACGTTGCGCGAAATTTATTTGCCAGCGTTCGAAGCCTCCGTGAAGGAAGCTCATGCAGGCGCGGTCATGGACGCTTACAACCTGGTCAATGGCACCTACATGACTCAGAATTTGCATTTGAACGACGAAATTCTCAAGAAAGAATGGGGATTTGACGGCATTCTCATGTCGGACTGGGGTGCCACGCACGACGGCCTTGCTGCCGCAAAGGGCGGGCTCGATCTTGAGATGCCGTCTCCGACGTTTATGAATCGTGAGGCGCTGCTGCCTGCTATCAATCAAGGCACGATTCCGATTGCAATACTTGACGACAAAGTGAGAAGAATTCTGCGTAAGGCGATCGAGTTCGGATTCCTCGACCAACCGCAGGCCGATATCAGCATTCCTACGTTGAGTCAGGAAGGACGGCAGGTCGCACTCGAAATGGCGCGCGGCAGCATGGTTCTGCTGAAGAACTCGGGCAATCTGCTTCCGCTCGATGAAAACAAGCTGAAGACGGTTGCGGTCATTGGTCCCGATGCGTACCCGGCGGTGGTGGGCGGAGGCGGCAGCTCGGAAACGAAAGCGTTCAATGCGGTCAGTTATCTTGAAGGCATCAGCAACCGGCTGGGAACCAAGGTTAAGGTGTTGTATGCGGTCGACGTTCCTCCGCTCGATGAGGTATTTGAGAGCTCCGAGTTTTTCACCGCTCCTGGGGGCGAGAGCGGATTGAAGGGGGAATATTTCGCCAATGAAGAATTGAAGGGTGCGCCGGCTCTGGTCCGCACCGACAAGCACGTTCACTTTGACTGGGGCGAAGGCAGTTTTGCCACCGGCGAACCGATCGATCATTTTGCGATTCGCTGGACGGGCTATTTCGTGCCGGAAGAATCTGGCGACTACAAGTTCTACACATCGGCGGATGACGGCGTTCGGCTTTACGTCGGCCACGAGATTGCGATTGATGACTGGCTTCCACATTCTCAGACACTGGATATCGCGGCGAGGCATCTGGAAGCCGGTCAGGCCTACAAGATTCGCCTGGAATATTTCGAATCGGTGGGCAGCGCTATCGTCGGCTTCGGGGTGACGCGGGCCGAGGCATTTGTCGGTCGCGAAACGAAGCCTCTGGCTGCGAAGGCGGATGCGGTGATTATTTGCGTAGGGTTCGATCCGAAGACGGAGGGGGAAGGTTTCGATCGAACCTTCCAGCTTCCAGGCGGGCAGGATGAACTCATTCGACAAATCAGCGCCGTCAATAAGAATGTGATCGTTGTGCTCACCGCCGGCGGCAACGTTGACATGACGCGATGGATTGACCATGTTCCAGCGCTTCTGCACGCGTGGTATCCGGGGCAGGATGGCGGAACGGCGCTAGCCCAAATTCTCTTTGGCGATACGAGCCCGTCTGGAAAACTACCCGTGTCGTTTGAACGACGCTGGGAAGACAATCCCGTATTTCACAGCTACTATCCGGAAAAGGGCAGTAGCCGGGTACAGTACTCCGAAGGCATTTTTCTGGGGTACCGGCACTACGACCAATCCGAGACGAAGCCGCTGTTCGCTTTCGGTTATGGCCTTTCCTATACGACGTTCGGGTATGGAAAATTGTCGGTGACGCCGCGGACGGGAAACTTGAACGAGCCGGTTTCAGTTTCGTTCGAAGTGACAAACACAGGCCAACGTGTGGGGGCGGAAGTGGCGGAGCTATATATCGGCGACTCGCACGCCAGCGTGCCGCGGCCGGTCAAGGAATTGAAGGCGTTCACAAAAATAAATCTGAAGCCGGGCGAGACCCGCCGCATAACACTCACGCTGAAGCGCAGGGCGTTTTCTTTTTATGACGTTCAGAAGAAAGACTGGAGTGCTGAGCCCGGAGAATTCAGCATTCTAGTAGGCGGGTCGTCGGACAACATCCAACTCCGGGGCAAGTTCACTCTGGAGCGGTAGGTTTGAAGCAACCGAGCACGAACGCAGATTAGTTCCATGTAAACGTCGCAACCGCACCGGCTGGCAACGTGTAATTGAACGACTGGCCATTGAAACTCACGGCAAACGTGGCGGAACTGTTGGCGGAGTTCAGGACGAAGAGGACGATCGATCCATTGGGATTCTGAAACGCGACATCTTCGATACTGCCGGAACCGAACGTGTTCGAATTGATCCGGTGCGCACCGGGGACCACGAATTTTCCGAGATGTCCAAGGATGTAGTACTCCACGTTAAAGGTTACGGTGGAGGGCGAAAGGCTGTCGTTGATGGTCACCACGCCACGACAATTGGTGCACGTGCCGTTCTTGGGCCCGGAGTTCTGATCGAGGGCCAGGTTCCACAAGGAAACGCTACGAGCCCAGTTGCGGGTGGCGCCAATGAGAAGGTTCTCGGCGTTCCATACCAAGTCTCCTGAAAACGTGCTCGAAGTAATTCCTGAGCACTCGGTGAACCAGATCGACTTGGCCGGAAAAGCGGTTTCCACGGTTGACTGCGCGCTCGGATCGCCCGCGTAGCAGTGGAAGGAACTTCCAGCAACGTATTGTGCGGCGGAACTTCCCAGCACAGTCTCCGGATAAGCGGCGTTGTCCCAATTGTGTTCGTAGCCGAAGATATTTACGCTCCCCAGTCCGGCGGTGCCCAGCGCAGGTGCGAGATTACTGGCGATGAAGGTTGATTCGTCTGTTGCTGCGAGAGATTCGGACGGATATCCGGTGGTCGAGTACAGGGGTTCGTTCTGTACGGATAAAGCATAGATAGGGATCCCCTGCTGCTGGTAAGCCTGCACGAAATCGACGAAATACAGTGCCAGGCTGGGGAAGTAAGTCGTGTTCATGTTTCCGCCGTTCATGGTTCCCGTCGTCTTCATCCAGGCGGGTGGACTCCAGGGCAGCGCGACTACTTTGAGGTTCGAATTGATAGTGAGAGCTTGCTTGATCAACGGAATGATGTAAGTGGCATCGTGCGCTATTGAGAAGTTCGTGAGATTCGGATCGGTCTGGCCCGCGGGCATGTCGTCGTAACTATAGTTGCCGCTGGCGGAGAAGTCGGACGCGCCCATAGGCTGACGCAGAAAACTGATGCCGATGCCGGTGGTCGGGCTGAAGAGTTGCTGCATCAGGGTCGTTTGCTGCGAAGCGCTGAGTTGGTTCCAGATCAGCCAGGCGGAAGAATCGGTGAGAGAACCGCCAACTCCATCCATCTGCTGATACTGGGTTGAGGCGTCGACGGTGATGACGAGACTGCTGGAACTTCCTCCCGAAGCAAAAGAAACGCTGGGCTGCGACTGCAGCAGCATCGTTTGATCGCCGGTGGTTTCGACGATCTGCACCGTCGGCCCGGGGTGCGTGGTTTTGGTAGACCCGCTCGATCCGGGGCAACTGGTCAGGACCAGGCACGCGGCGCAGGTCGACAAAAACAGGAACAGCCTGGACACCTTGCGAAGACGGTCTGGAACATGAGTAAGAATCATTGAGTCCCCGAACACGCCGGTGGACGGCGGAAAGTATGCGCGACGCTAATTCGAACCTTCACTTCCATGCCAGTGTAGTTATCGAATCAGCGGGCAGTGATAGGTCGAGTGCCGAGTCACCGGCTTGCAACACGACCGAGCGCGCTGCAGCGGCGTTGGTCAGCACAAGAACTTTCTGGCCGCCGGGGTTTTCGCAGGCCACATGATCGATCTGCGGCAGCATCGCCCGCGAATCGAAGCGGCGCGCGCCGCGGCGAATCAGGCGTGAGAAGTGCGCGAAAGCCCAATACTGGCCGCTCCGCGTGATTTCCTTTGTCTGCGACTGAATTGTGACCAGTCCTCCGCACGGGAAGGGACCAATGTTTGGCCGACCCTTCTCATCGAGCGCGAGGTTCCAACCGGTCACCGACTGGCACCAGTTACGCAGCGCGCCGGTAAACGTGTGGCCCCAGTCAGCCCAATCAGTGGCGTAGCGAGGGCTGGTGATGTCAGGCCCCCCTTCGGTCCAGTACATCTGGGCATCGGGATGGGCTTCGTGGTCCTTGGACATCATTTCGGCCTCGCCCACGTAGCCGTGCCACGCGATCGCGTTGGCGTACTTCCGCAACTCCGGATCATCCAGTTCGCAAATCGCCCGACCCCAAAGGTTGTAGTTGTGATCCAGCAGCCAGATCTTGGTGGGAATGCTGTTGGCTTTCAGCAAAGGACCCAGATGATTCTTCACGAAACCAATTTCATACTCCTGCCCCCACAAGCAGGCCGGCATGCGGCCATCCTGGTCGGTGTCTACTTCGTTCTGCGAAGTAACGGCCTGGATCGGGATGCCCTCGCTGGCGTAGGCCTGAAGGAATTTCAAGAAGTAGTGCGCGTAACTGTCAAAATACTTCTGGCGCATCGAGCCGCCGAGCATGGAGCCACCGGCTTTCATCCAACCGGGCGGACTCCACGGCGACGAAAACAAAAAGAGGTCGGGATTCTCCTTGCGCGCCCGCCGCAATGCGGGCAGGAAATAGGCGCGATCGTGATCGATGGAAAAGCGCTTCAACTCCGGATCCGGCTCGCCTTCGTCAAAACCATACAGTTCGGTCGAGTAGTCACTGGCGCCGATGCAGGTGCGACAGACATTCAGCGACATCTCGGAAGGATGAAACAGCTCGTGAAGCAACTGTTCCCTCGCCTCTGCGGACAACTGGCTGAACATGTAACAGGAAGCGTCGGTGAAGGCGGCACCAAAGCCCAGAATCTCCTGAAATTTCTTTTCGGGATTGAGTACGATCGTCTCAGCGGCCGGCGGACTGGGACTCTTCCGCCAAGCCAGAGCCGGCGCGCTTGCGAAACGTCGCTTCTCGTCGGTCACGCGAACGGTGATTTCACCGTTGCCGGGATCGGGGGCAATCGTGGTTGCAGCAGTGGAACTCCATACCGGCAGCGCTTCTGCGGCTGCACTAACGGCAAGTCCTGCGGCGGATAATCTTAGAAACTCGCGTCTCGATGCTTCTGACATTTATCACTCTCGATCCCCGTCGATCCCAGATGATGAACTCGGGGCGGACGTTACCGACAAGAATCTCATGCGTGTCAAATGGCGTGATCGTCGTTACCATGGGTAACACCTAAAACTAGCAATCGCCTCTTGTGTGCGCAGCGAGGCTAAGAAGCTGATCGGACGTTTGAAACACTGGCCCCGCCCACCGGTTTGGGCTACCCTAGGGCCAGCGCGGGATTTGTGCCGTCGCAAAGGCAGGCTTCAGTTTGACCTCGCATCTGAATCGAGAAATACAAACCCGGGGCGTGAGGGCAGCAGCGACACAGGGGCTACGCTTGATCGTGCTGGCAGCGTTAGCGATGGGGGCGCTCGTTGTGGTGACGGCACAGGCGCAGCTTATGCCGGCTGCGAAGCCACTTCCCACTCTCAGTCACGCCGATCAAATACGCCGCTTGAGTCCGGAGCAGGCGTCGCTGGGCTATCCCGTGCTGGTTCGGGGCGTGATCACCATGGATGCTCCGGCGCCAGACTTTTTTGTTCAGGATGCGACCGCCGGCATCTACGTGGAAGGAAGCGTTTCGCCGAAGTATCTTCACCAGCTGGGCCAGCTCGTCGAGGTTGAGGGAGTGACCGGACCCGGCAAGTTTGCGCCCGTAATTCGCGAGACAAAGTTCCGGGTGCTCGGCCAGGGAGTACTTCCTAAGGCATTGCTTTTTCCGTTCACCGAACTCGCCAACGGGCAGCAGGACAGCCAGTGGGCACAGGTGCGAGGCATTGTGCGGTCTGCGGCCGTCGATCGAAGCTCATGGCGAGAGAGCACCCTGGCCTTGCATGTAGCGTCGGAAGGCGGCGAGTTCAACGTGCGTGTACCGATTCCGCATGAACAGGATTTTTCTTCGTGGGTCGACAGCGAAGTACTGATTGAGGGCGTGTGCGGCAGCCTGTATAACGCCAACCGGCAGCTCACTGGCATTCTGTTCTATGTTCCGCGCTTGAGTTTTATTCGAGTAGAGGCTCCCTCGAAAGAAGTACCTCTGTCGGAATTGCTTCGGTTTGAGCCAGCGGAGGGGACGCGGCACCGGGTGCGAGTGCGCGGAATCGTAGGTTTCCAACAGCAGGGTAACGCTCTGTTTCTTGAGAGCCAGGGCAAGGGACTCCGTGTGCTAACCGAGCAGAGCACGCCTCTTGAAATCGGCGACCTTGTCGACGTGCTGGGATTTGCCAGCATGGGCGACTCGGCGCCGATGTTAGAAGACGCGGTGGTGCATCGTCTGGGCCACGAGAAGGCGCCAGAACCGGTGGAACTGAATCTCAACGTACATTGGGAGCAGTTCGACAGCGCGGTCGTAACCACCGATGCGAAGTTGCTGAACCGCCAGGCGCAGCCAGATGGCCTTCGGTTGATGCTGCAGCGCGACGACATGTTTTTCGATGCCACTGTGCCACAGGGAGCGTTAGCCGAGCGTCTGCGCGCCATCCCCCTGAACAGCGCCGTACGGGTCACTGGCATTTGTCTGGTTCGCAGCGGGGGCCTGTGGCAGACTCCGCAGTCGTTTCGCATGCTGCTGCGAGTGCCGCAGGATATCGTCGTTCTCTCGACTCCATCGTGGTGGACTACCAGTCACACTTTGTGGGTTCTGGAGATTACCGGCGGAGTTCTTCTGGCGGTCGTGGTTTGGGTGGTGGTGCTGGGACGGCGGCTGCAGGAACAGATGGCAATCATTCGACAGAAGCTGCGAAGCGGAGCCGTGCTCGAGGAGCGCAATCGCATCGCCCGCGAGTTGCACGATACGCTGGAACAGGAGCTCGCCGGGATCACGATGCAGCTTGACCTGGCGGTCGACTGCCTGCAGCAGGCGCCGGACGTGGCCCAGCACGCACTGGAAACTGCACGCGACATGAGCCGTCACAGCATGGTAGAAGCTCGCCGCTCGGTCTGGGACCTGCGCTGCCAATTGCTGGAAGATGGAGACCTGGTCTCTGCGCTGGCGCAGATTGTCGAGCCGCTAGTGCCGCGCGAACAAACCAAGGTCGACTTCAATGTTCAGGGTACTCCGGTGCGATTGCCGGGACCGGTGGAGATGAATTTGCTCCGCATCGGGCAGGAAGCCGTGGCCAACGCGGTGAAACATGGCCAGGCGCGGCACGTGTCCATCGACTTACGCTACGAGCCGGCGTCGGTTTGCCTGACGGTCGCCGACGACGGCGAGGGCTTTGCGGCTGACCGGGAATCGCCGACCGGACATTTCGGACTGCTCGATATGCGGGAGCGCGCGCAATCGATGGGCAGCCATTTGAGGGTCGAGAGCGAGCTCGGGCACGGCACGCGCATTGCCGTGGAAGTTCCCGTCCATCCCTCGGAAGGGATGGATGAAGAGCTCAAAGCCAATACGTATTCTGGTCGTTGACGACCACTTCATGGTCCGCATGGGCCTGTCTGCGTCTTTGAACGTGGAACCCGACATGGAAGTCGTAGCCGAAGCGGGCAACGACAAGGCCGCGATCGAGGCTTATCGCAAACATCGTCCCAATCTCGTGATGATGGATCTTCGACTGCCCGGAGTGAGCGGCACCGACTGCACCACCGCGATCCTTCAGGAATTTCCGGATGCTCGCATCCTGATGCTTTCCACGCACTCCGGCGAGGAAGAAATCTATCGCGCTCTGCAGGCGGGCGCCAGGGGATACATCGTCAAGAGCATCATCCGCGAAGAACTCCTGCGAGCGGTGCGGGAAGTTCATGAAGGCCGGCAGTACGTGGATCCTGTTGTGGCCTCGCACCTGGCCGAGCGCCGGTCGCATCGCTCGTTGAGTGTCCGCGAAGTGGAAGTGCTGCGCATGGTGGCCAAGGGCATGGGTAACAAGGAAATCGCGAGCATGCTCAATATCGCCGAAGTGACCGTGAAGTTGCACGTGAGTCACGTGCTGGAAAAGCTGAACGTGAAAGATCGAACCCAGGCGGCGACCGTGGCACTGCAGCGTGGGATCATTTCGCTCGACTGACGACGGAATTGACTGACGCCTGATTGCGCTCGAACCCCCAGCTGTACGAAAGTAGTATTGACACCCCCGCCTAATTATTTTCTATTAGTACGTTTGATTTAGCTTGGGTCTCGAGAACACTGGCTAAATCGATTTTCCGGATTGCAGCGCAACGGGTTCCTGTCCCCTGCGGTCTGGATGGCGCTTCCGGCTGGAAAGAACGAACAATTGAGCGCGGTTGGCGATTCTGGAGGCTGTTCCATGATGAACATGCAGCGGTGGGTCCTGCCCATGCTTCTGATTTTTGGAAGCGGGGTATGTGTAGCGCAGAGCACCAACTCAGCCGATATTCGCGGCAGCGTAACCGACGCCACGGGAGCGCTGATCCCAGGTGTGACGGTCACCGTCATGAACATCGAGACCGGCGTTTCGAAGACTTTCACCACCAACCAGGACGGTCTCTACGATACCTCGTCTATCGTGGTCGGTAGCTATGACGTCACATTCACCAAAGACGGCTTCGAAAAACTGGTGCGCGGCCCGGTCAGCCTGCAAGTCGGTTTCACCACGGTCAATGCCCAGTTGAAAGTCGGCTCGGCCACTCAGGAGGTAACTGTCAGCGCCGATGTGACCCTGCTCAAGACTGAAAGCAGCGAACAAAGCACCACCATGGAAGCGAAGTCCATGGACCAGCTTCCCCAGATTGCAGCGGCTTCGGGAGTGAGCTGGGAAAACTTCATGATCCTGCTGCCGGGTGCATCCGGATGCACGGGGAATAATTGCAGCCAGGGCGGATCCAATCCCGGCCAGGAAGTAGCGATTAATGGCAATCTGCCTTACAGCAATATTCTTGCAGACGGTGCGTCTACCACGCTCTCGCATAGCCAGAATGCCAATCCTGCGGTTTTTGAGACGGTTGCGGAACTGCAGGTCAACGATTCAACATTCTCAGCGCAGTACGGCGTTGGTGGAGTGACGTTCAACCAGATCACCAAGGGCGGCACCAACAAGTTTCACGGCACGGTCTACGATTACTTCCAGAACGACGATTTGACCGCCCACTCGCAATTCCAGACTGGACCGATTCCCTTCCTTCGTTTCAACAACTTCGGCGCTGCTGTCGGCGGCCCGATGCTGAAGAATAAGATGTTCTTCTTCTTCGACTACGACCAGATCGTCGATCACGGCAACAACACCCAGTTGAATAGCGTTCCCACCACTGCCATGATGGGCGGAGACTTTACCGGAATCAATGCCCTCTACGATCCGACCACACAGACCATGGCCGTCGATGCTAAGGGCAACCCGTATCCGGTCCGGCAGACCTTCGCCAGCGAATATGGGAACGGGAATAAAATTCCCTCTACTCTGTTCGACAACGTCGCGTCAAAGATGCAGATGTTCTACCCGACTCCGACAAGCCATATTGGGGGGGGCATTTTCGTTCCCGGTCAGACCGGATCTGAAGGCGAAACCCAAAACAACTTTTTCGCCAGCCAACAGCAGCCAACTCCGTATCGAAAATTCTTCGGACGGTTGGACTATGACGTCAGGTCGAACAACCGCATAACCGTGTCCGACACCCAGAGTGATACCCCGGTTGTGTATCCGAACACGGTGACCGCGTGCCCCATCGGTTGCCAATCTGGTGACGTGGACAACAACAACGCTCAGGTTACCGATGTGTGGAACATCAGCCCAACTACCATCAACGAAGCCAGAATGGGTTTCACCAGCCAGCTAAACTATTTTGCCGACCTCGCCCTGGGAAAAGGCTATGCCAGCCAACTGGGTTGGCAGTTTGCCAAAGCAGACGACTTCCCGGCGATCCAGTACATCCACAACTATCCCTACGCTTGGATCGATCCCAGTTCAAACGCCGTGTACAAGGAGTTCACCTTCGACCCTTCCGACGTCGTGACCATGATCCGCGGCAAGCACATCTTGCACTTCGGTGGAGAGCTGCTGGCTTACCAGAACAACTCCACCGCATGGGGCAACACCAACGCCGGCACCTTCCAGTTCTCGGGACAATACACCCAACAGTGGACTACGGATCCGGCGATTTGTGGCGCGGCCGCCGCCGGGGCGGCCTGTACCAATCCCAACACGGGTATGGAGTACGCCGACTTCCTGCTGGGCTATGCCAATAATTGGGCCGCCAGCGTGTCGCCTGAGTTTGGGGCTCGCCTGAAGACGCCGCAGCTGTTCGTTCAGGACGACTTCAAGGTGCGGCCGAATCTCACCCTGAACTTGGGCCTCCGATACCAGATCAACCATGGCTGGAATGAAGTTCACGAGAACATGTCGAGCTTCGATCCGACCGTGAACAACCCGGCTACCAATACATTGGGCGCCTATTGGTTTGGACCTACTCATGCCAATGGTCGCACCTCGCTGCAGTCCAACGTGTTTAAAACCTGGCAGCCGCGCTTAGGCATGTCTTGGGCTATCGACCCTAAAACGACGATTCGCGGAGGGTTTGGCGTCTACTCCTATACGTGGAGCCTGGATACATACGGCGGAAACAATACCTCTTACGGAATGGGAGCAGCCATTAGTTCGGCCGGAGGCTACGCCGACCAAACTAACGGCATTACTCCGGCTACCAAGCTGGACGGCAACGGCAATCTCTGCACGCCGCTCTCTATCAATGGCTGTGTCGCAAGTACCACGCCGCTGCCGTACACCGCGGCTTCTCAGGATCCAACCCGGTTCAACGGCCAGCCGGTAGGCTACGTCCAATACCACACTCCGGTGCCAAGAATCCTGCAGTGGAACCTCTCCGCGCAGCGGGCAGTCACCACCGATATGGTGGTCGAGCTTGCCTATGTGGCCAGCCACGGGTCAGGCCTGAACTTTCAAACGGATCTTAACCAGATACCTCAAAATCTCCTGTCGTCCAACGATTCGGGAGATCGTCCCTATGCGAACTTCCAAAGCATTCAGGGGAGCACCAATAACGCCGTTTCGAATTACAACTCACTGCAAGCGTCCGTCACCAAGCGTATGACCCACGGTTTAAGCCTCAGCTTCAACTATGTCTGGGCACATATGCTGGACGATCTGGACTCCGCCGGTTGGGGAAACCGCTCTGGCCCGCAGCCTTTTCAGATTGCGAACAATCCGGGGGCAAACTACAGCAGCTCGAACTTCGATGTTCGCCATGCCTTCAAGGGCTATGCCGTGTATCAGCTGCCCTTCGGCCGCGGCAAGCAGTTCCTGAGCGGCAGCCAGTTACTGGATGAAGTCGTTGGCGGCTGGCAGCTTGCTGGCACCGTTGTTCTTCAAACCGGAAGCCCCTACACCGTCTACGGGAATCAGAATACTTTCGCGCTGGCCGGGTCGGCATACCCCAATCGCGTCCCGGGGGTCAGCACCAAGCCGACGAACCGCAATTTCCAGAACTGGTTTAATCCAGCTGCGTTCTCCCAACCCGCAGACGGGACTTTCGGCGATGTTCCTAGGAACAGTCTCTATGGGCCCGGTATGAACGTTTTCAATATCTCCACCGCGAAGTCGTTCTCCATCCCTTTTAAAGAGGGAATCAAGATCGAGTTTCGTGCCGACGCGCAAAACGTATTCAATCACCCCAGCTACGCGCCTCCGGGAAACACCACTCTGGGTGGTTCTTCCGGACCGGGCACACCTTACGGGGGCGCAGCGGGCGCGTACGCTATCAACGGAGTAACCGTTAACGGTCGCGACCTGCAGCTTGCGCTGAAGGTCAGCTTCTAAACCTGGGCAAGTGCTTCCCTTGGAGAGACGGCGATTTTCGCCGTCTCTTTGTTTTTGGCTGCATGCTCTATGATTTGCCCGACGATATAATCTGGGTGTTTCCCCATGATGGCGAAGCTTAGCGGTGCCTTGGCTGGATTCGTGCTCGTGCTGGCAGCTGCGTCGTCTGTGTCTCAAGCGAATTCGGGACTGCCGGACGATAAGCAGCAGGAGTTTGCGGCACACATTCAGAAGGCGCGCGGCTACCTCGCCGCAAAGCAGCCTGCCCTGGCGATTCCGGAGTTTCAGGCGGCCGTGGCCATCGATCCGGAGAATGTCGATGCGCAGGCCAACCTGGGCGTTCTGCTGTACTTTCAGGGAAAGGCTGCCGAATCCATTCGTCATTTTCGTGCCGCGCTGGCTGGCCGCAAAGAAGTTGGGCAGCCCGGCCTGGCGAAGATCCAAGGGTTGCTGGGAATGGCGGAGAGCCGCACACAGGACTTCGCCGATGCGCGCAAGGATATGGAAGCGGCGTTGACCGCGCTCGCTCTCCCTTCGACCCAAGGTCAAAGCGTTGAGGGCCAACGCTCTGAAGACATGCGCTTTCAGGTACAACTTGGGCTGGAGCTCGTCGGGCTCGATGCGGAAAGCGGCGACCTGGAAAAAGCCGCAACCGTCATCGCGCAATTGCAGAAGGCAGACCCCGGTAACGCGGAGGTCCTCTATGCGGCCTTTCGCACTTATTCCGATCTTGCGGGCGAGTCGATGCTCGCGCTGTCGCTGGCGGCTCCGGACTCCGCCCAAATGCATCAGCTGTTGGCTCACGAAGACACCCGGCAAGGAAATACCACGGCGGCCATCGGGCAGTATCGCAAGGCGATCGCTATCAATCCGCATCTTCCGGGCATTCATTTTGAATTGGCCGAACTGCTCAATACCTCGACAGACGAGGCCGTAGAAAGAGAGGCCGAAGAGGAATATCGCACGGCGCTGCGGGAGAATCCTCAAGACGAGAAATCGATTCTCAGGCTTGCGGAGATTGACGCAAAGAAAGGCAACGCGCAGCAGTCATACGACGAGTACACCAAAGCCGTCGAGCTCCAGCCGTCCGATGCTGATGCAAAGCTGGGATTGGCCAAGACTTTGATTGCGATGAATCAGGCGGACAATGCGTTGCCCCTGCTCGAAAGCGCCGTGCAACTGGAGCCTACCAACGCCACCGCGCATTATCGCCTAGCGACACTGTTTCGCACGATGGGGCGGGCGGACGATTCTAAGCGCGAGATGGAACTCTACAAGAAGTTTAAGGAGATGAAAGAGAAATTGAACGCGCTCTATAAAGAGTTGCAGGTTCAGCCCAAGGAAATTCGTGCGGACGAGCCGGATGAGCAATAGGAAATGAGCAATAGGAAATGAACGATAGGAACGGACTTCGAAGTCCAACAGCGGTGTCTAAGATGCTCGCTACAATTCTCCGATCATCCGCGTCGCTGTTCCTCGCCTTCGCGAGTACCGGAGCGTTGGGACAAATGGGAACGGCCACCCCGCTGCCACCTGCAGAGCGCGAGAAAGCGGAGGCTGAGAGTAAGACGAACGGCGCTCTGGCCAACTATCCACGGCTGGTCGACATCACGGAATCAACCCACATTCATTTTGACCACCAATCGAGTCCGGAGGCGAAATTCATCGCGGAGTCGATGAGCGGAGGAGTTGCGCTGATCGACTACGACCGCGACGGCTGGCCTGACATTTACTTCACGAATGCGCAGAGCGTGGACATGGCGCAGCACGGCGTTAAGGCGCGTAGTGCTTTATTCCATAACAACCACGATGGAACGTTCACCGACGTCACCGATAAGGCTGGAGTGGGCTATCCCTGCTGGGCCATGGGCGCTGCGGTGGGTGACTACAACAACGACGGCTGGCCCGACCTGCTGGTCACGTGTCTGAGCGGCGTGGTGCTTTATCGCAACAACGGCGACGGGACCTTCACCGATGTCACCAAGGCCAGCGGACTGGCCTCCGACTCCGGATGGGCGACAGGAGCAGCCTTTGGAGACTATGACGGCGACGGATGGGCCGATCTTTTTATTTCGCACTATGTGGATTTCCATCTGGACAATCTGCCTGTATTTGGGTCCGGCAAGACCTGCAAATACATGGGACTCGATGTGCAGTGCGGCCCGCGCGGCCTGAAGGGAGTCCCAGACAATCTTTACCACAATAATGGGGACGGCACGTTTACTGATGTATCGAAGAAATCCGGAGTCGACGATCCCGAGCGCCGTTATGGCCTGACCGCCATCTGGTCGGATTTCGACAATGACGGAAAGCTCGACCTATTCGTGACCAACGACGGACAGGCGAACTACCTTTATCAAGGCGACGGCGCGGGAAAGTTTGCCGATGTCGCGCTGGTTTCGGGAGTGGCGGCGAACGAAGACGGCCTGGAACAGGCGAATATGGGAGTTGCTATCGGCGATTATCTGCATACCGGTCGCATGTCTTTGCTACTCTCGCATTTTGATATTGAGTACGCCGCGCTCTATCGCAACGATGGGGGGAAGAACGGAGAGACGAACTTCACCGACACTTCGATCGCCTCCGGCATTGCTCGCGGCACGCAAGGCTATGTGGGTTGGGGAGATGCTTTCGTCGATTTCGACAACGACGGCTGGGAAGATTTTTTTCTGGTCAACGGACATGTGTACCCGCAGGTCGATGGCATTCACACGACCACCAGATACCTGGAGCCCAAGCTTCTGTTCATTAATCAACGAGACGGAACTTTCAGAAACGCCAGCAAACTTGTAGGAGAAGCGATTCAGCTTCCTCAGGTGAGCCGTGGTATGGCTGTGGGCGATCTTTTCAACGACGGGAAAATGGAAGCGGTGGTTGAAAACCTGGTGGGCCAGCCCATGATTCTGCGTCCCGAAGGAGGACCGCAGAATCATTGGGTCAGTTTTCAACTGGAAGGATTGAAGAATCGTCTGGCCTTGAACGCGCGAGTGCGAGCCACCGCCGGAGACCTGGTGCAGACGGGCGAAGTCCTCAGCGGTGGAAGCTATCTGTCACAGAACGACCTGCGCATACACTTCGGGCTGGGCAGCCGTGAGCGTCTTGATCAAGTGGAAGTGTTATGGCCGGACGGGAAGAAGGAGACGCTGACCGATCTTGCTGCGGACCGATTTTATGTGATGCGGGAGGGGCAGGGAGTTGTCTCGGGCAAGCCGGCCGAGCACAGTGTCAAGCTGCCTTAGTGGGCGGGCGAAGCGCTCTCGGTCACGGTGACGATTTGATCGGCTTTCACGTTTTTCAAAGTCTGCTTGATTCCGCTCGGCCAGGTCAGTTCAATGGTATCCACGACGGCGGCCCCGCCCAGCCCAAAGTGAACGCGCTTATCGCTTGAAGAGTTATAGCCCACCGCGGTTGTGGCATGGTTGTACTGGCTGCCCAGCGAAGTCGTTAGTTTGATCTTCGTTCCTAGACCGTCACGGTTAGATTTGACGCCGACCAACTTCAGAAGGATCCAGTGGTTGCCAGGATTCTGAACGGAATGGTTCATCCATATTTCTGGCGCGCCGTTCAGAACCGACACGACTGCGTCGATCCTGCCGTCATTATTAAGGTCGCCGAACGCTGCTCCCCGGTGCGGGGCCGGAACCTGGAACGACGCTCCAGCTTTGGAACTCACGTCCTCGAATCTCAAATCACCCTTGTTCCGAAATACCCGATTAGGTAACGGAAAAGGCCGGTGCGCCAGTTCCATGGCATTGTCGAGAATGTCGGCGTTGGCGGTGAACAAGTCTTTATTTCCGTCGTTGTCGAAATCAGCGATGCCCGCTCCCCATGCGGTCGAACGGCTGGTCGGGGCGCTCAGTCCCGCGGTGGCTGTGACATCCTGGAATTGAGAGTCGCCGAGATTCTTGTAGAGAGGAAAGCCTTCCCCGAACATTGCAGTTTCGAAGATGTCGGGCTTGCCATCGTTGTCGACGTCGCGAAAATCCGCTCCCATTCCGGCGATGGCTTTGCCGAATGCGTTGTAGGCGACTCCAGCCAGCAGCGCAACATTGGTAAAGGTGCCATTTCCGTTGTTGTGCAGAAGATAATTCTCGAAGGTATCGTTGGAGACGAAAATATCGGTGAACCCATCGTTGTCATAGTCGGCAAATGCCAGCCCCATCCCTTTACCCACATATTTCGAAACGCCCGATTGCTCGGAGACGTCGGTAAACGTGCCATCGCCGTTGTTGCGATAGAGAATATTCGGCGTTCCCAGATAGTCAACGGGCGAGCAGTAGGCCGGAAGCCCTTGCTGAACGCAGGGAACGGCGGTCTTGATGCCGTAATTCAGGTAGTTCACGACGAAGAGGTCGAGCAGCCCGTCGTTGTTGTAATCAAACCACCCTGCGGCTACCGACCAGGCCTTGCCGAGCTTCGGAACGAAACCGCCGACTCCCGCCTTGTCAGTCACGTCAGCGAAGGTGCCGTCGCCATTGTTGTGGAAAAGCTGGTTGCGGTTGACGCCGGTCACGTAGAGATCAACGAAGCCATCGTTGTCGTAGTCGCCGGCGGCTACTCCCATGGAATAGCCGATGCCCTGCAGGCCGGCTTTCTCAGTTACGTCGGTAAAGGTGCCGTCACCGTTGTTGCGGAACAGTCGGTTCGAATAGCTGGCATCGGTTTTTTCCAGTGACGGGATGGCCGCACCGTTGGTAAAGAAGATGTCGAGCAAACCGTCGTTGTTGTAATCAAAGAGCGCTACTCCGCCCACCATGGTTTCAAACGTGTAACGCCGCGGACTGACGCTATTCCTCAGCTTGAACCTGATCTTCGATTGTTCGATGACATTCTCAAACTGGATTGGCGCAGATTGTGCTGGCGATGCTCTTCCAGTAGCGGTTCGGCGGGACTGCCCCGCCACGGTCGGTACAGCGCCGGAAGCAGCCGTTGGTGCCTGGGCAGACAGGGGACCCGCCACCAGCAGGCAAAAGGTCAGCTGAGCAGCAAGAACGAACTTCGTCCTGGCCGACAAGCTTAGCTCGGCAGGATCTCTTTTAGCGCCCACTCAATCCGATCTACCTCTTCACGGATGACCCGGATCGACTGCTGGTTCTGCATCGGGTGGGCTAGCGGAGTGATCGCTTCGAGAGCGCCACGAATTTGACGATTTCGATCACAAATAAAGGTGAGCCGGGCTCTCCTCTGCTTCCGGTTCCGGTAAACATCGCCCACGAACTTAACCGCGAGCCAGGCGAAAATCAAACCGAACAAGGCTTCAATCGGAATCCGGTCGGTGGCGCCGTCATACTCCGAAAACAAAAGCCGATAGACGGCTTCGCCGGCTCCGAACGAGGCGAACAGCACAGTGACCCCAAAAAGATAAACCTTTAATCGCTCGATCGCCCGAAAGCGCAGGGAGTCGTCGCCTCCGTCAAGTGTTGGCCCAAAGTTAATCGTCATAATTCCCTCCCACAAATTGGTCACCGATTCCGGATTCCCGCCAGCCCTCCAGTACGGCTTTATCGACAATGATAACTTGAAATCGCAATCGGCGCGACGCCGATTCTCGCCGGAAACGAAATTCTCAGTCGCCCGGGAGGCCCGGGAGGCCTGCTCGGCGCTCTGGACGCCGAGCAGGGATTTCCTCACTGGGCTCAGGCGAGATCGAAGCGATCAAGGTTCATTACTTTGTTCCAGGCAGCCGCGAAATCCTTCACAAACGCCTCCTTCGCGTCGTCAGATGCGTAGACTTCTGCGAGTGCCCGTAGCTGGGAGTTCGAGCCGAAGACAAGGTCGACACGCGTGCCGGTCCACTTGGTTTTGCCCGTCGCCCGATCGCGCCCCTCATAAACGCCTTCGGATGTAGAGGCAGGCTCCCACTTCGTGTTCATATCGAGCAGATTGACGAAGAAATCATTCGTCAGCGTCTCGGGTCGCTTGGTGAAGACGCCGTGCTTGGAATGATCATAGTTCGCATTCATGGCACGCATCCCGCCGATTAGTACCGTCATCTCGGGAGCAGTCAGAGTCAGCAACTGCGCCCGATCCACCAGAAGCTCCTCTGCCGACAGAACCTGTCCGCTGCGGAGATAGTTGCGAAACCCGTCCGCGACCGGCTCCATTACTGTGAAAGAGTGCACGTCCGTCTGCTTCTGCGAAGCGTCCGTGCGTCCGGGCGAGAAGTGGATCTTCACTTTGTGCCCGGCCTTTTTCGCAGCTTCTTCGACTGCGGCGCAGCCGCCCAGCACGATCAGGTCAGCCAGGGAAACTTTCTTCCCTTTGTTCCCATTCGATTGGGAGCTATTGAACTCCTTTTGAATCGCCTCCAGCTTCTTGAGGACCTTCGCCAGCGCAGCCGGCTGGTTCACTTCCCAATCTTTCTGAGGCGCAAGGCGAATGCGCGCCCCATTCGCGCCACCGCGCTTGTCGGAGCCACGGAACGACGCAGCCGACGCCCACGCAGTCGCGACCAGCTGCGAGATCGACAGCCCGGACGCCAGGAGTTTGGACTTCAGAGTGGCAACCTCTTTCTCCCCGATCAATTTATGATCCACGGCGGGGACCGGGTCTTGCCAGATCTGAGGCTCCTTGGGAACGAGCGGGCCAAGGTAGCGCGAAATCGGTCCCATGTCGCGGTGGGTCAGCTTGAACCAGGCCCGGGCAAACGCGTCTGCAAGCTGATCCGGGTGTTCGTAGAAGCGCCGGGAAATCTTTTCGTAAGCGGGGTCGAACCGCAACGCAAGGTCCGTGGTCAACATGGATGGAGCGTGGTGCTTTGACGGATCATGTGCATCCGGCACCGTACCTTTGCCGGCGCTATTTTTCGGCGTCCACTGATGCGCCCCGGCTGGACTTTTCGTCAGTTCCCAGTCGTAGCTGAACAGGTTGGTGAAGAAGTTGTTGCTCCACTTCGTCGGCGTCGTGGTCCAAGTGACTTCCAGGCCGCTGCCGATAGTGTCACCGCCGTGGCCCTTGCCAAATTTGTTCTTCCAGCCTAAGCCTTGCTCCTCGATGTCGGCGCCTTCTGGCTCGTTGCCCACATATTGAGCGGGAACGGCCGCACCGTGGGTTTTGCCAAAGGTGTGACCGCCGGCAATGAGCGCTACGGTTTCTTCGTCATCCATCGCCATGCGGGCGAAAGTCTCGCGAATGTCACGCGCCGCGGCGATGGGATCGGGCTTTCCATTTGGCCCTTCCGGATTCACGTAGATCAAACCCATTTGCACTGCACCAAGCGGTTTTTGAAGATCGCGATCGCCACTGTAGCGTTCGTCCGCCAGCCACTTGCCTTCAGGGCCCCAGTTAAGCTCCTCGGGCTCCCAGACGTCGGGACGTCCGCCGCCAAAACCGAAGGTCTTAAAACCCATCGACTCGAGGGCGACGTTGCCGGCCAGAATCATCAGGTCAGCCCAGGAGATTTTCTTCCCATATTTCTGCTTGATCGGCCAGAGCAGGCGGCGCGCTTTGTCGAGGTTCACGTTGTCGGGCCAGCTATTGAGCGGTGCGAAGCGCTGCTGACCGGCTCCGGCCCCGCCGCGGCCGTCACCGATGCGATAGGTGCCCGCGCTGTGCCACGCCATACGAATGAAAAGCGGACCATAGTGGCCAAAGTCAGCCGGCCACCATTCTTGCGAATCCGTCATCAAGACATTCAGGTCCTTAATCACGGCCTTGAGATTGAGGCTCTTAAACTCTTTGGCGTAATTGAACCCCCTGTCCATCGGATCGGACTTCAGCGAATGCTGGTGCAGAACGTTCACGTTCACCTGGTTCGGCCACCAATCAACATTCGTATAAGGGTTGTGAGCGCCGTGGGCCACAGGGCACTTCGATTCGGTTGCGGTGCTCTTTTGCTTAGCTTCGGGGACAACACTTCCCGATGAATTCGCGAGTGTATTTTCCATAATGTCTTCTTCCCTTCTGATGTTGACTAAAAATTGCGTGAACCATTCTATTTCTTGGCACTGCAGCGCCGACAAAGGCCAAAAACCTCGATCATAGGCTGCGTTAGATCAAAGCCGTCCGGTGCGTGCTGGGCTAGTCGGTTGATGTCAATGAACTCCCCTTCGATGTCCTGCACCGACTTGCAGCGGGAGCACACCAGGTGGTGATGAGGTTTGAGATTGCCGTCCACGCGTAACGTGGATGCATGAGGAGTGACCTCCCGCAGCAATCCGCACTCGATGAAAAGCCGCAAATTGTTGTAAACCGTGGCGAGAGAAATGGATGGAATGCGACGCCGGACCGCAGCATAAATGTCCTCCGGGGAATAGTGCCCGTGCGAAGCGATGACAGCCTCAAACACCACTTGACGCTGATGCGTGACCGCCAAACCGTGCTTGGCGGCCAGGTCACGGAACTCTTGGTAGCTGAGGCGCATGGGTGATTATCGGATGAGAATTATTATAAAACGACCCGGAGCCGTGTCAACCGAAATTCTTCTTTAACTCTTGAAACAGCAGTCTCGCGCAAATCCAGTCTATCTAATCTTCCCAGGGAATTTGGGAGGCGATGAACGCCGATTTGATGTGCACGAATTTAACAAGAATGTGACCGTTCGGTGACAAGTTCAGCACGCTACCGGAGCTAACGTAAGCGGCAGTTACATTCGACGGCGGCCTTAAAACCTTGAACATGCCGGACCTACAAATTAAGAGCGACTCGCGGCAAATCAAGAGTGACACGCAGGTGAAGCGGTTCGGCGAGATGTGTCTGGATTTCCGCAAGATGGAACTCTCCCGCGCAGGGAGGCCGGTTCAGATCACGCTTCGGGAGTTCAAAGTGCTGAGGTTTCTCGTGTCACGGCCAAGGATCGTGGTTTCCCGTCAACGGCTCTTATATTCCGTTTGGCCGAAACGAAAGCTGTCCAGTCACCGCACGGTGGATAACTGCATTGCGAAACTGCGGCAAAAAATCGAAAGCAATCCTGATTGTCCCGTCTTTATTCGAACGGTGCACGGGGTGGGCTACAAGTTTGTCCCTCAGGAAGATGGTTATACCGCTGGAACGTCTTTGCTAACTGAGGGGACGGAGGAAAAATGAGAATCGGAGTCTTCAAGAGAGTCGCCCCGGGATCGGTGGCTCTGATACTCCTGCTGGCGAGCGTCCCCGCCGCGCATGGCGTTCCAGCCTTCGCGCGGAAGTATGGACTGCCATGCTCCGCGTGTCATGAAGCATGGCCCATGCTGAACAATTTTGGCCAGACTTTCAAAGACAATGGGTACCAACTGGGAAACGGGCGCGATGCGCCAATCTACCAGGAACCTTCTTATTGGCCGATCATGTTCAGGACGACCCCGCAGTGGCACCGCGAGAACAACAATCGCCAGGCCGTTGACATCGTTCCGGGCAGTGCCGCCAGCGGGCAGATGGAAGCATCAGTAACCACATCCGGTTTCGACCTTGGCGGGCTCGACGTGATCAGCGCCGGTACGCTTTACCAGAACATCTCGTTCTTTATTCAGCCCTTCATTGGAAATAACAGCATTAGCCTGTCTCAGGCCTGGGCTCGGATCGACAATCTGGCGGGATCTCATTGGCTCAATCTCAAGCTGGGCAGGTTCGAACTTGACGAACCCATCTCGGTGGAGCGTTCTCTCATCACCAACAACACCGGGTCAGCTTACTACGCGTTTTTCTTCACTCCGCCCGGCGACAACAATTTCTTCGAAGGGATTGGCATTCCGCAACTCGGCGTCGAGTTGCAGGGACACTCCGCAAACGATTACACCCGATATTCTGTTGCGGTTGTCAGCGACAGCAACGGCTCGGCAGGCCTACCCAGCAATCAGGATTATGACGTCTACGCCAACTTCAATCAGGCTTTCGAAATGCCATGGTTCGGCAAGCAGCAGGTTGGCCTTTACGGGTTTTTCGGAGAGTCGCCGACGTATTTTCAAACGCAAAACGGGAACCGTATCCCCGGGACCGGCACTGGCAACCGCAGTTTCTATCGCATCGGCGCCTATGGACACTGGTACGTGCATAAGACTGACTTCTATACCTTCTTCATGCACGGATATGACAATGTTTTTCTCGGGAATGCAGTGCCGTCGAATCAGCCGTTCAACTTGCCGGCAGGTGCAGTCGGTCCGACGTGGAACGGCGGCTTCATTGAAGGACACTACAATCCGAACCCCCGCCTGATCCTGATCGGGAAGTACGAACTGGATCGCATGTCGCGGCAGGCCAACCCTGGAATTCGCAGCGACGCGGGGAATCTCGATACATGGACGGCGGGCTACCGTTGGTATCCAATCATGAGCCCGCGGGCTGGGCTGGCCTGGACGCAGGAATATTCAAGGATCGTCAACTCCGGAGCCGCCCCTTTGTCAGGCAAAGACGAAATTCACAATAGCTATCTGATGGGCTTTGATTTCGATTTCTAGGAGGGCACTGCGTGCGCATAAAACTCAAATGGACGGGCGCTGCGGTGATGCTTGTTTTCCTGCTTTGGACCGTGAACGGCGCCGCGCAAGAGAGCCATGTCGGTAAACTCCTGGGCAACGCGAAGCGGGGCAAGGCGCTCTATGTACGTTACTGCATTTTTTGTCATGGACCAAACGGGGATGGGCAGGGGGAGAGCGCGCCTTATCTTGATCCGAAGCCGCGTGATTTTACTAAAGCGTTGTTCAAGTGCCGATCTACGCCCAGCGGGACTCTGCCGCTCGACAGCGATTTGTACGACACGATCAGCCGAGGCGTTCATGCCAGCGGCATGCCTTCTTGGGAGCCTCTCCTGCGGCAGGAGCGAGTCGACCTGGTTGCCTATATAAAGACCTTCTCTTCAGCCTTTGAGGAGGAGAAGCCGGGAACTCCAGTCGAGATTCCGGCGGAGCCGGCGAATTCAGCGGAGAGCATCCAGCGCGGCAGCGCGCTATTCCAGAGCATGAATTGCTGGTCCTGTCACGGCAAAGACGGTCGGGGCCACGGTCCATCGGCCGCCACTCTTACCGACAGCAAGGGCTACTCGATCACTCCGTTCGACTTTACCAGTGGCTCGCGGTTCAAGTGCGGAGAATCCGATCGAGATATGTTTCGCGATTTGGTCACCGGGCTTGATGGAACTCCGATGCCCTCGTTTGCCGCGGCCACGACCGCGGACCAGAGGTGGGACGTGGTGCACTACATCCGCTCTCTCAGCGCTCATAAAACACATGCAAAGTTGAATGTTGGACCGACAGGAAAATGAAAACCTTAAAGTCTCTAGCATGGAAGGAGAAGTCATGAAACTAAAATCGGCACTCATTTCTGGAAGCACTCTTTTTGCCTTGGTAGTATCGGTTGTGATGATTGGGGGGTGGGCAGCCCCGGTCGATGCACCGGCATCGGTGAAAGGCACCGTGAAGTTCGATGGGGCCGCACCGAAAATGGCAAAGATTGACATGTCGCAAGATCCACTCTGCGCCAAGCAGCACCCTACGCCCGCGACCACCGAGGACATTGTGGTCGGCAGCGGCGGAGGCTTGGACAATGTTGTGGTTTACGTTTCCGACGGGCTCGCTGCGCACGACTTTCAACCTCCTCAACAGCCGGCCGTTCTAGAGCAGAAGGGCTGCCAATACAAGCCGCATGTCCTGGCTCTGGAAGCCCACCAGAAACTCGATGTCGTGAACAGCGACGAGACCACCCATAACATCCATCCCAGTCCGAACAACAACCGGGAATGGAACATGACACAGCCTCACGGCACGCCTCTCGAACAGACATTCGCGCGTGAAGAAGTCGCGATTCCCGTCAAATGCAACGTGCATCCCTGGATGAAGGGCTACATCGCGGTGTTCAAGCACCCCTATTTTGCCGTGACCGACGCGAATGGCAGCTTTGAACTGAAAGACCTGCCGCCCGGCATCTATACGATCACGGCGTGGCAGGAGAAGCTGGGGACGCAGGTGCAGAAGGTGACCGTGGGAGCGAGTGAAACGAAATCGCTGGATTTCACTTTCAAACAGTAAGCTCAGTCAGCCTCTGATTGTATTGTGCTCGTCTTGTTCCGAGACGTCCCGCTGCGTGGCATCTCGAGGCGGGACGTCTTGCGGCGGAAGATGCAAAGAGCACACGCACCGTTTGCAGGTTTCGTTGCTTGCGATATCGAGGCTTGCTCGAAAAGCCAAAGCTTCCGGACTGTTAACAATGTCTGTGAATGCACGGCGGTGAATATTTCCCATCACGGGATGGAAAAAGCAGGGCCGCACGTCTCCCGATGCTTCAATCACGGCCGAGACCCACGGCGCATTGCAGCGCGGCGCCACGTTCTCGGCTTGACCCAGATGAGCACGAAAGTGTTGGACGATGCGGCGCAATTTGCCAGCGCTCTCGACGACAAAACCTGATTCCGTGTCGGCCTGGCACTCTTCGATGAGCTTTTCTACCTCGGCGCCCAGTGCATCCACTTCCCCGGGCAGAAGGGCGACTCGATCCGCTCGATCGGGGAGCCAACCCTCGGGGCGGTTGAAGGCCGACGACATGAGGTCCGCCGCCAGAAAAGAGATCGAATTCAATCCGATCTTCTTCGCGGACTCGGTGGCCGCGCGAAGCGCCTGGTGATTTGCTTTTTGTACGGTACAGCGCGCACGAATCGGCAGTGCAGGACGCATCCGGCGCAAAGCTTCTACTCCTTCTGCCAGTTGCTCGAAGGCGTTCGGAACGCGCCGAATGGCGTTGTGCAAAGCAGGAGGTCCATCGAGCGACACGATCACGTCGTCCACGCTGTCGACAACAACTTGAGCTTGAGATTTCAGCAGCAATCCCGCCGTCAGAAGCGTAACCCGACTTCCCGCCAAGCGCACGATTTGCGCCAGCGAGCTCCACTTCTCATTTAACTGGGGTTCTCCCCCTGAGAAAACCACCCAGCGGACACCTAAACTTCGGAAGGAAGACAATTGTTCTTCGAGATTTGCAGGAGTGATCTCCTGCGCCTGGCGAATGCGCCAAATATCGCACATCACGCAGCGGCAGTTGCACTGGCTATGAGGAAAGATGACCAGCACCGGCAGAGCGTGGATCTGGTGTGAGGCGAGCACTGGTTCCGCCCGAGGCGCTATGGATACCAGCGCGCTCACGATTCAACACCGCCCAAGCCGGTTTGCTTGCGTTGCAAGCGCACTAACACGTGATCGCCCAGCAATCGGATTCCCGGGAAACGTCCGAAACACGCATCGAACTGCCGCGAAAGCTGGAGCAGGCGCGGATGCCGCCGGGCCCACGGCTCGAGGTAACTGGGGGGAACGGCAAGTCCGATACCTTGCACAGATGTCAAACGAAAATCAGGAGCGAACGCGCGGGATAGAAATCCGACAGAAGGATAGCGGACTTGGACGAATGTTCTGTCAGTAATTCTGGCGCAGACTCCGTCCGAGTGGAATCGGCGAAATGCCTTGTCTCTGTTCCGTTGCGCGAGGTACCACCCGATTTCCCAGGCGCAGCACGGTCCCATCCAACACAACATGGCATTCGCGCCAGGTTTGAGCAATCTGGCGAGCCCGCGAGCTAACTCCTTCAGATCCTCGACACAATTCAGTGCGCCGAAGTTTGAGAATGCCCCATCGAATAATTCGTCCGCCGAAAAAGTGGTGATGTCTTCGGCGCGCATTACAAATGGTTGCACCTGCTTCTGCAGACCCCTCTGGCGAATCTTGTTCGTCGCGACTTCGATCATCTGAGGCGAAGGATCGCACGCGGTCACTCTGATATTGCGCTCCGCGAGGAAACAGGCGTCCACACCCGTTCCGCATCCGATTTCCAGGACGTGGTCTCCACGTCGAAAAGTATTCGCCAATCTTCGCCAAACAGCGCCGCGTTGGGCCTCTCCGATCAGCGACGAGGTGAAGGTCTCGTCATATCGGTCTGCGATCGCGTCGAATGGGGCGGCTAGGGTTGATTCTGGCACGGCAGGCATTGGAATCAGGCCTCGACCTCGGTGAGGGTTGCCTGCATACCCGCGCGCGCTTCGGCAATTCCACTGCGCAGCGAGGCCAACTGTGCCCCGTCTGCATCCGGCTTAGGCTGCAGCCGGTTCAGTTCGACTTCACTGCGAAGCAGTTTGTCGGCGAACTTGTAGAACTGGCGCGAGTGCCGGTTCCGGATGCGAAACTCCCGGTCGGAGCCCTCGCTCCAGAGTTTGAGCCCCTCCACCCGCTCGGCTACTTCAGAAAAGTAAGGTGTGCCCTTGATGGGATACGCGACCGTTGTGAAAAAAATGTCAGGATCTGACTTCTTCACGTGTTCAACCGTGGCTTCAATGTCAGACATCTCCTCGCCCTCGTAACCCCACATCAGAAACATCCCGGTTTGAATGCCGGCCGACCGGCAAAGGGCCACAGCAGTTTGCACCTGCTCTACCGTGACGCCGCGTTCCATCGCATCAAGGATTCGCTGCGAGCCGCTCTCTGAGCCGATCCAGACACGGAAGCATCCCATCTCGGCCAGTGTTTCTACAACCTGAAGATTGAGCCGGTCAGCCCGTGAGATGCACTCGAAGGGGAGCTTCACTCCGCGCTTTTTCAATTCGGCGGCATATTGAAACAGCCAACCGTGGTGAATGGTAAAGACGTCGTCGGCCATCCACGCCATTTGCGGCTGGTAGCGACCAATCAGCCATTCGAGTTCATCCGCTACCGATCGTGGCGTTCTGCGCCGATGCGTCTTTCCGAACACTTCGTGACTGCACCAGCGGCAGTGGTAGGGGCAGCCGCGTGCAGTGATCAGAGAAACGGAACCCATCCCGTGGTGTGTCCGCCAGACCTCTACATAACGAGACATGTCGATCAGTTCACGGGCAGGCCAGGGCTGCGCATCGATATCTTTGATTTGCTCGCGTGGCTTGGTGCGCACGACAGAACCATCTGGCGCGAGGAAGGCGATCCCGTCGATCTTGTGCAGCGTGGCCTCGTGCTGCGCATGGGATTGAAGCGCCGGAACCAACTCTTCCAGGGTAAGTTCACCTTCCCCAATTACGACCACATCGGCTCCTGCCGCCAGATATTCCTGAACATAGGCGCCCGGCTCCGGCCCTCCGACAACGGTTTGCCATCCATATTGCTTGGCGACACGCAGGATTTCGACCACAATCGGTCGCGTCATGAGATTCGCATAGACACCGAGAATGGATGGTGGTCCCTGCTTCAGGAGATCCCACAACTCCTGACGCGACAAAAACGTGGAGTCGAACACTTCGGCATTAACTCCGTGCTCACGAAGATGCGAGCAAATATAGAGGATCCCCAGAGGCGGATAGGGCTTCATGATTTGAAGTTCCTTGGGATCCTCGTAAAGGAAATAACCGTGAGTGAGCAGGATGTCCATGAGGTGCTAGCTGGCGAGAACGCTCAGCAAATCGTCAAAGTTCGTGGCATAGCTTTGAGCTTGCAACTGGACCAATTTTTCTTCGGGGCGGCCGTCTAGCACAGTGGGCCTGGGATTGCGGCAGGTCTTTTCCAGCTGCATGACTCGCCTCCACAGCTCTTCGGGTGCGTGGCGGGCGAGCTTTTCTCTCGGCGACGCTGTACCGGAACCCGAATTCCAACAGTCCACCTGAGCGTGCAAGGCGTCATGCAGCGCACGGTAAAACTCATTGGTATAGGCGCCCTGGAACATCATCGAGAGGTCTTCGCTGTCCGACCAGTTGGTCTTCTCGCCAAGTTGCGCTCGTACACGGTCGAAGAATTTGGTTCCGGGCAGCGGGTAAGAGACGGAGATACCGATGTCGTCGGGACGAGTGTCGCGGACCAGTTTGATGGTGTTTCGAATGTCATCCCAGGTTTCACCAGGATATCCGAATTGCAGGAAATAGCAGGCTCGAATGCCTTCCCGCCTGAGATTCTCGCGAGCCTTGGCGATTTGATCGACGCGCGTGCCTTTGTCCATGGCATCCAGAATTTTCTGCGATCCGGATTCCGCGCCCATCCAAGCTTCGGCGCACCCGGCGCGCCTCAGGGCCGACACGTTGTCGGGGGTCATCAAGTCGACACGGGATTGCATTTTGAAAGGGATGGCGGCATTTAATCGCTGCACCTCGGAGGCTAGCTCCCGCATCCATTTGGGGCGCAAGCCGAAGATGTCGTCGGCGAACCATAGGTGTTCGGCGCCGAACTCGTACTTGAGCTGGCGCATCTCTTCCGCGACGCTGGCGGCCGAGCGAACCGAGAATGAATCCCCATAAATCGGCTTGGCGCACCAATTGCACCGGTAGGGACAACCGCGACTGGCCACAATATTCAGTGAAAAGTATCCGTGAGCCGGTTTCCACGCCTTTCGGTACTGATCGGTATCGACGAGATCGCGAGCGGGAAACGGAAGCTGGTCCAGATTCTGCATCAAGCCTCGCGGCTCAGTCTTCACGACTTCTCCGGCCTGCTTGTGCAGATAGGCGAGGCCCGCGACCTGGTCCAGTGCCCTTTCATCTCCCCTCAGCAGGTGGTTGACCGCTTCCAGCAAAGTCTGTTCGGCTTCTCCCAGCAGCACGCAGCGGAAACCTTGCTGCAGATAGTCCAGGGCATGATCGGAAGCATCCGATCCGTTGACTAATACGGTTGCCCCTGCTTGCTGTGAGGTTTCTAAAATGTGATACGCGACATCGCGCATGCGGGTCAGGCACATCTTTGAAAGAAAATTGAAGTTATCCTCGAACACCACGACAATTCGTGGTCGATGCTCCAGGAGCGCAGACTGAAATCCAGTCTCCGGATCGTTCAGCATGGTGTCGAATACCGCGACGGAAACGCCCGCCTCGCGCAACAGTGCGGCAGCATAAAGCGTGCCGAGCGGAGGATACGGCTGCATCTTCCGCATCTGCTTGCGGTCGTAATAAAGGTGATAGGAATGAGTCAGCAGTACGTCCGCCATATTGGGTTGTCCTAACTCGAATCAGCACACTTCCTGCGTACGCTCGGCCAAGGGCTGCCCGGTCAAAAGCGAACGGCGGGTAACGACTTTCTTCACGCTGCGCGACAACCATAGTTCCCACGGAAACGAGTACCTGCTTCTACCGATTCGCCATCGGATGGGCGCTCCAAGAATGCGCTGCACACTCCGCCGTGCCCATGGCATTTTTCTCGCGACCTTGCGAATCTGGTTGTTCAGCAGGAAATACTCGAGACTTCGGCGCAGCCTCCTTAACTCCTCTCCGCGCAGCCAGGGCAGAACGTTGGTGCCCAGAGCAAGGGTTTCCCACTCTTCGAGAGACTGCGGCTCGCGGACACCCATTTCCTTAAGCTGGGGCCAAATGGGAATTCCGGGATAGGGGGTAAAAATGTTCGGCGAAAAGCTGATATTGGGATACTCTTTGGCGATATCGCTCATCTTCTGGAACGTCTGCTGACGATGAGCTTCGGTTTCGCCGGGATAGCCCAAAATGATATTGAAGACGACGTGAATCCCCGCCAGGTAAGTCTTGCGGGCGGTCTCCACCATCTGCTCCACGTGTTGAAAGCGCTTGTTCATCAGGGCCAGCACTTCCTGAGACGCGGACTCGGTACCGAATCCGATGTGGTGCACGCCGCTTTCCGCCAGCAAGCGCACGTCGTCATCGCTCATGAGCGCCAGAAAATCAGTGGAAGTTTGGAAGTCCCATTGAAAGCGTACTCCACTGGAAATGATTCCTTTGGCGATCGCCACGGCACGCTTGCGATCGACCAGGAAGTTTGAGTCGAACAGCGGTACATGCTGGATGTTATAACGCGGGACCAATTCGGCGAGGTCGCCGACCACCCGCTCCACCTCGTACGCATTAAAGCGCCGTTTGTAGAACACCTGGTCAGTACAGTAATTGCATTGGTAGGGGCAGCCCACGCTGCTGGTGTAGGCAAGTTGACGCAAGCCGGCGCCGGCGTAGATGCCAGGATCGGCGAGATGGTAAGCCGGTGCAGGCAGCGTGTTTATGTCAGCCACTGGCCGTTCCGGCTCGTGAACGACTCTTCCGGCGGCGTCCTTGAACGATAAACCACGAATGCCGTGCCAATCTTGCCCGCCGGCAATCCGCTGAGCGAGTTCAAGCAGGGTCAACTCACCCTGGCCTCGCACGACTGCATCCACGAACGGCTCACGTAACGTCTGCTGGGTGGCCAGGCTGGCGTGCCATCCACCAAAAACAATCGGCAGGGTCGGGCGGAGTTTCTTGACCGCCTTGGATACCCGCACCGCGGCTCCGATATGCGGCCCGGTCAAGACGGAAATGCCGAGCAGGAGGGCGTCTTGCGATTCGCGAAGAATGGTCTCTTCGTAATCCGGGGATAGCAGGTTATCGACCAACTTGACGTCGAATCCTGCTTGCAGCAAGGGGGATGCAAGGCAAAGCAGGGATAATGGGGCGCCCAACGGCGGGCCGTCGTAGGGCGGATAGAACAAAACGACTTTGTTCGTCCCGGACAAAACGCTTCACTTTTGGAGACTTCGGCTACTGAACTCTAGGTTGCGAGCCCTTAAAACTTGTCATCGGATTGTCAAATGTCTGTCACTTTGCGCCAGGTCCGGCCCGGCATCAGCCGAACGAATTAGGACTAGAAACTGTCCGAGATTGCGGCAATTCAAAATTGCAGAATTTTGACAAAACTGAGACAAATGCCGGCTCCGCAATTGCTACCGTAGCGGCCATATTCAGTTCCACAGGAATGAACTCGTCCGCTCCCGCAACAGCAGTGAGGTTGGTGTCGGAGAAAATGATCCTTTTCTATAATCCGAAGGCAACCCGCCCGCGCAATCGACGATTTCCGCTGTCGATCCTCTCGCTCGCCGCTGTAGTCGAGGGCAAGGAGACATACGAGATCGTAGACGGGAACCTGGACCCGCATCCCACCGAAAGTCTCATTGCCTTCGTCAAAAGCGGCAGAGTCGAACTGCTTGCTGTGACGGTGATGCCGGGCCCGCAAACTGTGGGCGCAGTCGCGAGCTGCCGTGAAATTCGTTCTCGATTTCCGGACTTGCCGATTGTTTGGGGAGGTTATTTTGCCTCCAACTACACGGCGGCCGCTCTGAACGCGAACTATGTCGACTATGCGGTGCGCGGCCAGGGAGAACAGACGTTCCTCGAACTGCTGGAGGTGATTCGCGGCCAGCGCGATGCTAATGACGTCGCCGGACTCTCTTACAAGATGTCGGACGGCACGGTGCGCAACAATCCGGAGCGCCCCATGAGGGGGCTCGATGATTTTCCAACCTATCCATATTACCGGTTGCCCGCAGAGCAATACCTTCTGCCCACTTTCCTGGGGCGGCGAACGGCCGTGCACCAGGCGAGCCTGGGGTGCCCTTACCGCTGTAACTTCTGCGGAGTGGTGACGTTTTCTGGCAGCCGGCAAAAAATGGAGTCACCCTCCCGCACCGAGGGCATGCTGCGACATCTGGTCAAAACCTACGGAGTCGACGCCGTACAGTTCTACGACAACAATTTTTTTCTGCGTGAAGACCACACCCGGGAACTTGCCGACCGCATGGCGCCCCTCAATCTGCGGTGGTGGTGCGAAGGCCGCGCCGACACCATGATGAAGTATTCGGACGCTACGTTAGAAGCGCTACGACGCGCCGGCTGCACCATGATTTTCTTTGGAGCGGAATCGGGCTCCAATGCAATCCTGAAGGAGATGAACAAAGATCTGCGCGCCGAAGATACACTTGCGCTGGCATCGCGCATCCGGCGGTTTGGGATTATCCCGGAATTTTCCATCATCTTTGGAAATCCGAAGGATCCGGAAGGCGACACCCGCGACTGCATTGGATTCATCCGTCAGTTGAAACGATTGAATCCCGACGCCGAGATCATCGTCGAGCATTACACTCCCGTGCCGCAACGCGCTGGCATGTACGGCGAAGTCGAAGACAAAGTCCAGTTTCCGACTACTCCGGATGAGTGGGCTACCGAGCATTGGCAGCGTTTTGCCACGCAGAAAGATCCCCAGACGCCATGGCTGCGGCCGACCACGAAACAGTTGATCGACAACTTTGAGCTGGTGGTCTCGTCCCGCTGGCCGACGGTCCAGGATATCCGGTTGCCGAATTGGGGCCGGTTGGCGTTGAAGGCGCTGAGCAGTTGGCGTTACCGGCTTGGAGTGTATGGAGCGCCGCTGGAACTGAAGTGGATGCAGCAAGTCATCGAACTGCGAAAGCCGAAGGCAGAGAGCCTGTGAGGGCTGCACCCGGGATGGACACCGAATCCGCGGCGGGTAAGCCTTCTGCTTTCGCCGAGGCTCACCAGGTCTCTGCCGCAGAGGGGTATGAGTGGTGGGCTCCGGACTATGATCGAGCTCCGAATCCACTGCTGGCGCGTGAAGAGCGTTATTTGTCGCCTTTGTTGACCGACCTCTGTCACAAGTCGATCCTCGATCTGGCCTGCGGCACCGGACGGTGGATGGAAAGGTTGCGGGCAAAGGGGGGCGAGTCCGGAGTGGGCATTGACTACTCCGGCGCGATGCTTCGAGTCGCAGGAGAGAAGCCCACCCTCCGCGGGCGGCTTATTAGAGCAGGCTGTGAAAATCTCCCGTTACCGGGCAACTGCTTCGATCTGGCGATCTGTTCGTTTGCCGTGGGACATATTCACGACCTGGAATCGGTGGCGCTCGAACTGGGGCGCGTGACTAAAGCCGGTGCTGATGTCTTCGTGACCGATCTTCATCCTGAGGCGTATGCGCTGGGCTGGCGAGTCGGTTTTCGACTGGGCGCAATGCCTGTTCACATCGAGACTCATCCCCGCACGGCCGACGAAATCGTGCGAGTGTTTGGACGGAACGGCTTTGAGTGCGAGATGCATGAGCGCTTATTTCTGGGTGAACCGGAAAAACCAATTTTCGAACGAGCCGGAAAGTTGGACGCATTCGTCGAGGCTTGCAAATGGCCGGCAGTCCTGGTTTGCCACTTCCGGCGGCGCGGATCCCCGCCTTCGGAGAACTGACTCATGAAGAGCTCTCCGGCGGAAACTGTCGTTCGATTCCTGAGTTTTTCTGGTAACCGCCGCGACTCATTCGATGCGATGGAGAAGTTCACTCCGCGGCAGTGGAAATATGTTCTTCAGTGGCTGGGTGACGCCGGCCTGGCATTCTATTTCCTGCAAAGACTCAAGGACGAACGAGCCAGCTCTAGCATGCCGTCGTTCGTCTTATCTCGGCTGGAGCAAAACTTCGCCTGCAATCGGTTGCGGATCGAGGAGATGGCGCGAAGGTTCGACGCCATCAACAGTAAGTTTAACGATGCCGGCGTTCGTTACACGGTGATCAAAGGTTTCTCGCTTGTTCCTCAATTTTGCCCGCTTGCCACCCTGCGGCATCAAGCCGACCTCGACTACTTGGTCGACGAACAGTCTTTGCCAGCCGCCTGCCGTTTGCTGACCGACGCGGGGTATCGCTCGAAGATCTCTCGATCGAGCAAGGAATCGATCTTCATCGCCTCCGCAGCAGAGCCTTCACGCAGCGACGTCCAGTATTCTCCACAGGCTTCCCACGCGGTCGAATTGCACACCGAGATCTGGGACCACGATATGCACGGCGTGCATGAAGTCCCGAAGTTATTCTCAATCGGGCAGGCCAGAATGCAAAACTGGAACGGCCTGACATTCCCTGCGCAAGCCGATGAAGATGCTTTTCTTCTGCAGGTATTACACGCTTGCCATCATCTCTTCACGCAGTGGATACGGATCTCTTCCCTGCTTGAGATCGGATATTTCCTGCAGCGGCGAGCTTCGGATTCCGAACTGTGGAACCGGGTGGAGCAGAGGGCCGGCGACAGCGCAGTGTTACGGGAATTTGTAGTCATCATCACGGAAATGGCGGCCCGTCTCTTTGTTGCGCCCGTTCCCGAGGTGGTTCAGGGCTGGAGCGCCAGTGTTCGTCCGGCTCCGCGCGCATGGATCGACCATTACGCACGAGATTGGACTCTGGGTGGGCTTCCAGTCTACGAGTTCTGCTTGTTTCCCCGATCGAAACTCGCTCTATTTCTTTTTCATCAGTACAAAAGCACTTCGCACGTGAAAGAACTCCAGCCTCATCATCGGCCAGCGGCCTCGCGCCTGAGCCGCATGGTTTCCTCCATAAAAGAGAATCCTGCGCTGATCTGGGACTACGATTGGTGGAGACGCCAACAGCTGTTCAGGCGGAGCGTTTTCTATATCCTGGCGGAGCTGCGCTACATTGCTGAGATTCCTCGATGGCGTTGGTTGAACCGGGCAAGCCCGCGAACTGCCTCGTCTCTTCCGTGGCCGGGTAATCCGTATCGATCGAAGAAAGCTTCGTGAGCGGCCGTCGAATTTTGCAGAGTTTTGACAATTCTGAGACAAATACCGAGTCGCCAGTTGGTACTTTTGGGTTTCTCTTGAGTTCGGTCGACTTGTGACTTACGCATGACACGACGAAAGGCCCTCCCGTGAAATCGTCGAAAAAAATCGTATTCTTCGTTGCATCATTTTCCAGCATTGAGGCCACTGCTCCGCTGGGGATCCTGGCCATCTCAACTCCGCTGCTGGAAGCGGGATACGAAGTCTGCATCATCGACGCGTCGATTTGTCCCGACTACAAAAAGCGGATTATGGAGGAAGTGAAAGACGCGTTATGCCTGGGAATTTCCCTCGTCACCGGGCCCATGATCCGCGAGACGGTCGAAGTCGCGCGGGCGATCAAGAAGTGGGATCCCAGCTTTCCGGTCATACTTGGAGGATGGCACCCTTCGCTGCTTCCCACGCAGACGCTCGAAGCGCCTTACGTGGACATTGTGGTTCGCGCCCAAGGGGAAGAAACAATGCTGGCGGTCGCAGACCGCTTGCGGGACGACGCTTCCCTGGCGGATGTTCTTGGCGTCGGCTTCAAGGTTGACGGCAAGCTTCACTTCACCGCCGAACGGCCGCTGAAAAGGCTTGAGGAAATGCCGGCCAAAGCCTACCAGCTTGCCGATTTCGACGCATACGAAAAAATCTGCGGGCGGCGCTGGGCCATGTATGTTTCCAGCCTGGCTTGTCCCTTCAATTGCGCCTATTGCACGAACGCGGGGGTGTATGGGCGCAAGTGGAACGCGCTGCCGGTCGAACAGGTAGTCGAAGAGACCGTCGAATTGACGCGACGCTACCGTCTCGAACTGTTGTGGATGGCCGATGACAATTTTCTGGTCGACCTCGACCGGTCGCTCAAGATCGCGGAGGGATTAATTCGAGCGGGAGCGGATTTCAAGTGGAGCGTTCAGGCCACCACGAACCTGACGGCGCGCCTCAGCATCGGCGAGTTGGCGTTGTTGCGCCGGTCCGGGCTACATCAAATCTGCCAGGGGATCGAGACCGCGTCTCCTACCGTCATGAAGCTGATGAACAAAGACTTTCAGGTTCTTGGCGATATTTACCAGTCTACGGAACGCTGCATCAAGGCGGGCGTAATCCCGTCATTCAACATCATTTTTGGATTTCCCGGAGAAGGACCAAAAGAGCGGCGAGAGACCGTCAACTTCATGATGGACATTTGCCAGAAGTTCCCGGGCGCAGAGTTCTGGACCAATATTTTCACGCCGTATCCAGGCTCGCCAATTTTTCATCAGGCAGCGAAGTTGGGCATCGAAGTGCCGAAGACTCTCGAAGGCTGGGCTGACTATTTCCCGCGGTACACTGTTTTGCCCTGGCTCAAAGGCAGCGATCACCAGCGAGTGCAGACCATGCGAGATTACCTGCGAATCGCATTCGATCGCGAGCCCATCGCCACAACCGGCCACGGACGGATTGCCAAGGCGGTTCAGCACCTCACGGCATATCCCGCACGAGTACGCCTGAATTTCGACTTTTACAGTTTTCCAATCGAACTGTGGATTAACCGACAACTCAAGAACATCGTGAAATTGCCCAAGCCGAGCATAGACGCGAAAAGACTTCAACCGGAAACGGCGCCGACTTGCACCTGATTGCTCCAGGAGTAACCCCGACGCAGGTCGGCAACCGGCGAGGCAGTTGCTGCATAGACCGAATGCCTTTACCACGGATGGGATTCGGGCAAGGCGCACTTTCTCAGCATGAACCTAGCAACTGAAATCGGCGTCCGCGCCAAATCTTCTGAGATTGAAGAGGTGCCCGCCATCCAGGCGTCAGCACCGAACATTCTAAAGTGGTCGGCTGTAGTCGAATGGTGCATACTTGCGATTCTGGTGGTCGGCTTCATCGGATTCGCTATCGTGCCCGGTTGGCGATCGCTGAGGAGCGAGTTCCCGAATTACTACCTGGCAGCAGAACTCTATCACCAAGGTATTCCGCTCGATCGCGTCTATGAATGGACTTGGTTTCAGCGTCAGAACGATCAACTGCAAGTGCACGATGGATTAGTGAGCTTCGCCCCCAACCCCCCGTCGTCCATACTTCCGCTCTTGCCTTTCACGGGGTTGAAGCCGCTTGCCGCAAAGCGCGCCTGGATCGTATCCAATCTTGTACTTCTGGCTCTATCATTGCTTGCCCTTCGCCGTACGACGCAGTTAAGTTGGCGTCGCGTCATCCTGATTACATTGCTTTGCACGCTTCCTCTCCGGATCGATTTCATGTACGGCCGATACTATGTGTTGATCCTATTTCTAGTATGCGCCGCCCACTATGCCTCCATTCGAAACAGCCATTGGAGTGCTGGAGTCGCATGGTCCGCCGCCGCAGCAATGAAGCTATTTCCCGCAATTTCGATAATCCTGTTCATCCAGAAACGAAACTGGCGAGCGCTGGCTGGGTTTTTGATCGGAGCAATTACGCTGTGGGTTATTTCACTCAGCCTGTTTGGGACGGAAGTCCACCGTGTCTTTCTGAAGGAGGTACTGAGCCAGGCTTCACGAGGTGATTGGCTTGGGCCATATGTCCTGTCACAGAATTCCTTCATCACACTGTGGAGCCATCTCTTCCTGCTTGAGCCGGAGCTGAATCCTTCACCGTTGATCGATTCGCCGTTGCTGTATTCGGCGATGTTAGCCATTACGGTCACTGTCCTTCTGTTCGCTTTTCTGCGATCAGTCGCAGTTAAAGAGTTACCTCGAGCAACTGCGTTGCGCTGGGCGGCTTTGGTACCGCTCCTCCTGCTGCTCTCTACTACCAGCGCGGTTGACTATTCGTGCCTCTTGATCTTCACCATGATCGTTGCATCCGATGCCTTGCTGGCGATGGGCAACAGCAAGAAAGCTCTCGCTCTTCTAGTCCTCTATGTCGTCGCTTGCGCGCCCATGCCAGAGAAACTCTCTCACTGGTTCCCACTCTCGCGACTGGTGGCGACAACTGGTATTTACGGATTACTAATACATAGTCTTGCCGCTGGCAGGCGACAACTTCCCGCACCCCTGTGGGTCACTCTCGGACTGATATTTGCTGCCGTGCTCACCTTTTATAATTTTGAGTCCGTTCGAAATCGAGCTGAGAGCTTTGGTGGACGCGTGGCTACTCCGGGGAATGCCTACCGATATGCTGACCCCGTGCCGATCACGGACGGAATAGCTTTCACAGGGATGGAGCCGAGCAAGTATGCGGTCAGCATTCTGACGCGTGGTAATGTCAGGGACCTGCCTACTAGCGGCGATGCCCTATCCATTGCAGCTTCTGCGGCGAGCAACGTTCTCTATGCGGAGCAGGCAGGGCGGACATCTACGCTTGTAAGGTTTCCGCTGGCGCGACTTGGCACTTATCCCGAGACTCTGTTCGAAGGTCAGGAGCCTGCGTTGTCTCCCAATGGGAAATGGCTTGCGTTCATCCGCGAGCAGCAAGGAATCGGGATTGTGGAGCTCATGCCCTCCTACTCCCACGAAAGTCCACAAACCGTTTTGTCTGCCTCTTATCACCCTCTCGATGTAGCCGTCACAGATGACGGAGACGTGATTGCAGCGTCGGGGAGGGTAAGTAATCCACACATGCTTCTGGTTCGACACGAAACGGGAAATGTATCTGAGCTTCGTGAATTCGGCGGTTCCGTGAGATATCCGTCGATATCGCCTGATGGCAAGCGGTTGGCCTTTGTCCGGCGCGCCCGTGGTTCGTGGCGTTTGTTCGTGCGTACACTTGCAACCGGCGAAGAGCGACAACTGACACGCGCGTCCTGCAACGCGACTTCTCCGTCATGGGTTGATTTGCGGACGCTCCTGTACGCGACCGATTGTGGCCGGGGAGTAGGGCTGAGCGCCATTGTTCGCACTGCAGTTCCCAACTAACTTCGATGACGGATCAACTCGAGCGCGAACAGCATATGCAATCCGGTGGGCGAGATTCGTCGGGCTTGCCGATCAACGAGAGCAATCGTAACCGTGCGCCTTCGCTTATCTTGGGATTTGTCTCCCGGAGTTTCGCTTATCTTGGGTACGCCATTGGCACATTCATTCTGGTTGCTGGTTTTCTTGAATTCGCCGCATGGGCGATCTGGTCGGTCCACCCTTTCACCCGCCAGGCCGAGCTAGAGAATCAGATCGGAAGCCCCGTGTATACGGGTGCGGAATGGGCGCGAGAATTCTGGCAAGAGGAATCGCTGCGGCGTAAAAAGCCAACCATCTACGTTCCCTTCCGGCTCTGGAGCGTCACGGACTGGCACGGCAAATACATCAACAATGACCCGGGCGTGGGGGGAGCTTGGCGCAGGACGTTGAATCCCGCCAACTGCGATCCTGGTCATCGGACCACAGTCTGGACGTTCGGCGGCTCCACGATGTATGGCACTGCCGCTCCGGACTGGGCGACCATACCCTCGTACTTGTCTCGCGATCTGAATGGTGGGTCCGGAGTCTGCGTAGTCGTTTCAAATTTTGGAGTAGAGGGGTACGTAACTGATCAAGAGCTGATTCTGCTCAGCCAGCAACTCAAGGCGGGAGGGCATCCCGATATTGTCATTTTCTACGACGGAGTCAATGATTCTTCGCTTGCATGGTCTCCGTCGGGTTCTCCAAAGCCGCATTTTGTGTACGCGACCGTCAGGGCTCGCGTTGAGGGCTCTCTATCCGGACGGCTTGATTTTCTTCAGAAGTCGTTCGCGTTGCGACTCGCAGGCGAAATAATGACGCGTTTGCATCCAGCGAGTTCAATCGCTCCACTCATTGCAAAGCAGCAGGCCAATATTGCCGGCACATTCAACAACTATGCTGGGAATCTGCAATTGGCGCGAGCTCTTTCGGAAGCGTATAAATTCAAGGTCTATTGCTTTTGGCAGCCGATTCTGGTTTATGGTCACAAACCGCTGGTTCCATTCGAGCAGCAAATGGCGGACCGGGATGTTAGCGGCACCTCCGCCGAGAGTGCCTGGTTCCTTACCATGATCAGTGTCTATCGAGAGGCAGACGGCTATGCCGCCAATCACGGGAATGTTGTTTTTCTTGCCAACCTGTTCGATTCGGTGCGAGAACCGTTATATGTCGACGAGGCCCACCTCGGTCCGCGCGGCAATGAACTCGTGGCCCAGGCGATTGCAAATTATGTGCACGACCATCCGGAAGGCAGCAAAACGGAAGACGTGAAGCGGTAAGATCGGGCGGAAGGAAGAACATGAGCATGGCGAGCGCAGCACGAACCGCAGCGAGTCGTTTCGGAATCGTTGGGGAATTGTTTGCTTTCTTTTGGAGCAACAAGAGATGGTGGCTTGTGCCCATGCTAGCCGCCCTCCTAGTGATCGGCGCTCTCATTGTCTTGGCGCAAAGCTCAGCGATCGCGCCATTCATCTATACGTTGTTCTAGGACACCCCTGTGCTGAAGCGATTCTGGCAGCGTTGGAAACAAATCGCTCAAGCGGTGGGAACGTTCCAGGCGAGGGTGTTGCTCACCGTTTTCTATGCAGTCCTCGTCCTTCCCTTCGGAATCTTCGCCCGATTGCTCTCAGACCCGCTACGAATCAAGTGCCGGCCCACCCAATGGCTCGACCACCCCGATGAGACCCACGATCTGCCGTGGGCTAAAAGGCAGTGAACCGTGTACGTACTCGGAATTTCCTGTTATTACCATGACGCTGCAGCGGCACTGCTGCAAGATGGCATGCTCATCGCCGCGGCTGAGGAGGAACGGTTCTCACGCGTGAAACATGACTACCGCTTCCCTAAGAATGCAATCCGATTCTGTCTGGATCAGGCCGGAATCGAAGGCCGGGAGATCGACTACGTTGTCTTCTTCGAGAAGCCCTTCCGTAAATTCGATCGTATTTTGATGACCGTTCTCCAGACATATCCCAAGTCCTGGAGAGTATTCCGCGAGTCCATGATCTCATGGCTGACTGAGAAGCTCTGGATTGGCGCGACGCTGCAGAATGAACTGGGTGTCAACAAAGACAAGGTCTTGTTCTGCGATCATCATCTCTCCCACGCCGCCAGCGCCTACCTGTGCTCGCCTTTTGACGAAGCAGCGATTCTCACGGTTGACGGTGTGGGGGAATGGGCTACGGCTACATGCGGCATCGGTCGTGGAAATGAGATCCGACTCTCCAAGAAGATCGAGTTTCCCCATTCGATCGGCTTGCTGTATAGCGCGTTCACTGCTTTTCTCGGTTTTGAAGTCAACGAGGGCGAATACAAGGTCATGGGAATGGCTCCTTACGGGAGACCTCGCTATGTTGAAAAGGTATGGAAGGTGGTCCAAAAGAATGCTGACGGGTCATTCTCGCTGGACATGGACTATTTCTCCTTCCACCATTCCACCGATCGAACCTACAGCGGAAAGTTCGAAGCGTTGTTTGGCGAACCTCGCCCGATCAATCTGCAGTTTTTCACAAGAGAATCGGGATTCCCCAAATACTTCGGAGACCCTCCAGTAAACTACGACGAACTTTGTAGACTGAACCAGCATTATGCTGACATCGCGGCGAGCATCCAGCAGGTGACCGGGGAGTTGCTGGTGAATATGGCTAACCAGCTGCACCGCGAGACCGGCTTGAAACAAATGTGCATCGCTGGAGGTGTAGCACTCAACAGTGTAGCCAACACTCGCATGCTCAGAGAGACCGGTTTCGAACAAGTATTCATACAGCCTGCGGCTGGAGATAGCGGAGGTGCCTTAGGAGCAGCGCTGTGGGCGTACAACACCTTATTGGGCAAGCCCCGCAACTTCACTTTGCAGCACGCCTATTGGGGACGTTCCAATTCTGAAGCAGAAATTAGTGGCTTCCTGCGGCAAAATGCGATTCCCTTTCGATATTTCGAGGATGACGATGAATTGCTCGATCACACCGTCGAGCGAATGACGCAGGGGCAAGTGATAGGCTGGTCACAAGGCCGCTTCGAGTGGGGCCCGCGCGCACTTGGAAACCGAAGTATCCTCGCCGACCCGAGAAATCCGGAGATGAAAGACATCGTCAACGCGAAGATCAAGTTCCGCGAGCCTTATCGGCCGTTCGCTCCGTCCGTGCTTGCCGAATCCGCGGAGAAATATTTCGACTTGCCGCAGCCGATGCGTCATCATCCGACAAGATACATGCTCTATGTAGCCCCGGTCCGAGAAAACCAAAGACCTGCCTTGCCGGCGGTTACGCATGTGGACGGCACCGCACGGTTGCAAACAGTCTTTCGTGAGCAGAATCCGCGCTACTACAAGCTGATCGAGCGCTTTGCTCAAGCGACGGGTGTTCCCGTGTTGCTGAATACGTCTTTCAATCTAAGAGGCGAACCGATTGTGAATACGCCGGCGGAAGCATTTCACACATTCTTTAACAGCGAGATGGACGCGCTAGTGCTCGAGAACTTCTGCGTCGAGAAGTCGCAGTTGAAGACAAACTGCAAAAAGATGTCGAGCGACAAAGTCGGTGTTGTCGCCACGCGAGCCGTTTGATCTATCTGACGAAGAGTTTGCCGTGTTCCATGGCATCAGTTTGCAAGGCTCTGGATGATCATGCTAACTTCTGCTCCACCATTGCGGACCAAGCTTCGTATTCGACCGAAGCACGTGTTGTTCATTGTCCTTGGCCTCATGACGCTCTTTGTTCTGCACCATGACGAAACTTTCTTCTTTCACCACGAGTCGACCACATGGAAGTTCTTCCACCCGGTTCGATGGAAGATCTTTCTTCATGGGATCGGCGGCGCCACAGCTCTTACCCTGGGCGCGGTACAGTTCTCGTCCCGGCTGCGTCAACATTATCCTGCCCTGCATCGTCTGTTCGGTCGCTTCTACGTTGGAGGAGTACTGGTCGCGGCTCCGGTAGCGGTCTACCTGGCGTTTACCCATGCTCTAGCAATAATGGCAACTGAAACCACCATGCAAGCTTCGATGTGGGTTCTGACTACTTCGATGGCAATCTGTGCGGCACGCAACAAGAACTTCGAAGTGCACAAGCAGTGGATGATGAGAAGCTACGCGATCACACTGATATTTGTTGTCAGCCGTATCATCCTGGCCTTACCGATTGCACCAACAACCGACGAGGGCGCCGAACGCATTGCGTGGACCCTCATCACGTGCGCCTTGATCGTTCCTCAGCTCATTATTAATTGGCAGCAATTATTTCGCCGTCATACCGTTCGCGGAGGCCGCGAATTGTGAAGCACTCGTTCCGGCGAGATCGGCTTCGATTCCAACAGCCATTCGCTCACGATATGCTGCCCCAGTCTAGTAAATTCCTGGAATGACCTTGGCTGTGGTTTGTGCGTATGACTCGTACGGGGGGCCGAAAACTGTCCGGAGATGCTTTTCCTCGACTTCGATCTTATTCAACAGGAGAAAGCCCCACGCAACCACGAGCAGCCAACCGAATAAGCTGCCGAAAATCATCGCCATAGCGATCTTTCCGACAATAGCGGCTCCATACCTTGGGTGGCGCACATACCGGTAGGGCCCGCGGTTCATCGGCACCAGCGGCGCGTGATTCTTCTCGAAATAGCGGGCGAGGTAGGCGTCGGTCCAGATCTGCCACGAAGTTACCGCCAGGTAGAGAGCGAGCCCAATTCCCTGCAGTCCGGGCCTCAGGAATAATGGCGTCAGCCGCCAATGCCCATAATCTATGAACACGACCAGATCGAAAGCCATTAGCCGCATCACCCAGCGCGGCCCCTCCGGATCGGAATCGAGTGCCCACCATTCCTGACGGAGCGACTGGGAACGGAAAGCGCCGAGACTGGAGACGATAGAATGCAGCGATCCCACGAACCGCAAGACAAAGTAGCCACCGACAAACCAGTCCATCCGAATTCGAAGGTGGAAGCCATCCCATTGCACCAGGCACGCCATGGCGACGACGAGATAACCCAAGGAACCGAAGAGGGTCTTCCACAATATTCTCTTCATTGCAGCATCTTTTCGATAAAACTGGCAGCTACCTTTGGATCAGTGTCGTACCGGAGCGCGTAAACTGGCTTCTCGGCTAACGCTGTCAGAGCGCACAGAATCTGCTCATCAAATCGCGGGTCTTCCTCGAAGAGCATGCAGCCGCGCAACTGCGAAAGCGCATCTTTCCATGAAACCTCCCTCAGTTCGGGCTCCCCGATACCGCTCCGGTCGAGAAAGACGCTGCATACAGGGATTACGGGATTCGCCCATTTCGACTGCATTTCGGATTTGTCGTAGTAATAAAAAAGCAGGTCGGCATAGGTAGAATGGCGTGCTGACCGCCGCAACTCGGGCAGGAAGTCGAGAGTCTGAGGGCGGAAGACGGCGGGAAACGGATCGCCCCAGGCCGAGAGAGCACCGCCCCGCATATCCAGAAAGACAACTTGATCCGCGTGAAATTCCGATCCTGCTTTCGCCGCAAGATACGAAGCGGTTGTCTTGCCGGAGTTCGGCGGGCCAAACACCATCACGCATTTGTCCCCGGAACCCACGCAGCCTCCCGAGAGAGCAGTCAGACCCAGACTGGCAGCGGTCATGCAAAAAAGAATGTCGAGTGGGGGGCGATGCTTCAGCCGCGCTTCGTCCCCAAGGTACGCCTCCGCGAAGAAGCTGATCCCCTCGCGTTTCTCCAGATCCACCGCCAGAAATCCTCTCTGGCCGATGTTTACGTAACTGATATCCGGGGCTGAAAAGGCCGACAGTGGCACAGCTGTAGAGTGCACCTTCAGATCGGATTCGGTCACCATTCGCCAGCGAAACTCGGGATCGCTCGAATCGCCATGCTGGTGCCGTTTGAAGAATTCCCACGCGAGATCCAGCATGGACCTGTTATTTGACTCGAGGCGCAGTTTCCGTTGCATCAGCCGCAACTCGAGAACATGGGGCGTCGCCGTAAAGCGGCGGAGCAAATCCTGACGGCTCTCCGGGCGAGCAGCATCCCCGAGGCGCCCCGATTCGGCCTTGATCGCGAAGGGTGTCGCGCATCTTGCGGCGACTCCCGTTTTCTCTGCCACGGCTTGCATTCTCCTCGACAAACTAAGCTCCGAGCAAGGTTCTGGTCTTCCCATAAAACGAGTTAAGAATCCGTTCCGCGATCTCCTGTGGCCGTCCGCCAGCGTATTGCAGGCGCCAACAAGGAAGAGCTAACAGAGCATCCAGAGCGCGCTGTTGGGCAGCCATCACGTCTGAAGTCTCAGCCATCACATCCGCCTCCATGCGGCGCTGTGCCTCAGCGGGATCCATTGGGGTCAAGCGAACGACCGACCTCTCTTCTCGTTCGAGAAACACCACCCCGCGTGGTTCACAAGGGAGGAGTGCCTCCGATCGAGAGCGATGCTTCGGTTCGCAGTAGAAAACGTTCTCTCCGCCCTGCAGGTCAGTGGGCTCCCGATCGCAAAGCTCCTCAAACCACGAGGCCGCGTCCTCTCTTAATTTAAGCGGCCTCGATAATCCGAATGCGCGCAGTTGCCCGTCCTTGATTGAAAGAAACGTGCGGTCGTCCGACAGCAACCGGAAACCGGACTCCATCAGGGCCATGGCGAGGGTCGATTTTCCAGAGCGTGAGGGGCCGACAAGGACTAGGCCTTCCTGACCACTGGCCACGCAAGAAGCGTGCAACTCTACCAGCCCGATAGATCCTGCGACGACGGAAAGCAGAATCGGAAAGATGATGGTTCTCCAATATTGCGAATCGGCTGCCAGCCCAGGAGAAATCCGGCCGATCACGCGCCGGGTACGCAAGTCCGCGAGCATGGAACTGCGGGCATCGAGTCCGATAAATACCAAGTTGTCGAGTCCCCGGACATAAGGCTTCGGCCAGGGCGGCCGCGAAGCATCGGTAGAGTCGACCCAGAAGCGCAGGCGGAAATCGACCGGGACTGACTCGGAACTGGCAGCCAAAAACGCACTGCGCGCCGCATCGAGTATTTGCTCGGAGTTGGTGGACAGGCTACAAAGCGCACCCGCTGCGACAAAGTGTTCGCAAAGCGCGGTCTCGGCATCTCTATGTAGGAAATCCGGCGGCTGCATGTGGCCCAGACTTTGTTCGCGCAGGAAAATCCCCTGCCGCGGAAACGACACAATGTTCGTCGAGGCCAGCATCTCCCGTGTCACATTCTTGTCAACAACTTGTAACGTTTTGTCGGCGATTAGCGCATCCCGCTACGGCTGTATGCTTCAGCGTCAAGATCGTTTTCTCTCTCATCGGACGCGCACGGAAAAGGCGCCGGTTGATCGTAATCGCCGAACCCGCTGATCGATGACTAGAGCGGCAAACTTCTGCTTTCGATATTTATGACATTTTGTTTACATTTCCAAGACAATTCCGCCTACACCTGGAGTTTAATTTCTGTTGGCAAACCAAAACCTTAAAAAGGGTATCGCATGCGGCTTTCGACTCTTGACCACCGAACCCACGATCCCTCAGCGGAGAGCACAAAGATCGGCTCGAGCACAGGCTTCCCGTCGAGTCGCAGAGTGCAGCTAGAGACGCCCTCAACAAGGACTTCATCTGTTCTTAGTAACAGCATGATCTTGAGTCAGAAACGACCGTGGAAGGTATGGTTTCCAAGTGAGTTAATGGCGGTTTGCAACAGAACGCGGATCGGGATCATGAGCTTTGAGAATCCATAAGTGCGTTGTAAGTTCCCTGAGACAGACTCTGGAACGAGTCAGTAACGCTTGTCGGTTCGGCGCTAACTCATTTGTCTTTCGAGATTTTCACAGGAAGCAACCTACCTGGGCTGGCGTGCAACCTACGTTGTTATGTCCCGGGATTGTTAGTAGATGCGAGCAATCGAACGAAGGGC
>Ga0210390_10000358_pt1 | contig 49542 bp, 74 predicted proteins | sample IncBWH11OmetaG_FD_161050 | JGI IMG/M metagenome (GOLD analysis project Ga0210390, IMG submission 161050) | Forest soil microbial communities from Barre Woods Harvard Forest LTER site, Petersham, Massachusetts, United States - Inc-BW-H-11-O ... | reverse complement strand
TGCCTGGATTGTTTTTGAGTGGGAAATTATTAATTAAAAAATATAGTATGAAAAATTTACAGATTGATGAAAAGAAGGCTCGTAAGCTTTATGCGACAGCTACGGGCGAATTCAAAACGATTCTTGAGGATACGTTTGGCAAAGCTTTTTTTTCTCAGGATCCGGCTGACTTTATTAAGACCTATGAGGATGCGTGCAATTGGACTGGTGAGAGACCTATAATTAACAGCACCGATACACCGGATGAAATCTCATACAAAAAGATGAAGGTGATTGTAAAGGCTCTTAATAACGATCCTGAGTTTCCTAATTATTATAATCTTAATCAGCCTAAGTATTATCCTTGGGTTGAAAAAAATAAATCGGGCTTGGGTCTGTCGTACGACGATTACGATAATACGAACTCGAATACGAATGTCAGGTCCCATCTTGTAGAATACGCAGTATAGACCTTGCCGGCATGGCAAAAGATTACAATTAAAACAAAGGGTGTTGGTATCGAAAGAGAAGATGACCTGCAGTAAACAAGGCCGTGAAGAGATTAGGAAATTTATATAATAAGATTTGCAGTATTGAAAATCTGGAATTGGCAGATAAGATAGCCAGTAAAGGAAAGTCAAAGCAGTATGGGGTAATTTCCCATCTGAAGAATAGAGAAGCGAACATTTCTCTACTTCACGAAATGCTTATTAATAAAACTTTCAAAACTTCCGCTTATAAGACTTTTAAAGTATATGAGCCAAAAGAAAGAGAAGTTTTCAGGTTGCCTTATTTTCCAGATAGAATCGCTCATCATGCGATTATGAATATAATGGAACCTGTGTTTATCTCCATCTTCACAGCGGATACTTATAGCTGCATTAAGAAAAAAGGAATACATGCAGCTGCAAGAGGATTGAAGAAAGCTCTGAGAGATACTTCCAATACTCAATATTCTTTGAAGCTTGATATTAGGAAATTTTATCCAAGTATTGACCATGAAACTTTAAAGGAGCTTTTAAGGCGTAAAATAAAAGATAAGGATTTACTATGGTTGCTAGATGAGATTATAGATAGTGCTCCAGGAGTACCGATCGGAAATTATCTAAGCCAGTATTTTGCAAATTTTTATCTCACTGGTTTTGATCATTGGATAAAAGAGAGAAAGGGTATTCGTTATTATTTTAGATACGCTGATGATATTGTGATACTTGGAAGGGATAAAGAATCGTTGCATGCGTTATTGGCTGATATAAAGGAGTATTTGTGGTATGGTTTGAAATTATCTGTGAAAAGCAATTATCAATTATTTCCGGTAGAAAAAAGAGGTATTGATTTCGTGGGGTATATATTTTATCATAGTCATACTCTTCTTAGAAAAAGCATTAAGCGAAGATTTATTCAGATGCTAAAACGGAATAGAAACAAAGCTTCCATTGCTGCTTATTATGGATGGGCGAAACACTGTGATAGCAGGCATTTACTTAAAAAAATATTAAATGGGAAAGTTTAGTGAATTAGGAATAAAGTGTGAACCTACGAATTTGGTTGGTGAGAAGCTTAATATTAAGATAATTCTAGGGGAAGAAATTAAGATTCACAAATACAAGATAGTTGATTCAAAATACGAGGGCAAATGTCTTTATATGCAAATTACCTGGAAGGGAAAAACCTATGTAATATTTAATGGGTCAACGGTATTGATGAAATACATTGTCACGGTTCCTGAGGAAGAATTTCCGCTTGAAACTATAATTGTTGAGAGTAATGGTTGTTATATTTTCACCTAAAAATTAAAATTTATAATGAAAACAAAACTTTATGCAGATCACGACCTCACTGCTGATGCAATCAAGGATATGCTTGAATCCGAGAATTGTGGGGTAGAAGAGAAAGAGTTTATTAAGGCTTTCACCGATGAGGAGCTTCAGGCAATTGAGGATGAATACCTTGATGATTCTAAGAAGCTGGCCATTCTTAAACGGAAATTAGAAGAGGTATCTGCTCCATTGAAAGAGCAGATGAAGCCTTTATTAAAACAGTGTGCGCTTAACATTGCACAGATTAACGAAGGTGGAGAGAAAGTAATTGAAAAAGTTTATTGCTATCCTGATTATGAAACTCATTTGATGGGGTTGTATGATAGCACCGGTACCTTGGTAGGAACAAGGGCAATGACAAAGGCAGAGAGACAATTAAATATAAATTCTAAACTGGCATCTGAGAGAGCCTCATAATTATGGAAAGCAAAATAAATTTAGAAGTAAAAGGAAATGAAATTACGGTTCGGGAAGGTAAAGCGATTGATCCTAAAGAGCCGAAGATTATAAATATACACGGTACGCTTACGGCTCCGGGTAGATTCTTAGAGGCAAAGAAGGAGGATTTTGATCCAAAGAATTGTCATTTACTGGTGAAGAAAAAAGACCTTACCATAGAGTTTTACGGAAATGAGAGAGATTTCTACCGTACGGAGGTGAAGGGTTCATTGGTGGAGAGTAAGATACTGAAACCATTTTCCATAAATGGGGAAACAAAATTTTCAAGTTTAGGTCTGGCAAAATTATTACGCCGTCATCCGTTTTTGTTTGATGAAGTGATTATAGATCAGTATAATAAACTGATTTCAACGCTGATGAATTTTTCAGCTAAGATTGAAACTACGGTAGAGAATAACCGTGATAACAGGGGAAATCTGAAGAATCTATTGGAGAAACAGGTTACCCAGCATGTTCCGGAGTCAATCAAGTTTACTGCTCCTATTTTCGAGGGAGAAGAATCGTTGACATTTACAGTATTTATTTGTTGTGAGGCATCATCGAGTGGCGTGGAGTTTTATTTAGATTCTCCTGAGTTATTTCAGCTTTGGGATTCTGAGGCGAAACGATTGATGGCCATTCAGGCGAATATATTTGAGGAGTGGGGTTGTGCAGTAATTGAAATCTAAGAAATAGCAATCCTTTAAAATTCAGAATAAAAAAAGTTAGTCAAAAGTTGACCTGTTATACCTATGCCTAAAAACATCCCCATATTATTTAGTACTCCGATGGTTGTTTCTATTGATAAGGATAGAAAGACTCAGACCAGGAGGACTACATCTTTGAAGGATATAAATAAAGAGCCTGAAAGATATACTCTAAAAGAGTTTAAGGATGGTGTTGCTACATTCGTTTTCAATAAGGGCAAATATGAATTTGATATTATCAAGATTAAATGTCCTTATGGAAATGTTGGTGATTTGATTTGGGTACGGGAGACGTGGGCAGAGATTAACGGGGATATAATTTACAAGTCTTCGGGGGATACGATGTTTCCTCCCATATGGAAGCCCTCTATTCACATGTCGAAGAAGCATTCGCGAATATGGCTTAGCAATGAAGGTGTGAGAATTGAGAGGTTGCTTGATATTTCCGATGAGGATTGCCTGAAGGAGGGAGTTTATTTCGATAAGGATAGTGGGTATTATTTTATTTCGGATGCAGCGATTATTGGAAATACTGCTTTTGAGGCTTTTGAATCATTGTGGATAGAGATCAATGGGATTAAGAGTTGGGAAAGTAATCCGTGGGTGTGGGTAATTGATTTCAAAAAGATTCTTAAGAAGTAATGAAGAAGTATTCAATTGTTTATGCGGATCCTCCATGGCAGTTTAAAAATGCGAATGCAGGTGGGAAAGGAAAGTCCGGTGCTTCGAGTGTATATAATACGATGAGCTTAGGTGAGCTTTGTCAATTACCTATTAATGAAATGACTGCTGACAATTCTGTACTTGTCATGTGGTGGATTGGTTCTTTGCCCATGGAAGCCTTGAAGGTTGTAAATGATTGGGGATTTAAGATAAAGACCATGACGGGCTTTACATGGGTAAAGAAAACCAAAAACGGTAAACATTTCTTTGGGATGGGTTATCAGACCAGACAGGGGGCAGAACATGCGTTGATAGCGGTTAAGGGGAAATATAAGCGTGTGAATGCCGGGATAAGGTCAGTACATGAGGCGGTTTATGAGGGACATAGTTGTAAGCCTGATTTATTCCGGAAACTGATTGTTGATTTATATGGGGACGTTCCGAGGTTGGAATTGTTTGCCCGGGAGAATAAAGAGGGTTGGGATGCCTTTGGCAATGAAGTGGAAGAAAGTATTACTATAACTTATTAACAATGATACCAAAAAAACTAACGAGCGAAGAGCGAAAAAATTTAAAGGAGGAGCAGAGGGAAGCCAGGCACTCAAACAGGATGCACCACTGCAGGATGACTGGGATTAACCCATACAACCACATGCATCGTACGGGTGTTTCACAGGGAAGGCCTACAAGAATTCAGCTTGTAGAGTTAAAACCACATCAGCAATTTCTGAGGATGGGAAAGAAACCAAGGGTAAAACGTTTCAGGGTTATTAAACATTTCTAGGATGGTATTAGATCGTACGAAATTTGACGTAATGGTCAGTGTAAAGTATCTGATGGAGTCAAACCATGATAATAATACTATAAATGTAATGGAGCAGAAGTGTTTATTTGATTGTTCTTCTAACATAGATAAAACTGCTTTTATTGGTCCCAACAGATTACCGAATGCTCTTGGAGCTAAATTGATGACTGATATGCTTATAGATGCTCTGGTGAGTAACATTCATTATTGTCACCAGGATAATTTTAGGGATAGTGCTGAACACCTAAGGTATATCATTTCAAAATTAGAAGAAGGTTTTGTGGAGATCCGAACGTTTAAAAGAGGCGATTACTAATTATTAAGCTTAATTACTATGAGTAAAGAAGTAGTAGAAGTATTGAAAAAAAGGCTTACTAAGGAAGAACGCCAGAAGTTGATAAGATACAGTGCCGGTGTGAATATTGATTTATTTCATGGGTGCAGACTGGGTGTTTTTATTATCATAATACCTGAGTTCTATATAAGATTTACCAGTGAAGAATTGGCTTTGATTATTGATCTGGAAGATAACTATTAACTATTGGGGGAATAAAATAATGGGAAAGGATACATTCTACTTTACTCACGATTATAATGCCAGGGGAGACGAGAAGATAAAACTGCTTCTTAAGAAACACGGCCTGCTGGGTTATGGATTGTATTGGGCGATAGTGGAGGATTTGTATAATAATTCAAATGCGTTGCGCTTGGATTATGAGAGTATAGCTTACGATTTAAGGACTGATGAGGAGTTGGTCCGGAGTGTGATTAACGATTTTGGGTTGTTTGAGATCAATGAGGAGTTGTTTGGGTCGGCATCGATTGAGCGTAGGATCAATCATAGAAACGAGAAAGCTATAAAGGCCAAAGAATCAGCAAGTCTTCGTTGGAACAAGATGCGATCGCAATACGACAATCATACGAACGTATCAAAAAATGATGCGAATGTAATGCGAACGCATTATGAAAATGATGCGAACGCATTAAAAAATGATGCTAACGCATCAGATTCAGATACGATCGCAATGCGAAAGAATGAAGAAAGTATACGATCGCAATACGATCGCAATGCGAACGCATCAAAAAACGATGCTATAAAGGAAAGGAAAGGAAAGGAAATAAAGGAAAGGAAAGGAGATGGAAAAGAAGAATTTCCACCACCACCCGTGCATGATGAAAAAATCAGTTTGCTTCCTTCCGGAGTTATCCTTTCGATGTTCGGCAGTCAGGTTATGATGAAGGCAAAAAATTTTGGAATTCCTCATGAGAAAATTCCATGGGAATTGAAAAAATTTGATGAATTCCACATTGAAACGGCCTTTACCGATGCTAAGCATACTTTCAATTCCTGGGGGATTTGGTGCAGCAAGTGGAGAGAAAAAAACCTTGTAACAGTCGAAATTAACAAAAACCATGGCATTTCCACAGCAATCGCGAAAACAGTCAATAGTAGACCTGAAGAACTCTGGTAGGGAGATTGAAGGGTTAGGTAAGTTACCACCTCAGGCGGTGGACTTGGAGCAGGCAGTTTTGGGAGTGATGATGTTGGAGCGTGCCGGATTGTCGTTGGTACTTTCGATTTTGAAACATCCCGAAGTGTTTTACAAGGAAGCGCACCAGTTGATTTTCCTTGCCATAAAGCGATTATTTGAAGATGGTAAGCCTGTGGATATACTTACGATCACCAATGAGCTTAGAACATCAGGTCATTTAGAAATTGTCGGAGGAGCTTATTACATCTCTGAGTTATCCACAAAAATTAATTCATCCGACAATACAGAATTTCATTGTCGGATTCTGATGGAGCAATGGATTAAGAGATTATTAATTCATGTGAGCAGCAGAAACATTCAGGATGCTTACGATGATACGATAGATGCCTTTGATCTTCTCGATAAGACCGGGAGACAGTTAATGAAGATTACCGATCAGTTATCGGCCAGAAAGTCGTTTTCAGGGGATGAAATATACGATAGCACCATTTCGACGATCAAGAAAGCCATGCTTACACCGGGTGCAACGGGTCTTATTGATGGGATTTCATCTTTGGATAATGTTACGGGAGGGGATCATTCAGACGATTTGATTGTGATAGCTGCAAGGCCCGGAATGGGTAAAACTGCCTTTGTGCTCCGCAAGATGATGTTTATAGGATTGGAGTTAAACAGGCCTGTAATGATGTTTTCCCTTGAAATGAGTGCACAGCAGTTAATGCTAAGGATGATCTCCCAGAAATGTAACATAAGCTCATCTAAGATAAAAAAAGGCTATTTGAGTGATGAAGAGTTTAAGCATGTTCAGGAAGTTACCACCATGCTCCGGAATCAGAATTTCATAATTGATGATACCCCAGGGCTTACTATCTCACAAATGAGGGCTAAGGCCTTTGCCGCTAAGATAAAACATCCTGATTTAGCTGAAATCATAGTGGACTATATTCAATTAATGGATGGGGAAAGCAGCGGAAACCGTGAGCAGGAAATTTCTGAAATAACAAGATCCCTTAAAAAGCTGGCCAAAGAAATGCAGGTTCCGATTCGCGCATTAAGCCAGCTAAGCAGAAGCGTTGAAACACGTGGTGGGGAAAAACGCCCTCAGCTATCCGACCTTAGAGAATCAGGAGCCATCGAACAGGATGCCGATGTGGTTCAGTTCCTTCTCAGGCATGAGTATTATAAAATAGAGGAATTTGCTGACGGCAGTTCTACCAAGAATACTATGTTAGTAATATTTGCCAAAAATAGGCATGGTCCCTTAACAGATGTTTTGATCGGTTGTAAAATGGCCACCATGGATTTCTACGATTTGGATGATCTACGATTTAAGGAACCAAAAGAAAATATTCCTCATCCGGATAAATTTATTCAAAGCGGTTCAATTGAATCTTTTGAAAATGAAATAAAAGATGAATACAGAAATGAAGGAGCTCCATTTTAATTAAAAATTTATTTATGGGATTGAATAGTAATAAAAACCTAAAAAGTCTATCTAAGTCAGATTGTACAATAACCAAAGACGTTCTAAGCTTTGAAGATACTTTATTAACAATAATTGCAGGCTCTACGCAACGAACTGCATTAGCATGCGAAGCAATATTAGATAAGCTGCTTCTTATTGAAAAGGAATTGGAAGTTCAGAAAAGACAACTGAAAAGTCTTAAAACCAGAAACAGTAATCTTTATTGCGAAAATAAACGATTGAAACAAGCCAAATAAAATATAAAATGCCTGAAAGTGTAGTTTATAATGAAGATTGTATGTCAGTGATGTCTAGGTATCAAGATAAATATTTTGAATTAGCCATTGTAGATCCTCCTTATTTTTCTGGTCCTGAAAAAAGAAAATTTTATGGACGTGAAATTTCACTACATGGGGTAAAGAGGATAAATTATAATCAATCAGAAAATACATGGACGGTACCAGATGAAAAATATTTCAAAGAATTAGAGCGTGTTTCTAAACATCAAATAATCTGGGGATGTAATTATTATAATTATTTGTTTAATGGGAGTGGACGTATTGTTTGGGATAAAGTAAACGATCATTCATCATTTTCAGATTGTGAAATAGCCTACTGCAGTAAAATAGATCACGTTAGAATATTTCGATATATGTGGTCTGGTATGATGCAAGGAACGGGAGACGGTACCAGTAAGAAAATGCAGGGAAGAAAAGATTTGAATGAAAAGAGAATTCATCCTACTCAAAAACCTATTGCTCTTTATAAATGGCTATTAATTAAATATGCGATTCAAGGAGATAAAATATTAGATACGCATTTAGGGAGCGGTACGAGTAGGATAGCAGCTGATGAACTGGGATTTGATTTTGTTGGATGTGAGCTTTCAAAAATATATTTCGATAAACATGATGAAAAATTTAAACAGTATAAAAATCAGTTGACCATATTTTAAAATGAAAGTAGGCGAAAAATATCTTCTTAGGCATTTTGTAGCTGGTAAACCTTCATTAGCTACTATAATAAATTGTGAAGATTATTTGATAGTAATGGAAGGTATAAATGATAATACCGGAAAAACAGTTCGCTTTATTGAGCATGAAAGCACCTTTAAAAGGCGTTGGTGCCAGCAGTTGAATTTATTTGATATGAAAAGGAAAAGTAGGTTAGGAAATAAATATTTGAAATGAAAAATAAAGATAACGAATTAATAAAACTTTATGAATTAGATTTTGGGGATACTAATTTCTTATCGGAAACTATTGAAGATGTTTTATGTTGGATAGAAACAGACATGTCGGATATGGCGTCAGGAGATGAATTAACATATACAATTACTTGTAAATATATAACAAGAAAGGAATTTAATGAATTACCAGAGTGGGAATAATTAAAATAATTATATGAAAGTAGATATTATTAAAAATAAAGTAACGTCTAAATGTGAACTTAATTCAGGAGAAGTTGTATTAAAAATTTATATCAATAAAACACTTCATATACGAATTCCATTAAAACATGATATTATTTATCAATCATGGGTGGATCATGGCAAATATTGCATAGAACTACAATTTACTGATGGTAGAACTGAGCATTATTGGTATGGTAATAAAGAATTGTCTTCGGCTATAATTAATGAATTTGATAAATATTTATAAGATGAAAATAACAGGAAGTGAATCAGCAAATCCTATAATAAGAGGCAATTCTTTTACTACAGGGATTACCATTAGACAACAATTCGCAATGGTTGCTATGCAAGGGTTGTTAGCAGGAGAAAGAGCAATTGAATATGGAGAAGGTGGCATTCAATATATTTCAAAAACATCCGTACGGTTAGCAGATGCATTAATATAAGAACTGAATAAAAATCAAAAACCATGATTGAAAAAATAACCCAAGAATTTATCCTTTTTAGAAATAAAACTGTAGAAAATTTATTTAAAGAAAAAGGGATTGAACGTCCTGAAAGAAAAGAAAGATTTTCAAGAATAAAGATGGTTGAATTTCCTTCAGATAATGAAGAATATTGGTTTTTTGATAATCAAACTGAGAATGGATTATTTATTGGAGGGATAAAAACTATTTACAATGAAAATACTATTGATCTGGTAATAATTAAGGAACAACCCGAAAAATTAAATATAAATCAACAAAAATATTTTTACGGAAAACTAATTGAATAAATATGAAAAATAAAAACGAAATACCTCGAAGAAATCAATTAAACTTAAACGTTAAGGTAGAACTAATTATTCATACTGCTATGTTAGAAGTCGAAAAATTGGGCTCTGATATTAGACTTACTAACGCTATCGATCTTCTACAAAAAGCAAAAGATTCAATTTCTGATTTTATAGATGACACTAATAAATAATCCATGAAAGCAGAAGAAAATAAAATAATGGTTACTATACAATTCATTGAATTACCAGATAGTTCAATTGATGTAAGAGTTGAAAAAGGAGAGCATACAGATCTTGAAATATTAGGAATGTTAGAATGTTTAAAATCTTCAATTGTTACAAGATTGGCACAAAGTAAATAACAATAATCATGAAAATAGAAGACTACATACATTTATATATTGGACAACAAGTTGTATTCACTCCTTCTGGTTATGAAGCCCCAGAAGAACATCAAGGAATTATTGTTGAAGTTCCAATACAAGGAACTGAATGCGGTATAATAGAATTTTATAACGACACACCAATAAAACAATACGCATTCTATCCTGACATAAAATTAGTTCTAAGACATCTTCCAGACATGACAGAAAGTGAATTGAAAGATCATTTATGTTTTATTTATAATGAAATATTTCAATACAAGCCAGAAATAAAAACATTTCAAATCCTTTGTGAAGATGAAAGAGTTGGATGTGTAGCATTTTGTGAAGATGAAGAAAGATTAGGTCTTACTATTAATATTGATAGAGGAATTGTTTTTAGTACTAATGGGCAAGAACTTATGGTTAATCAATTTGAATTAACTATGAAGTTGCTTAAACAAGGCTTTGATTTATTGGTAACTATATACGTGAGCGACCAAAAATATTTTAATACGTAAAAACACTATTTATTAGATTGGTATTTTTACGTATTTTTAATGATAGCCAATTTGTCTTATTTTGAGGCTCAAACAAACTCTTATCAAATAAAATTCGTATAAAATGGCTAAAACAAAACCTCGCAAAAAACTGTCTAATACAAATAATAATACAGGCATAGGTGTTGGACAATTGATTGATACAGCAGTAGATGGATTTTGGAGATTTCTAATATCAATAATTACTACTATTGGCTTTCCTGGAGCAGCAATGTTCTTTATTATGTATTTAATGGTTAATTTTTCTGATGATAAACAGAAAAAAGAATTTTTCGATATGTGGCTTTTATTTAAAGGGGCAGAAGTTAATTGTAGCAGAATAATAGTATATATAGTATTATTTGCAATATTAGTTTTTATAGCGCAATGGGTATATTATGCGAAAAGAAGAAAGTTGGATATTGCCGAAATTGATAGAATATCGAAATCAAAAACCGATCAACAAGGCGGCTCATTAGGGGGGCACTTGCATCACAGTTAAATATTTGATAAATTTGCATATATGGAAAAATTACTATTAACATTTGCTGTAATTTTTATTCTTGGATTAGTCAGAAGAAACTTTCAAAAAAACATAGAACTAGAATATAGGTATAAATTTTTTGCGTTACGTGATAAGTTACGAGAACTGGCAATCGAAGGTAAAATAAAAAAACAAAACTGGGAATTTAACTATTTGGATAGTTCATTATGTAAAACGGTTAATCAATTAAGCAATATAAATCTTATTGATGCTTTTTATATTCACCTAAAACATAAGAATGATCCTAAAAAAGAAAAGTTCAAACAACATCTTAATCTTATCCTTGAAAAGGATAAGGAATTTAGTAAAATATATTCTCAATACGGAGTGCTATTAGTACAATACATTTGCAGAAGACATTTAGTAATAACTATGTCTATTGGAGTTGGATTATTTTCAATTATAACTTCAATAGAATATTTTAATAGGATTGCGTTTAGATTTAAACAATTAATAAAAGAGATGAGAGAAACACCCGAAAACTCAACAGCTCATCAGTATTGTTAGATATAAAAAGAGAAGTAATTTTAATTACTTCTCTTTTTTCTTTTTAGGCTCTTCTTTTGAATTCTCCTTTACGGAGGCCTTGATTATACTCTCAAATATATTTGATGCTTCCCTTGGTTTCTTTTCGTTCTTCTTTGCCATATACGAATTTACAAAAAATCTTTTACATCTACCTTAAGGGCATCCGCAATACTTTTTAATGTAAGTATACGGACATTACTTTGTCCGTTCTCGAATCTTGATAGTCCAGAATAATCCATATCGCATAAAGCCCCTAATTTTCTAATCGTAATACCTTTGGATATTCTGGCTTCTTTGACTTTTTGCCCTATGATTTTTAATGATGGATGGTTGTTCATTGTTTTCCAATTAAGGTTTTGTACTGTAATGTTCCGTTGCAGTTTAATATGGCATCACTAAAACGTGCGTCTTGTAAAGCTTCTCTGTGGTTAAATCTAAAAGCAGACTCATCACAATAACGTTGTAAGTGTTTAGGGCTTACATAATGATGGATACCGTTAATTTGCTTTTTAAGAATATTCCAGTATCCCTCAATATTATTCGTGTGAACCAAAATTGTATCCTGTTTCACATACTCATATTTTCTATGATTAACTGTTTTGTGTTCATATAACTTTTTAAGTTTATTGTATCCGTGGTGTTCATCGGTTACCATAGTACTATCAAGGGCGATAAACTCTTTTACCGTCTCTGTTAAGGTTTCAATATCCGTTGCTTTAACAACTTTAGTTCTTACTTGCCCTTTGCGCTGAATTGCGCCAACTACCATAGTTTTTTGAGTTAAACCTTTTTTGTTTACGTGTTTATTTCCTTCCTTGCCTCCAACGTAAGTCTCATCTACTTCACAAATTCCGTCCAGTAATTCTGGTGCATTATTGGTCAGCATCTTTCTAATTCTATGGTTTAAGTGCCAAGCACTTTTTTGAGTGATTCCGAGCCAGTTTGCAAGCTGTAAACTGCTTATGCCTTTGCTGTGTACCGATAAAATATAGGTAGCCAGAAACCATTTAGTTAATGGCAATTTTGAGTTTTCGTAAATAGTACCTACCGTAACAGAAAATTTTGATCTGCATTCTTTCTCTTTGCATTTGAAAATTCTGCTATCAGTTTCAAAACGTTTTACTTTCACAGAGCCACAGTGAGGGCAGCACGGAGTACCATTCCATCTCTGTAATTCTAAAAACTCTCTACACTTTTCTTCTGAGTTAAAGTGCTTCTGAAATTCTAATATTGACTTGAATGATTTCATTATTTAAGTGTTTGATACATCAAAGGTATATACTTTATATATACTTTCCTAATATTTTATATAAATAATGTATATACTTAATATATATTATGTATATTTGTTTATGGCAAAGGACAATCAAGTATTAATCAAGCTTTCTGATGAGGAAAAGGAAGCTTTTAAAAGGGCAGCAGAAATAAACGGGGTGGGTTTTTCAGCATGGGCACGCCAAAGACTTCGTACAGCGGCAGTAAAAGAATTGCAGGAAATAGGCGAAAAAGCATCTTTTTTAAATAATGGGAATCAATCTCAAGAAAAATAAGTTTTGCTTTTATATTTATAATTGTACCTTAACAAGGTAGATTTAAAGCTGGCAGTTAATTGGCCTAATCTGAAAAATTATCGTATAAGTAATAAATAAACTACTGTTGTGACAACTTTAGAGCACATAAAGCCAATACTTGGAGGTGGTGTTTTTACCCTAGAAGATGTTTCTTTAATCTTAAAAATAGAGTTAAAGGAAGTTAAAAAAGTATTGCGCCAATATTGGGAAAAAAGATATTCATCAGTTTCTAATTTAACTTATACATGGGGTGAAGGGAAAGAAAAATCTATAAATTTTTTGTCTCTTATTGAAATAAAAACATTTTTTGAGTTAAAAGACCATGGTGTGAAAACACAGAAAATAAACATAGCTCATGATGCATTATCAGTATATTTTAATACACCTTATCCATTTGCAAAATCCACTTTGCAAACGGATGGTGTAAGGATAATGTTTGAAGATAGAGATGCCTTAATCAGTGCAGACCCTAAATTACAATCTAAAATTAGCGAAGTAATTATTCCATTTTGTCAAAAAATAGATTATGGACCTGATTTATTAGCAAAGAGATATTTCCCAAAAGGAAAAGATAATAGTATTGTTATTGATCCTAAACACAAATTTGGACAACCAACAATATTGCATTCCAATATATTAGCAGAAGTAATATATGGCCTGTATTTGGCTAATGAACAACCGGAATTTATAGCAAAATTATATGAGGTGAGTGTTAATGAGGTAAACGATGCTATATCTTTCTACAAAGATGTAGCATAAATGAAGATTTTTATTGACGAAAATTTACCCCCAAGACTGTCTCATGGAATCCAGTATCTTGAAGAGCCTAACGCAAGAGGAGTAGAAGTATTATCAATAAAAGAGGTCTTTGGAAAAGAAGGAAGTCCAGCTCAAGACGAGGATTGGATCCCACAAGTTGGTGCACAAGAAGGTGTAGTAATCACTCAAGATTTTAATATCCATAGACTCAAAAGTCAATATGACTTATACCGAGATAATAGAGTCGGACTTTTTATAATTCGCCCTCCCAAAAAAATAGGATATTCTTATTGGCAATTCGTTCAGATAATAGTAAAAGAATGGAACGATATTATTGAACAATCAAAAAGCAATACTAAGCCATTCCTTTCAATACATGAATATACCACGCCTAGCAAGGGTTTTAAATTGCAAAAATAGATAAAACTAAACATTATTTTTTTACCCTATTTTGGTCTAACAGGTATATAGTTACCGATTTATTCGGACTCTTGAAATTTGGATTAGCAATTGATAAAACTAAAATTAAATAAGGCATGAAAAAAATATATGTAGCTAGTAGTTGGAGAAATCCATTTCAACAAGAAGTTGTCTCTATCCTTAGAGATTTAGGACATGAAGTATATGATTTCAAAAATCCACCTAATGGAGATAAAGGATTTTCTTGGTCAGAAATTGATCCTAATTGGCAAAATTGGACTTCAGGAGAATACCGTAATGCTTTGAGGTACGTAAGATCGGAACAAGGCTTTAATAATGATTTTGATGGTATGCAATGGGCTGACACCTGTGTTATGGTATTGCCTTGTGGTAGATCAGCAAATACCGAAGCTGGATGGATGAAAGGTGCAGGAAAAAAAGTTTATGTTTATCAACCTATACACTAAGAACCTGAGTTAATGTATAAAATATACGATCAAATATTAATTTCTAAAGATGAGTTAATAAATAAATTTAAATAAACCCATGAAAGCAGAATAATTAATAGAAAAGCTAAAATTACTTCCTCACTATATTAAATAATTTTATAATGGCTCGACCTAATAAAAAAGGATTGGAATACTTTCCATTAGATGTAGATATATTTCAAGATATTAAAATAAGAAAGTTAATTCGTGCTCATCACATTGAAGCGTTATCCATATATCTAAATATCTTATGTAGAATATATAAGGAAGGTTATTACATTAAATATGATTCAGAATTCACTTTTATTATTTCTGAATCTACAGGGAATAAAGAAGATTATATTAAAGAGGTTATCCATTCTTGTTTAAATATAGGATTGTTTTCTTTAAAGATGTTCAAAGAGGGTCAGGTATTAACCTCTAAGTCAATTCAAGATCGTTACTTTTTAATATGTTGGAATGCAAAAAGGAAATTTGTTATGACTGATTATTTATTAATTAATCCGCAAGAAGTTCCTATTAATTTTAATAATAAGAAAGAAACAAAAATTAAAATAGATAAAGTAGTACTTATTAAGTAATTGAACTTCAAGGTACTCCTAGAAATATTTTAATGTTCCGCAATGTTTGCAAAACTGCGAAAAAATTACTCTGTGTACCCATTTCAATTTTTTATACATTTTTTATACATCGTTATTCCAATATGTATAAAAATGTATAAATTAGATCGTTAGTAAAATGTATAAAATCTATAAATGGCTAAATATAAGCAAATTGAGTTTGCTAGAATGTGCGGAAAGGATCGCACCTTTCTACCTCCCTATATAAGAAACGGGAAGGTTATAGTTGAAGATGGGATGGTAGATGATATGAATCCCATTAATGCATTTTTTTTAGAAAAATGGTCTGGCAGGAAAAAAGTAGATACTGCTGATGATACTAAGGAGCCTGTTGAAAATAAAAAGCCCAAAAATAAATCTATATCTGAATATCAATCTTTAGAAAATCAAAAAAAAGCTCTTGATATAGAAAAAATTCAGGAGGAGATAGATTTATTAAAAAAGAAAAATATGAAAATGGATGGCGAATCTGTCCCCACAGATGCAGTAAAATCTATTTTCAGTATGTATGGAAAAAATATGGTAGTGAATTTTCATAGTGCTGCCGAAAACTGGCTTACTCGAATTGCAAAAATTCATAACCTTTCCGATAGTACTTTGGCAGAAATGCGTGGTGAACTTTCTGCCGGTATAAATGAAGCCGTTACCAAATCACAAATCGAATCAAAAAAAGCGTTAGATACTATAATTAAAGAATTATCTGTGAAGAGAGAAGTAGGAGAGCATGATTAATAAGAGAATTCTTGAAGAAATAATAGAATGTGCCGCATATAAAATATCAACTATTTCCCCTTCGATTTGGGCAGAGAGAAATATTATTATGCCCAGACCTATAGCCGGACCGTTGCGGTATGATTTAACTACTCCCTTTAATAAGGAAATTATTGATAGACTTTCCCCTGACGATCCGGTTAGAGATATAGCCGTCATGGGTGCAGCGCAATACGGTAAAACTTCTACTATCATTTTACCAGCTATTGGATGGATTATTGAAAATAATCCAGGGAATATTATTATGACTGTAGGACATGATTCCTTAATGAAGGAAGCTATGGACAACATTGATAATATGCTCGATACTACTGGGCTTCGTAAACTAATAAAACCTTCCGCAAACCGTGCCCGAAAAACAAAAAGTGGAGATACCGATGAGATTAAACAATTCCCGGGAGGTTATCTAAAGTTGTCCCCCGCTTCCAATGAAAAAATATGGCAACAAGCTTCCTATAAATTTGGGTTTATTGATGACTATGAACGGGTAAAAGGTAAGTCAAAAATAGCAGGTAATACCCGTGATTTGATTCAGAAACGATTTACCGTAAACGCTAAAACATATAAAATACTTTATACTTCTTCCCCTGAACTTGCAGATAGTTCTAACATTCTAGAAGTGTATAATATGGGAGATCAGCGTAAATTTATGGTACCATGTCCTTGTTGCGGAGATTATATTGTTTTAGAGTGGGAAGTTGCTGTTGGAAAAGAAACAGCTGGTATGACATGGCAACTTGATAACCATGGTAGACTTATAGAAAATTCAGTAGGATATATTTGTCAACGTTGTTCGGGTTTTTTTACTGATTCAATTAAATATAAAATCATTCCTGATGGTTATTGGAAGCCTACTAAAGAACCATTTCGACCTGATTTTACTTCTTACCACATGAATGCTCTTTATTCGCCTGCAGGAATGACGGATTGGAAATCTTATGTTTATAGTTACTTAGAATGTTGTCCTCCCGGTCAATCCCGCAAGGAATCAAAATATCAAACATTCATAAATCTTAATTTAGGAATTCCATATAAAAAAGAATCAGAGAGTCCTAAAGCAACAGAACTTCAAAATAATATCCGTAATTATGATATTGGTACCATTCCGGAAAATCTTTCTATTCAGGATGGAAATGGTAAAATAATATTGCTTACATGCGCATGCGATTTGAATGGAAAAGAAGATGATGCAAGGTTAGATTATGAAGTTGTTGCATGGTCTGAATCCGGTGCTAGTTATTCAATTGAACATGGAAGTATAGGTACTTTTATTCCACTCGAAGGAGAAAATAAATCTGATCGGGAAAAATGGACCTATCAGCATTACAAAGACCGTTCAGTATGGCCAGAATTTAATAAAGTCGTAGAAAAAGTTTATCACACAGATACCGGAAGAGGAATGGCCATTTTTATAACTGGTGTAGATACGGGTCACTATACAGATCTTGCTTATTCGTATGTAGATACTTCTAATTATAGAATGATTTCGTTGAAGGGTGATAAGGAAAATAAATATATCAAGTTTGGTATTGATGTACCAAACTTTAAATTGGGTAAAGAAAGAGCCAATCTTTATTTGGTTCAGGTAAATCAAGTGAAGGATGAACTTTCCTCTCTAATGAAATTGAAATTTAATCCTCATGCTGATTCAAAACAACCATACGGGTTTATGAATTTTCCTTTACCTTCAGGTGATAAATATCAATTCAAAACGTTCTTTTCTCATTATGAAGGTGAGCACCGTGTAACTGATAATGTTGATGGGGAAGTTGTTCAATGGAGCTGGCGCAAGAAATCAGCTTCCCATCAAAATCACTTTTGGGATGTGCGTGTTTATAATATGGCACTAAGGGACATTACAGTAATGATGGTATGTAAGGAATTGAAATTAAAAACTTATACCTGGTTTGATTTAGTTCAGATTATAAAATCAGCAGCATAATTATAAAACTCAAAACTTTCATTATCGACTATTTCTTTCAGAAATTTTTTTTCCGGATCATTATTTTTATATAAATCCATGTGGGTAGTATGTAATTTACCTCCACATTTACCAATGCCGTGTTTTATTCCAAGGCATATTTCTTTTTCAGGAACTATAATTTCTCCTTTCAGGTGATGCCAAAGATAAGCATCGGTATAAGGATCTTCATCAATGCTCCATTTGAAATTCATATCGGGTCTGATTAATGTATTCATCGCACTGGAACGCTGTGAATGCACCATTTTATACCATTTAAGAACTCTCAAATTGTAATAAATAGTATGTGATAACCCTAATAACTTAGGCCGTTGTTTTTTTTCAAAATGACCGCACATTGTTTCCAGATAATTGTTGGCATACCAATCATCATCCTCTATAAATGCGATCACATCAAGATTTTTATTTCTCAATCTATCATAACCTAACCGGTACCGATAAGTAATATCGCATTTATCAGATTTAGGAGCTTCATCAATTATTTCAATTATCCATGGTTGTAAGGTTTGATTTTCTATTAACCTAATACAATTTGAAAGGAAAATTTGACGATCTCCACGGGTTGGTATGATTATTCCTACCTTCATTCGACAGCTGTATAATGAAACGATGGATTTAATTTTGAAATTCCTTGCAGACCGTCTTCATTAGGTCTTGGGTATATATAAATAGGAATTTTTTTATTGTGAATATCTTTCAATCCTTCCAACATATAAAACGTTGAAGTAGAAATATGATGATGTTCTTTTGCTAATAGCATTATAGGAGTCCAATCCAATAAATTAAATTCCGGAATTACTTCCATTTTTATAATTCTATAATTGTTTGGATTCTCCGGATTGATTTCTATTTTACCCGCTTGGGAATTTTCATTGACAAAAATGTAATCTTCTTCGCTGCTAAGATCTAATGCAGCAAAAAGCTTCATACATTTCTCAGGGTAATGACACCACGATAATTTTTTCCAGTTCTCTAAAGGAATGCCAGCCAATTTATATTTATCAGGCATTGTATTTGAATAATCAGAATGGTCGTTCTTAGAAAGACCTCTTGTAATTTGATTAGCAAATCTCAGCGGCAAATAATCTGGATTTTCAGTTTCCATGGATTCATAATCAAGTGAAAATTTACTCATAGGAATAAATTTTGCCGAATCTATATAATCCTGGAAAAAAATAAGGTGATCCCGCACTGGTACAATAGGTTTTTCGCCATTTCTTTCCCAGAAATGGCGAAAAATAGGCTCACAAAATAGAATATCTCCATGAGCGTGAAACTGATTAATGACCATTTTAAATTTTATTTTTAATTATAAATTCCAATGCAGCACGTTTACTTGCAAAAATTTTCAATGTTTCCTTTTCTAATTGCAATAATGCTGCTTTTTCTTTTGTGAAAAACATCTTAACAGGTGTAAAAAGTTGTCTTTTTTCCTGCTCAATGATACTGGCAGATTTGTTTTTCACAAATACTATATAAGATTGAACGCCATAATAGATTTTTTCACCGTCTTCGGTTACTAAATTTTCTACTTCTTCTAATTCTGAGAAGGCTTTTTGTAAATAAATTTTGAAATCATCCCACATTAGAGAAATTTCAGTCAACAGCTTTTTTATCATACGATTTTTATTTTATGGTTAATTTATTGTTTAAAAAACTTGTATTGCTTTTGATTTTAGATCATTCCATTCAACTCTTTTAGCATCATCAGAATGATTGTAATGAAATCCCATCTTATGTTGCTTATTAAAGGATGAAAGTCTGTTTCGATATTCAAAATGTCTTCTTATTATTCTTTCAACGCCTCCAATCTGTCTATAATGTAATAGTTTACAATGTCCATCGGTGGTAATATTTCCCTTCATATAATTACGATGAGCACCATGTACATAGTTAATTTCATCAATGGCATCCGGTGAAAATATTGCTTGTTTAGAATATTCTTGTGAATAACTACCTGTATTGATTTCTAAAATAGATTTATGTGGTAAATACTCAGAAATCATATTATAACCCGTTACTATTGGAGAAGTGCCTTTTAATTCTTCTGGAATAATGAATTCATCTGCATCACAGACGATCACATAATCAATTCCTTTTCCTCTGCATTCTTTCCAACAGTGATTTTTTACATCCAAATAATATTGATCATTCAATTGACCTCTTTGACCAAAAAATCTGACTTCAAATCCTAAATTTTTAGCAGTAATAAAAGAATTGTCACTACTGTAATTATCATACATGATAATTTTTTCACAGAATTTTTCATAATGTTCTTTGAGGAATGGAAAATAAAAACAGTCATTCCAATTTATAAAATAAAGAACCATTCTTTTTTTATTGTTCATGGGTGCTCCTTCCTTCTCCTATATGTTTACATACACCTTTTTCAAGTAATGCAGTCTTATATCCTGCATCATATATTTTTTTTGATAAAGTTTGTTCGTCACACTTTAAAGGGAGGAATTTTGCAAGTAAATCTATCCTTGTAATACCAGGATTCCATCCGAATCCATGCCATACATGACCTTTCCAAGGATCGGTCCATGGTTCTAAAATACCATACCCATTTTTAAATTCACAAGGATGAACGCTATCAGATCGGCAAAGAACTTTAATAATTTTAGGATCACTCTGCATTATTTTTAAAGATTCGGTAATCCAATCATAATTATTATCAAATTCCCAATCATCTTCGCAATGCAAATAAAATCTACCTTTCATTTTTATAGCAGCTCTTAGAAAAGTCTCTATAGAATGGTTCTGGCCTTTACCATCCAGTCTATAAGTATTAATCATAGTATCACGAATGGCTGGTACTACTAATACTCTCGATGAATCTTCATTAATAGCAATTGCTAATCTATGCTTTTGGTTTTTTACCAACGATTCTAATGTAGTTATTAGAAGATCATGACGGTCGCAACTTGTTATAAGTGTTATCATATCAGAAATGCCAAACTTTTAGTTTATGTATATGAACAAAATAAGAATACATTCTTTCGCATAGGAAAGGATGATAAGGATAATACTGTATATTAAATTTTATTTTTAATTCTTCCGGAAGTGCATGAGGGTAATTACTATTTTGAAAAAGTTCTGGCATTTCCAACATTATATCCATTGCGGGAGCCAGCATTTCAGTTACATAACGCTCATAAATTTCATTTTTTGCTACAAAAAAATTGCAATAAAATACATTTTCAAAGCTTATAGGTGTCCATTTATAGCCTGTTTTGTGCATAATTTCAGCAAAATATTTACTGAAATTAGGGTGAAATTTATCTGCAAAACTGATTGGATCATGAGGAATATGACGTTGGAAACTCATTGTATCCGGACGTTTCTGCAATAAAATAGTTTGAAATAATTGAGGAGAGAAAGGAAGGTCCGATACGTTCGCAATATTTTTTATTTTCGCCCATCCATGTTTAGTAATAGTAATTTTTTCCCTTAGTTTATGACTTACAACGCCAAAATAATCATGTCCTCTATGAGCACCTAATTCAATTAAATTTCTAATTACTGAATTTTCAAAAAAGGGCGTGCAATCCTCATTTAAATAAGGTTTGTAATCCAACTTTTCCAACTGCTCCTTCCTGAAATATATCTGGTATATTTCCATCACAAGTTTCTCTACAACATTTCAACGAGTACCTAACGAGTACCTAACGAGTACCTAACGAGTACCTAACGAGTACCCAAATAAAATTATTTTTTTTTTCTGATCCTAATATTGGTGTCATAAATCAAAAAGTATGGCATCGACTGCAGTTCCTTTACAATGGGTATCCCGTATCGTTGGTTATTTACTAACAAAGGGAAGTTTTCAGGCAACCTCTCCGAACCTGCCTCAATCCATTGCAGTATTTGGAGAAGCAAATGACGATAATCAATCGGGTTTAGATCTTACTCCTACTTCTTTTACTTCTGCACAAGCAATAGGGCTTAAATATGGTTTTGGATCTCCATTACATATTATGGCCAGAATACTTTTTCCTAATAATGGAGGAGGAGTTTCAGGAATTCCTGTAACTGTTTATCCACAGGCGAAAGCGGTTGGTGCAACTCCAAAAACATTTACTATTTCTCCTTCTGGTGTGGCTACTGCAAGCGGTACACACTATATAAACATTGCCGGTAGAGAAGGATTAGACGGACAATTTTATGCCATAAATATAGCTCAGGGAGATACTGCATCTGACATTGTATCTAAAATTTATGATACAGTAAATGGAGTATTGGGATGTCCTATGATTTGTACGGATACTGAGTATGTTGCAACACTTCAAAGTAAATGGAGTGGTGCAACAGCCGATAAATTAAGCGTGAGCATAGATACACAAGGTAACAGCCTTGGAATTTCTTATGAAATTACTGCTACTTCTACTGCTTCCGGAACTCCTGATATTACATCACAATTGAATTTTGGAAATGTATGGAATACTATAGTTGTAAATCCATACGATACCAATACCACTGTGATGGCAGCCTTGGAAAATTACAATGGTATTCCTGATCCTGTTAATCCAACCGGAAGATATGTAGGAATCATTATGCAGCCTTTCATTGCCATTACTGGTAATACAGATGATGATCCTTCTTATTTAACCAGTGGAAGAAACAACCAGGTTACAATTGCTATTGCACCTGCTCCTAATAGCTTAGGTCTTCCAATGGAAGCATCAGCCAATGCTACAGTTTTATTTGCCAACCTTTCCCAGAATACCCCAGAGCTTGATATTGGAGGGCTATCCTACCCTGATATGCCTACTCCAATATCTGCTGGAAGTATGCAGGATGCAACAAACAGAAACAGCATTGTACAAAACGGAAGTTCAACTGCTAATGTAATTAACGGAGTATATGTAATTCAGGATTTCGTGACTACTTATAATCCTGTAGGTGAAAATCCTCCTCAATACAGATATGCAAGAAATTTAATGCTTGATTTTAATGTGAGGTATTCTTATTACCTCAAAGAGCAGCTATATGTAATAGGGTCAGTGATTGCAAATGATGATGATGTTGTAAAATCATCAAAAGTGATTAAACCTAAAACTTGGAAGTCGGCAGTTGCTGATTTGGCAGATGATTTAGTTTCCAGAGGATTGCTTGTAGATGCTGCATTTATGAAAGCAGGTATAGTAGTAAATATTAGTACTACTAATCCTGACCGATTGGAAACATTCTTCCCTTATAAAAGAAGTGGAGTAGCTCGTATAGCGGCTACCACGGCACAAGCTGGATTTAATTTTGGAACATTAAACTAAAAATATATTGCGGAATAGAGCAGCGGTAGCTCGTTGGGCTCATAACCCAAAGGTCATAGGTTCGATTCCTATTTCCGCTACTAAAACGATAATGAGATGGCAGTAGGTGGTGATTTATTAGATGTAAACTGGACTCATCCAACATTAGGACAAGGCACATTTTATTTTAAAGCGGCTGAAGATTCTGATCTATGTATAGGTGGTTTTGAATCACAGGATGAAGACAATAATATTGATGGCTCAGGTACTCGTATTGATATATTAAACAGAACCGTTCCTTATATCAAGGGAACTGCTGTTAATGATATGGATAATGGTACGCTTGAACAAATTCAATTATTAGCAGCTAATCCTGCTCCTGCCACATATACTTTTACCTGGATAAACGGACACGTCTATAAAATTACAGGTGGTAAGCCGGTAGGTAAAATTGAAAATAATGTCAATGCAGCAACTTTTGATTTGAAAATTGCTGGAAGTAATACTGCACAAAAACTTACATAATAGAATATGGCAATCGAAACTAAGAAAGAGAAAGAAGGAAAAAAATTTACCGAAGTAATGAGTCATGATCTTGCAGCTTCTGAAGTTGAAAGATGGTTGGATTATAAACAAATTGATGATTTACAAAGGGAAGATCAGGAAGGTAGTATTAAATATCTGATTTCATATATTAAGTCAGGTCATTTAATTTTGAATGAAGATTATTCATTCACACATCGTTTAAAATTCCCATTGGATTCGGCTGGACTTACAATTCTTAATTATAAATCAAGGGTTATGGAAAAAGAACTTTCATCAAAATTGATGGGCGTTCGTGCTGATGATACTGATGGAAGAATTGTGGCTCATATTAGTGCTTTAACAGGTCAGGTTATCGGAATTATTAAGAGTCTTGACAAGGAAGATATTAAGATCGCCAGAAGTATAGCGGTTTTTTTTATGTAATCCGATGCACTAAGAAATTATTATCGATTGATTATACAACTCTTACGAATATTATAAGGACTATTGTCCGCGAACACCATTGGGCTCCCGATCAAATAGGAGCCCTATTTGTTGATAAGATAGATCATTATGGGTTATGCTTCTGGTATGAAGATGTAGTTGAAAGCATTCAGGAGATGAAGAAAAAAAAGAAGGCAGAATGAAAGCATTTGTTTTACCTACCATTTTTACAGCAGTCGATCGCTTCACGGACCCAGTGAAGAAGATGAATAATCAATTGAAATCGGTGGCACAAAGTGCCATGAAAATTTCAAGAAATTTTGCTCTCATAGGTGTAGCCATTCTTGCTCCTTTAATTCTGGCAGGTAAACAGGCAGTAGCATTTGAAGATCGTATGGCAGATGTTGCTAAAACTACAGGATTGGCAGGAGGCAATCTTGCCAGCTTGGGAGATGATCTTTTGAAAATGGCTGCCGATACGAGAACTCCCATTGAAGGGCTTCAAAAAATAGCAGAGATTGGTGGACAAATGGGAATTACCGGGAGAAAAGGAATTGCCGATTTCACGGATAGTGTTAATAAATTCAACGTTGCTCTGGGAAGTGATTTTGGAGGAGGAGTTGATGAAGCAGCCCGTGCGATTGGAGGATTAAATGTCCTTTTCAAACAAACAAGAAAACTTGATATATCCGAATCCATTACCCGCACAGGTAGTGCTATAAATGCTTTATCTGCAAAAGGTGTTCAGGTACCCGAGATCACAGAATATATGAAACGTTTGGGTGCGCTTCCTGATGCAATTAAGCCAGCTATACAGGACGTTGCTGCACTTGGTGCAGTATTTAATAAAGCAGGTATAACAGCGGAGATTTCTTCCAGAGCTACCGCTGATGTTTTACTTACTGCTTCAAAGGCACCGGCTGCATTTGCCAAACAAATGGGAATTTCAAATAAAGAAATAGCCAGGATGCTTAATACTAATCCTGCTGAATTTTTAAAGAAATTCTCCGCTGGATTAAATGGACTTAATGCGCTTCAATTTGCAGATATTTCACAAAAATTAGATTTAAAAGATTCGGGATCTATAAAAGTTCTCGGAGCACTTTCTGCTTCTACGCAAGTTCTGACAGATTTCCAGAAAATTTCAAATGAAGAATTTGCAAAAGGTACTTCCTTATTAAATGAATATAATGTAAAAAATAATACAACTGCTGCCAATATTCAAAAAGCGAAAAATAATTTTGAATCTTTTTCAATTATGATTGGTACCCAGCTTCTACCAATTATTAACGATCTCTTAAAAGAGATAACTCCGGTTATTAAATCTTTTACCAATTGGGCTAAGGAAAATAAACCATTGGTTACTTCTATCATTAAAATTGCGATAGGACTTTCCTCTGTTATGTTTATCATATCGGCAGTATCGGCAACGGTTGCCGCCTATGCGACTATAATGAGCGGTGTGATTGCTCTTCAATGGGCGTGGGGAACAGTGCAGGCAGTTACATTAGCATTACAAGGTAAAACGCTGCTATTCCTGCATGGAAACAATGCTGCCATGTTTATATATAATTCCATTATGAAAGTAGTTACGGCTGCTCAATGGGCTTGGAATGCAGCTATGACAGCAAACCCTATAGGTCTTATTATTGTAGCAATTGCCGCATTGGTTGCATTAGTGGTAATCGCAATTAAAAAATATAATGAATGGGGTGCTGCTGTTTTAATGTTAATAGGTCCACTCGGATGGGTTATTAATTTAATTCAATCCTTCCGGAGAAATTGGGATATGGTTACCAAAGCTTTTTCGGAAGGAGGAATTTTAGAAGGCTTAAAGGCAATAGGTGCTGTTTTCTTAGATTCTTTATTATATCCAATGCAGCAACTTTTAGAATTAGTGGCCAGGTTCACAAATGCAGACTGGGCTAATTCAGCAGTTCAATCTATGAAAGAATTCCGAGCAGATTTAGGAGTCCAAACTGATGAAGCGGGGACACTTGAAGAAGCTGCAAATCCACAAGCCGAGCGAAACGATATAATGACTGAGCGAATGGAAAGCACAGTTAATAATAGAATAGCACTGGATATAAATGATCCTACAGGAAGAACTAAAGTGAGCGAAAATAAAAGTAGAATTCCTATTACGGTAACAAGTACTCATAAATTTGGAATGTAATAATGTTTGATCTTGCCATATATGAAACAGGAGACGGAGGGGACTATAATTTTAATGGTACCGATTTAGATGTTGTCAATGGTTCTGAAAATATGCCATATCTGGCAATGTTCGGGGGCAACGTGGAGGAATCAACCGTTAATAATATAGTTCAGGAGCAATCTTTTGATTATTGGGGGAATACGCTTTTAATGAATGCGAATCAACCCATACAATTTAATTCGATTGTTGAGAGAACTTTAAAAAATGTTCCTTTAACGAGTGCAGGCCGGGCATTAATTCAAAATGCAATTTATACTGATTTACAATTTCTCTCAGCTCAGGGAGTTTCAATACAGGTAACGGTAGCTATTACAGCAACAGATCGGATAGATGTACAGTTAATTCTTACTTATCCAACAATGGTAAATGTGAAGATTTTAAATTTCAAAAAATCTTCTGAAACCGGAGATTTCTATTTATTTGATTTTAACGATGATTTCTATTGATAAATGATAACTATACCTACATTAGCGCAACTCTGTAACGATGTTATATCTGAGATAGAAGCTCAGTATGGAGATAGTATTTCTGAAACTGGCAAATCTGCCTTACGAGCTACTGGTAATACACTGGGTGGTAAATTAAAACTTCTATACCTAACACTTGCAGCTGCTCAGAAGAATATGCTTCCTGATTTGGCTGATAGTATTAGCGTGGGAGGTACCTTAGAGAGATGGGGTTATATAAAGTTAGGACGTTATCCATATCAGGCAACAAATGGCCAGTATATAGTCAATGTGAGTGGTTCTGCAGGTGCTATTATAAAAGCGCAAACTACTTTTCTTTCCGATGATAATTCCCTTAATCCCGCACAACTTTATATTTTAGATAGTGATTACGTCCTAACTGGATCAGGAGATACAATTACAATTCGTGCCCTTACCCCTGGTACTGCAGGAGCATTGGATACTGGAAACACTTTAACAGCTACTTCACCAATTGCTTTAGTTAATAGTTCTGTTTCAGTTTCTTCACAGTATGTTCAGCCTTTGGATGCTGAATTATTAAGTTCCTACCGGCAGGCCGTAATTAATGCTTTCCGTCAGGAACCACAGGGGGGAGCTGCTACCGATTACCGTTTATGGGCACAGGATGCACAAGGAGTAGCTGCTGTTTATCCTTATACTGCTTCCGGATATTCCAATAGGGTGAATCTTTATATTGAATCTGTTCCTTCAGATTCAACAGATGGTAAAGGAACTCCATCCTCCTCCATGATTTCGGATGTTCAATCCGTAGTAGAATTTAATCCCGATGAAACACTTCCACTCCTTCAAAGAGGCAGAAGACCTTTAACGGTGATTGTTAATTATCTTCCTATTTCAGTTTTAAATGTTGATATAACCATTCCTTCCTTTGTAGGTCTTACTTCGGATATACAAACCATTATTCAAAATGCATTAACGGCTTATATTAATTCAATAAGACCTTTCATTGCTGCCGCTGATGTAATAGCTGATAAAAATGATACGATTGATATAAATAATATCGCTTCTGTTATTTTATCAGCGGTACCAGGTTCTTCTTTTGGAGCACCTGTTTTAAAAGTGAATGGAGTGGTATATACTTCATTTCAATTTATCAATGGTAATATTCCTTATTTAAATTCTGTAACGTTTTCCTAATGGCACTTACTGATGATTTATTGGCAGCCGACAGGCAATTATATCCAACGGGAAGGGCTTTTTGGATGCCTCAGGGGGGGGATATGGAAAAACTTCATATTGCATTGAATGAGAGTCAGGATCAGTTTTATAATGATATGCTTACGTTGTTTTCAGGATTGCTTCCCGATAATGAACAATTCACAGAAGACGATGCAAGTAACTGGGAAAGAATATATGGGTTATCCGGTAATGCAAATTTGACATTAGCCCAGAGAATGGATGCATTATTTCAATGTATAAGTACAACAGGAAATCCGGCAAAACAGCATTATCAATATATAGAAGCAGAATTACAGAAGGCAGGATTTGATGTTTATATATATGAAAATATTTTCTCAGATGGAATGGGAGGTTATACTACTAAAACTCCTTATGAAGTAAGTGGTGATCCTTCTATTCTTTCTGCTGTACAATATGGAGATGGTCAATATGGAGATAATCAGTATGGCCAGATTTATATTAATAAACTTGCTAATTCTATAAATGAAAAAGATGATTATTCTTTCAATTTGGATGATGATTTATCGGCTACATTTTTCGTAGGTGGACCTACATTGGGCACTTATGCAGATGTATCTTTATCCCGACATGATGAATTTAGACAATTATTATTAACCTTGAAACCTGCATCTACTGTAGGATTCTTATTTATAAACTATGTATAATTATGGCAATAGGATTAATAAATTTCCCAAATATTTATCCTCCCGATGGAGATTTTCTTTCCGGAAGAATAAAAGACAATCCAGGCGATAATAGCGGAACGCCAGTCAATCAGTTGACGAATGGAGATATTCAGGAATTTTTTGCTAAGCTAATGAATATAGCAGGAATTACTCCTAATGGTTCTCCGGATTGCGAATATACAGGACATCAATTTCATCAGGCTCTCATATATTGGATTATGAATTGGGGAGCATTTCCTTCGGTACAAGGACTGATTCCTAATTATGTCACTAACACTGTTGTTATATTATCTCCTATTACCATGAATATAGTAGGTAGTGTTGGTACATGGAGTTCGGGAAGTATTTATTATAATGGTAAGATATACCTTGTTAAGGCTGGTACTGCTAATAATGGAGGTGAGACCTTTGTCTTTAAAATTCAGTCGACGGATATTCCTTATGCAAATATTCAAGCCGGAATAAGTGGTACCGGTATATCTGATTTTAGCAGTGCTATTCCATTAGCCAATGCAATTTCTGGTCAAAATATGGGATCAATATCTCCCATAGCATTACCATTGGTTGGCGGAAGTGGAATTGTGGCTGCTTCCGGAACGCCTACTATTCAATTGGATGTTTTTGGTAATTTAAAAATGAATGGCGTATTAATTAATAATAATTCAAGTGGTACCTCTGGATTATTTGCAATATTACCTGCCGGTTACAGACCTCAAACGGATAGAGTGTTTAGCTGTTATGGATCAAATACAGGAGTCGATAAATTAACTTCTGTTAAAATTTATGCCTCTAATGGTGATATGTATATCCAACAGGCCTTTGCTCAATATAACTTATTTTATATTGATAATATTAATTATAATATCAACTTCTAATTTCATTTCCATCCGGAAACCCATGAAGGGTAGGGTGTAGTTTCGTTAAAAAATTCGTCAATATAATATTGATAAGTTGTTTGATTAATATTGGCCGGAATACAACAGTTCATTATAGAAACAGGTGTTAAATGATCGACAAATGTTTCATTTCTGTGGCCCCTTCTAAGAAAAGCGTGCCCCAGTTCATGAAAAATAAGAACTTGTTTTTGTAATTGATATTCCTGATGCGTGGTATCTATAAAAATTATTCTTTTTCGTTCATCATAATAGCCTGCCACTGCATTTCCATCTTCACCTTTACATTGATGTGAAGATATTGGTCCTTGTAAATGGATTCTTTTTAAGAATTTATTTTCAAGATAAATTCCTCTTTTATGTGCTTCCTGTAAAAATGTTTCATATTCATTAGAAACTTCTACAGGAATAGAAGGATCCCGGTCTTTTTCACATGAAAAAAATAGAATAGAAATAAAAAGGACAAAAATTAAGCGTTTCATAGATATAAAATTTATACTATGACACGATCAAATATAGATCCTGATCCTAAAATTAGGATTTTAATATATTAAAATTAGGATCTTTAATCCTATAATTTATTACAAATCGGATCTTATGTCATAATTTAGTATATTTGATCTATGCTTTTTATTAATTCGACCAATTTACAGGACTATACCAAAAAGCTTGAAAAGCTTCATAAATCTGCTTTGCCCGTTGCAATCAGAGAGACACTGAATGATTGTGCAAAGGATATGAAGACTAAAAGCTTAATTAAATTTTCTTCTTCGGAATTTATAAATAGAACAAGTAATTTCTTTAAAGCTAATTCTTCTTTTGAGAGAGCAGAAGGCTTTAATATTGAATCGATGAAAGCAGTAGTTGGAATGACTGATAATAATTTAAAAGGTTCCGATAATTATGCCGTGAAGGATTTGGTACAACAGGAAAGCGGTGGCAATATTAATAAACGTTCCTTTATTCCAATGAAGGATGCACGTGTGAGTTCTAATCCCAATAAGCTTGTTCGTGCTGTCAACCGGCTAAAATCTATACGAACAATTGTAAAAGAGTCATCTATAAAAGGGTCTAATTCAAAACAGAAATTTGTAAAATCGGTTTACATGGCTGATAAGGGAGGATTTGTTTTAACAGACATTGGAAGTAAAGAAACTTTGTTTAGAGTAAACTCTGTTAATAATACAAAAGATAAAAAATTCAAATTAACAGCTTTGTATTCATTCCAAAAAAACAGATCGGTTCGTGTTCCTGCACACCATTTTATTGAAAAATCAGGAAATATGAGCCATAAAAAAATTGACGAATTTTATATTGAAAGAGCAGAACGGGCATTTCGTAAATATTTATCATGAGCTGGGTAGCAGACGTAAATACGAATTTTATAATAACCACCGGAGATAATAAGAATTATTCGGTAAACTGGATGAATGCACGCAAGGCGAAAGAATATTTCGTTGCCGAATTCAATTATCCAAATCTTGCAGGTTCTTATGTCTCACGAGGTCAACCTAAAGGCAATAGATATAATCTTGAAATATTTTTCCAGGGAGAAAACAATCTTGAAACTTCTCAGGCATTTCAGGATTCATCTGATAATAATCTTCAGCCATGGATAATTACACACCCATTTTATGGGCAAATAATAGTGCAGCCTTTAGGAATGGACATAGATAACACTGGCTTCAATGTTACAAAAATTACTTGTCAGGTTATAGAAACTATTACACAAAATAATCCCATTACAACTGTCGATCCCATTGATAATATTCAGATTGATAAGAGTAATTTGGATTCTACTTTTGCCAGTTCGCTTGATCAGATTCCGGCCAGCTCTGATATTGTGAATATGACTGGTAATAATAATACTCTTTATAACAGGTCCATACCAATTATAAAAATACCTGATGATTTAACAAATTATTTTAATTTATTCCAAACTGCCCGTTCTGCTATTAATAATGCAATTGCCTCTCCTTTGGTAGCAATGCAGGCGGCTCAGGCAGTAATTTCGGCACCTGCATTATTTGAAACAGACGTTCAGAGTCGTGTTAATTTATTAAATAATCAATACCAAACTTTAAAAGCGCAGATTATACCTAAGAATTCATATCAGAAAATTCCTGTTTCTACAAAACAAATTTTCCAGATACAAGCTGGTACATTAATATCTTCTCAGCTTGTAGCTGCATCTACTCCTCAGCCTACTGATTATACAAATGCTTCCGATGTAGTTACGGTTATTGAATTACTTCTTGATAATTATAATCAATATTTAACAGATTTGGATTCAATACAAACTGCTACAGGTGGAACTCCTACAAGTTTTATTCCGGATTCGGCAAGTTTGATAGGATTGAATCAATTAATGTGTAATGTAATAGCTAATCTATTTACAATAGCATTAAATGGTAAGCAGGAAAGGACATTAATTTTAGAAAAGGATACAAATATTATAGTTCTTACCCATAGACTATATGGTCTTGACGAATTTGATAACAATATGAGTCAGCTTATGGTTAATAATGGATGGGGTTTAAATCAGTGCATTCAAATTAGAAAAAATACTCCTGTTAAATATTATATATGATTTTAAAAATCAATGATCGGTTAAAAGTAAGGACTATTCAGTATTTCAATAATTTTGAATTAATGCTGAAGCACGATAGTCTTTCTTCGCCATTTTCCTTTGAGGCCTCGTTTGATCCTGATAATCACGATCACGAGGAGTTATTTTGTGTATCACATTACCACGAAGCATTAATAGAGCACAACGGTAACCAATTATTAAGAGGTTTTATTATTCAGCAGGATTTTAAAGATAGCCCTACCCCTGAGATGGCTAAATTTTCAGGTGCTTCTCTCCCATGTTTTTTAGAACATTGCAATATACCTCCGGAGGCATATCCTTTGCAGCATGACGGATTATCGTTGCAACAGATCGCGAGTAAATTAATAAAACCATTCCCATGGTGTAAAATGGTAGTCGATCCATTAGTACAGGCAAAAATGAATATACCATTTGATAAGACTTCAGCGGAGCCTACTCAAAAAATATCCGAATACTTAATTGATCTGTGTGCTCAAAGAAATATTATCCTCTCTCATGATACTTATGGAAGAGTTCTGTTTACCCAATTAAAAACTAATACTCTTCCAATAATGAAATTTAGTGAAGGTTTAATTGGAACAGAATTATCATTAAGTTTTCAGGGTCAGGAGATACACAGCCATATTACAGTAATGAAGCAAGCGGATTCAGAGGGAGGAAACGCAGGTCAATATACAATAGTAAATCCTTATGTACCGGTTGCCTATACCTATCGGCCAAAAGTAGTAATTCAAAGTTCAGGCGATAATACGGCTACTAAATTAGTGGCAAAGAATGCTTTAGCAGCTGAATTAAGGGGAGTCGTATTAACGATTAATATTGATCGATGGGATTTAAATAATCAATTAATATTACCTAATTCAATTATTTCAGTTATTAGTAAAAAACTTTATCTATATGATGAAACGAAATTCTTTGTGGAGTCTGCTCATTATTCCGGAAATTCAGAAGCATTGACTGCTACGCTAACTTGTGTGCTTCCGTTCTGCTATGATTTATCACAGCCCTATAATGTCTTCGTAGATCCACATGAAAATTCAGCATCAGGTTATTCTAGCCCAGTATAAAAATGCAACTTACTAAAATAATATCGACAGCCATTGAAGCAAGCGGACAATTGAAACGCCGCTTAATTAAGATTACAAGATTTGGAACCGATGATGTTCAGGAACCATTCCAGGCTTCAGAGTTTGGCATTGATTCTAATCCACCGGCTGGAATGGTTGCAGTATATTCAGATACTTCTGAACGTGGTAAAAATGTAATTATAGGTTATCTAAATAAAAATATGATGGCCGATGTGGGAGAGACAAGGCTTTTTTCAGTTGATGGAAATGGAGATTTAAAAGCATATCTATGGTTAAAAAATGATGGTACCCTACTTCTTTCCGGAAATGCAGATAATGCTGTTCGTTATACTCCGATGGCTCAAACTATTCAGGAACTTCAGAATGATATAAAAAATCTTAAACAAGCATTTACGACATGGACACCTGTTCCTGATGATGGAGGAGCAGCTTTGAAAGGTGCTACTTCTGCATGGGCTTCTACTCAATTGATTAAAGATATTTCAGCCTCAAAAATTAATACTATACAAACACCTTAATAATCCATAAATACTTTTACGAGTACCTAACGAGTACCTAACGAGTACCTAACGAGTACCTAAACTTTACTTTTTTTTCCTAATTCATGCAATTTGCCTGAATGATAATCTATTCCTCTGCACAAATCTATATTGATGAAACTGGGAGAGATATGAAAGCCCGTATCTGCCGGATTGAGAAGATTATTATCGCTCTCGAAACGGCTATGGAAACAGCAGCTTCCGATCCTTCTTTTTTTCAGAATGTAGAATATGATTTGGATGATGGACAAACAAAAATAAAAGGTACTCACAGGAATATTGAAGAAATTACCCGTTCAATAAATGCTTTTGAGGCCATTAAGCAAAGGCTTGTTAATAAGATTAATGGTCATGTGGTGAGGTTAGTGGATGGAAGAAATATGACTCGTTTTTATAACGGGAGATATTAATGAGCAAACGTAAAAAAAAACAGCAAAAAAATATTAATCAAACCAATATTGCGGAAGTAATTCCTGAAAATAATGGTGTTCAAAAACGTGCTGACTTTTCAACCCCTGGGGGTGTATATACTCCACTTTTTGCAGTCTCTTTTACCGGAGAAAAAACATTAGGCGGAATTGGTCCTATCAGGAATTACCGTCCAAATTATGAAGCCCTACGTCTTAGGTCATGGCAATCTTATTATGAATCCGAAGTTTCCCATACAGTTGTTAACGCATATATAAAATGGGTAATTGGCAAAGGCCTCAAACTTCAATGCGAGCCTCTTAAGGAAGTTTTGAGTCTTGAAGGTATTAATCTTGATTCAAAACAATTTACTAAAACAGTAGAAGCACGTTATCAGGCATGGTCTAAATCCAGAATGTCGGATTATGCCAATATGAAATCGAAAAATGAATTATCAAGTACAGCTTTTAAGAATGGTGAATTAGGAGGAGATGTGCTTGTGATATTGCGCTATATAGATGATTGCGTAAAGGTTCAATTAGTAGATGCTTCTCATGTAAAATCTCCAGGCATGGGAACGGAATATTTCCCCCAAATTTTACAGAATGGAAACCGCTTAGTGAATGGAGTGGAGTTTGCTCCAAGCGGAGAGCATGTGGCTTATTATGTTCAGGATTTCCAATTGAATTATACACGCATCCCTGCCAAAAATGATTATGGCATGCTATGCGCATGGTTATACTATGGAAAGGAATACAGGCTTGATAATATGCGTGGTATTCCTAATTTGTCTACAGTGCTGGAAAAACTGGCAACCTTGGAGCGTTATGCTTCTGCTGCATTAGGCAGTGCAGAAGAGCGGCAGAAAATTGCCTATGTGATTGAGCCGGATGTAAACGCTATTCCTCAGCAACCTTTGGTGAAGGATATGGTTAAGGCTCATGATTATTACAGAGGAATTACGAGTCAATTACCTGTTGATGCAGAAGGAAAAGAAATTGCCAATACTGTTGCAGCTTCTACTAATAAGCAAACTTTCTTAATGCCTTCGGGTCTTAAGATGAAAAGTATTGAATCAAAACAGGAATTATTTTTTAAAGAATTCCACTCTACCAATGTGGAATTAATTTGTGCATGCCTTGGCATTCCTCCCAATGTTGCTATGATGCTTTATACGGAATCATTTTCCAGTAGTAGGGCAGCATTAAAAGATTGGGAGCATACTCTTAATGTAAGACGTAATTCTTTTTCTGCAGGTTTTGAGCAACCGATTTTTAATTTCTGGTTAGAAACTGAAATTCTGAAAAATAAAATTCAGGCACCAGGTTATATTAAAGCCAGAATGGAAAAAAATTATATGGTGGTAGAGGCATATAGGAATGCTCGTTTTGTAGGCGCTCCTGTTCCTCATATTGATCCACTTAAAGAAGTTATGGCTGAAAGAGCTAAACTTGGAGATGCAGGAAAATCTCTTCCATTGACTACTTTAGAAAGTGCCACAGAGAATTTAAATGGTGGAGAATCATTCGCCAATATGGAACAATTCTCCGAAGAATTAAAAGAGGCACAGCGATTGAATATAAATGCAGTGCCCGTACAAACTAAAATGAAATTTGATTAATAAGGTAGATGCTTTTTTGATTTGCTATCCAATTGATCTTCTATAAATTTTTTTAAAATATGTCGTATTATTATTGTAGGATAGGTATTATTTTTTTTTGCTATTTCAGCGATCCCTCTTTTAATAAATATGTTGACATTAGTTATTTTAATTGTAGTAAAATTATTTTTTGAATTTTCATCAAAATGAGAAAGGTGATAATTTATAATAGGATTTTTATTAACAAAATCCTGTAAAAATGGATTCAAAATTGTCGATCTTTTTTCATTTAGATTGGCTGCTATATTATCAATATCTTCCTTCATTTGAATTGGAACTCTTACTCTCATTTCCCCATTATTTTCATCCCAAAAATCGAATCTCTGTTTTCTCTCCATTTCCTTCATCACGTTTAAAATATCAAAGATCATTCAACGAGTACCTAACGAGTACCTAACGAGTACCTAACGAGTACCTAACGAGTACCCAAATAAAATTATTTTTTTTTTCTGATCCTAATTTGGTCCCATCATAAAAAGTGATGGCGAAAGAAGTTCTCATATACGGTAACATAGACGAGTATTCAGCATCTCAGTTTATACAAGATGTAAATGAATTAGAGGATGGCCAAGATCTTACTGTGAGAATCGCTACAGACGGTGGTGATCCGGAATTCGGATTTGGAATGATAGCAAAATTCCTTGAGTTCACAGGGCAGAAGTTTGTTAAAGTAGACGGCAAAGCTTATTCAGCCGGAACATTTTTCTGTGTGTATTGTGACAATGTAGAGGCTCTCGATGTTTCAGAATTTTTATTTCATCGTGCTGCTTATCCTTCCTGGTTTGAAAGTGAACCGGCCTTATTTACTGATGCCATGAAAGACAATCTTAAAAGAGTCAATGATTCTTTAAGAAAAGCTATGGAAGGTAAAATAGATCTCGAAGCTCTTGAACAGCTTAAAGGCGTTACCCTCGATGATATTTTCAGCATGGACGATCGGATAGATGTTTTCCTTTCCGCTAAGGAAGCTAAGAAGATCGGATTGGTTACTAAGATAACCAAGATAACTCCAAAACGTCAGGCTGAGATTGAATCAAATATGAAAGTAAGAATGGCAGCCCGCCACGATTCAAATAAAAAAATTGAAAAAAGTAATCCAATAAAAAATATGGAATTAACCGAGCTAAAAAATTCTCATCCTGATTTATATGCAAAAGTTCTCGAAGAGGGAATTGCAAAAGGAGTAGCAAAAGAAAAAGACCGTGTTGGTTCATGGATGCCCTTCTATGATGCGGATCCTGAGCTAATCACTGCTTCCATAAAAAGCGGTGCAGAAATTACAGCTACTGCTATATCAGAGTTGAATGTGAAATTATTTTCAAAAAATTCTTTGAAAGTAATTGAGAGTGGAAACGCTAAACCTGTAGCCACTGCTGAGAAGGCAATTGGTGGACAGAAGGAGCAGGAGATAATGCAAAAACAAGAAAGACAAAGTTCTTTCTTAAGTGAAGTCCGGAAAAATTTTGGACTAGAAACAAAACCAGAAACAAAATAAAAATACTACCATGAGTAATTTTTATATCCAGGATCAGACTGGCGCATATTTATACGTCAATTATGACCTCTCGAAATTATTTCTGTGGGACAACCGCTATGAAAACGGGCTCCTTAACAATTCAGGTTATTCACAGATAGCCTACAATCCGGGAACTGTATTAGGCCGTGTGGCTTCTACAGGTTATCTGGTACCATTCAGTGCTGAAGCTTCTGATGGTAGCCAATTTGTAGTAGGTGTTTTGAATGATGGAATTATAGTAGACCCTGGTGCTACTGTTGAAGTAGCTTATTGTGTAGGAGGTGACGTTGCTGCCGACCAGTTGATTCTATTAGGTAACGGAGGAGCCGATACACTTGAAACAGTAGTAACGGGAAGAAGTAGAAGAGTAAAAGATTGCATCATGAGTGATGCAGCAGCTCTCAGAATTATCTACGGTCAAGATCTCACATTTGCCGATAACAGCTAAAAACAAAAAAAATTATGCAAACTATTCCTATAGTAGAAGCGAGAGAGCTATACACAAGAGAGTTAATTGATGTATACAAGAGCAGACCGAAACCAACTGGATTTTTGCGTTCTCTCGGAAAAGAAAAAGAATCTTCATCGAAATATGTTTCGATAGAAGTAAGCCGTTCATACGAAGCTATTGCTATATCTGTTGAGCGGGGAACTGAAGGTAACCGTAACCGAATGGCTACCAGTTCCAATAAAACATTGGAACCTCCTTATTATCGTGAATATTACGACATCACGGAGCTTTCCCACTACGATTATATGTTCGGTGGAAATTCTTCTGATATTTCTTCAGGAGCGTTTACGGATTTTGTAGATGAAGCTGCCGATAGAATGGCAATGCTTCAGGACAAAATAGACCGTGCTTATGAGAAGCAATGGGCAGATGTTCTTCAATATGGTTCTATCCAGATTATCGGAGAAGAAGAGTCTGTATTGATCGATTATAAGCGTAAATCTCAATCGATGGTTGCGCTTACATCTGGTAATACATGGGATGTAGCGGATCCAGTTATATCACTTCTTACCGGTTGTCAGTTCCTTAGAACTGTTGGTAAGGCAATGGATGATACATTTATTTGTATCATGGATGATCTTTCCCTCCAAGCGTTGATTAATAACACCGCTATCCAGAATAGAGGTAAGATTTACAACTACGCTTTAGATACGCTTTCTCAGCCTGTTAGACAAGCAACAGGATATGCATTGCATGGTGCTATCTCTGTAGGTTCATGGAGAGTTATCCTTATGACTTATCCACAATATTATGACTTGCCACAGTATTCCGGAAACGTGATTACCGGTTATGTATCGACTCCTTACATTAATCCAAAAACAGCCATTTTGATTCCTATGAATCCTCAGTTTACAATGGCGTTTGCGGGAGTTCCTCAACTAATTGGTCCGGGAGTGCAGCCATTCAAAGGAAAATACCTTTTCGGAGATTATGTGGATCCACGTTTGAGCAAACATGTGTTTGACATTAAGTCAGCAGGTGTGGCAATCCCTAAAGCAATAGATCAGATTTATACTATACAAACCCTTCAATAGATGGCAAAATATATAATAACTGCTTATGCGGCCAGGGTCGGTAAGAAGATGTTCAGAGCTCATGGTGTATATGATGAGAAAGATTTTCCAGATGATTCACTGGGTGAACTCTTGAAAAGAAATTTCATTCGAGTATATGATGAGAAATATTACAATGAGCATCATGTCAAAAAAGAGAGTAAAGAAAGTTTAGACAAAAAATAAAAAGGGTTTAAAAACCCTTTTTTAATTATGGGATTAATTCAGAAGGCAAAACAATTAGCTCAGAGTCTTGTTTCAAATCTTAATGGATGGGGGCAATCCATTATCCTTCTTGCTCCCAACGGATTCAATATTACTATAGGAGGCCTTCATAAAAAAATAAGGCTTGGAGTAGATACGGAAGGTAATATTGTCAACTCCCTTACTGCTACGGTGACCGTATCAGACCTTGATTTAGCAAATGCAAATTATCCTTATCGGGATGCGTATGGCGAAGTTAAGTTAGAAGGTCATAAAGTTTATGTGGCAGATATTACCGGTAATACTATTTCTTATATGGTGCAGAGCTGGCACCCTGATGAAACGCTTGGATTGATTGTAATTTATCTTCAGGTATTAGACTAATGGCACTTATTACAGATCCGATACAGACCCAAAATTTTGAATTAATTCGCGAACAAATTGCGGCAATATTAGCCATTGAAATAGATAATCAGGGAGTGCTCACTTATGATCCTTCGCTTCAACAAATGAAGGTATTTGTGGAAGCGATAAACCCTGAAGATAAAACGGATCTCCCATTGGTAAATGTGTCTTATGTTGATGGTGCATACGGAGATTTGAAAGTTTACGATGGAAGTAATAAGGGGGTTTATCAATACAACATTGATGTTTATACGAATGCCAAACAGACAGACGATAATAGAGGAGATTATTTATCAGCGGTCCTTCTCCAAAAAATATTAGGGATCTGTCGCACTATCATTGATCACCCTGCTTATAAAATATTATTATTTCCTCCCGGGATTATTTGGCGTGTAAAAAGTAATTCTATAAAAATTAGGGATGAAGGTAAGAACGATGCTTTGAATTCCAGAATGGGCAGGCTTACCATAGAAGTACATGCCACAGAAAAAACCTGTATAACTGCCGGTATTTTATTAGCCGAGTCTGATACAACGGTTAAAGTCAATAATACAAATGATGGTTATTATTATTCTGTAACTTAAAATGAGTGAATCAAGAGCAGATTTATTAAATGGTATTACCTCTCTTATTATTTCCGGAAACAGAAGTACTACGGCTGCTAATGTTCGTGCCATTTTAGAAAGATTTGTTGCAGCTGAACTCAATTTAAATGATGATGCAGATTTATTAGGAGGAAATGGGTTAAAGATTGATGGCTCGAATCAAATGCTGGCCTCCTTAAACATGGGAGGTAACGATCTTATTTACTTGCAAAATATTTACGATAAGTCAGATATTCTATCAATGGAAGCTGATGGCCGTTCATTTTATGATAGTTCATCATTGATCTCGGGTAATTGGAATTTAAGGGAATTATATTGGTCGAACGGAAATATTTCAGTGAATTATGGAGGCGGTCAACTTACTGATAATTCAAGTATAGTAGCTGTCAATTGGATCACTAGAATTTGTACTGATACATCAGGAGTAGATTCCAGTGATTGGAACAATAGATATTCATACGATTATTCAGGAGTATTATCGATCGATTGGGGATCTCCAAACCCATCTACCAGAAATTTAATTTATACCAACGGTGGTACTTCCGTTGATTGGGAAAATGCAAAGCTTTATGATTATTATGGAAACCTATCTTTTGATTATGGTGCATTCATAGGTTATGCTGCAAGCGGAATAGAATCGATAGATTGGTATAATCGATATTTATATAATCCATCCGGGTCAATTGTAGCGGAATGGGGAATAAATTTAGTATTAATAAATTCATCTGGATATGCAGCTATAGATTGGGAGAGTTCAGATTTAAAAGATGTAAATACTAATACTATATCTGCTAACTGGGCTTCCAGACTATTATATGATTATTCAAATTTGACAACTCTTGATTGGCAGAATAAATTATTACAAGGTGGCTGGTCCGCAAATATGTCTCTAACAAATTATGTAAGTAATGCTGCTGCTGTTGCAGGAGGATTAGTAACCGGTGATTTATATCAAACATCAGGAGTTGTAATGGTTGTAACTTAGAAAAATTATGATACAGATAGTAATAAATTCAAGGGATGGAGCTGCTTTTGTATCTCCTCAAACAATTTACCTACAAACAAATACTGTAGTAAATTCAAATGGTATGTATGTTTCGTTGAAACAATCTTTAAATAAAGATTCATTCACCGGAAGTAATATTGATTATTGCGGAATTGGCAAATCAGTATATATCGATCCTAATCCTGCTATTCCTGCTACTAAGGAAAATTTAATAGCCAAAGGGGAAGCGGATGTATTAGCATTTATTATATCCTTAAAATTACCTCAAATTGTTTCTGCAACATCTGTGTAATTATGGAGAAAAAAACATCCTTTACGATTGTCGAATTATTCATTTTATATAGAATAATGAAGCAAATAATTAACAAGTCTGGTACCGGTATCGGGTATATAATGACAAAAAATATATTGCTTATTGAAAAAATAAAGCAACAATATGAGTCAGCTTGTTTAGTACTAAATGAAGCTAATTTATATAAGAATGAACAAGGTATTCCTGAAAAATTTAAAGCGGAATATTCCGGCAACAATAAAATTGCCAAGTTATCAAGTGATGGAAATCCAATCAAAGCGGATGATACTGACATTCTAAATTCCAATTTTGTTGTTTTGGTTAATAAGACGAGTGAATATTTAGAAGCCGTTAAACAACTTAATCAGGAGAAATATGAAGTTGATTTTTTTACCGTTCCTGAAAATAAAATTGAATCATTAATGGAAAGCGGGGGGGCTCTGGATGGTGTTGATGTAGTATTGTTATTTGGATCTATCGTAATTTAAAAATAAAAGGATGTTGCGAATTTTAAACCTAACGAACATGTTTGACCAAGGAAAACATTTATTAAGTAAAATAACAGTTTTAGCTGCCGGGTCAGGAGTAAGTGGCACACTGGTAATAGAGTGGAATCATATAGCGGAGAGAGCCATTGAGACGGCTATTCTTGCAGCAATTAATGGAAGTATTGCAGCGTTTGCAGGTCTGGCCATAGCATGGATCTGGAAAAAATTAGTAAAGACAAATGAAACCAAGTGATTTCGTAAAAAATTATTATCCGTTTGCTAAGCAGACTCAGGATAAAACAGGGATAAGTGCCGTGGCTATTTTAGCTCAGGCAGCGTGGGAAAGTGGCTGGGGTGAACATGCGCCCGGCAATATGTTCTTTGGTGTGAAGGATACCGATGGAATAAATGGTAATGAGCAATTGTTAGTAACTACTGAAATAAGTAGGTACCCGAATGCTAAATTCCCTCGAATTATAAAGGTGGTCCCTATTACCAGAAATGGCCAGAAGTATTTTGAATATACCATTGAGGATTATTTCCGAAAATATAATTCTCCGGAAGAAAGTTTTACAGATCACGCTAAGTTCTTCCTGGTTAATAAAAATTACAAACGTGCCTTATTGGTAAAGGATGATCCTTATAAGTTCATTGATGAAATAGCATTGGCTGGTTATGCTACTGAACCAACGTATGCTGCCTCCTTAAAAAGTAGTGTGAAGTTTATTGAGGACGAAATTAAAAAGCAAAAACTATGAAAGATTTATACGACAATATAATTAAGGGATGGATTACTTCCATGGTTGGATTGTGTATATGGTTAGGTGTGATTGCACATTGGACGGGATATTTAAAATTCCCAAACCCTGAATTCCTTTCCAATACTGCTGAAAATGTTATCGCTATAATTGTTGGAATAGCATTCTTTAGAATACCGTATTCTAAAATGGAATATAGTATTGAACTACTTTGGGATTCGATAGTAGGTTTATTTAAACGAAAAGCTGATCAACAATGAAACAATTTATAGTACCAATAATAATTTTAATCATAGTTGCCGGCATTTTTTTCTTTCAGGATTCTAAAATAAAAAGGTTAGAATCCATACAGGAAAAGAATCGGATGGAAGCTATAAAACGGCAGGACTCGTTGCATACTGCACAGCAGCAATTGCTAATTAATTATGCGAAATCCGAGGAAATTACTTATTCAAAAAAGGATTCCATTGAAAAAATAAAAATTCAAAGACATAATGAAACGATTAATAATCTTCATATTTCTTACGATTCTCTGCCTAATTTCTAAGGCTCAGATTGTCAAAGATGAAAAAACTCAGAGGGTAAGTGAACCTTTGAAAGTGTATCGCGAATGGAGAATTTTTATGTTAGAATGCGATTCTACTAAGAAAGACATGCAGGACGATCTTGATAGTAAGGATAGCATTAATGCAGCTCTGAAAAAAGAGCGTGACGGCTATAAGGCTATTGTTGCAATAAAAGACAGCACTAATAAAGTGTTGATAAGTGATAATGAAAAATTAGCCGTGACGGCTAAAAAGGATAAATCGTTTAGTTCACCGGTTACTTATATTGTCGGGATGGTCTGTTTGGTTTTGGGTATAGCATTAGGAAAGTAAATAAATTTTTAATAAACTTATATTATGAGCGAAGAAAAAACAACAAATAAAAAATGGGAAGACCGTCATAAGATGGCTTTCACAGGGTGGCAATATTCCGTTCACAGAATTGACTTATTGATTATTTCAATAAGTGGAGCCGGGTTATGGCTTATTTTGGAAACGTTAAAATTTTCCTTAGGAAAGCAAATAGCTGTAGAATTGCCTAATGTATGGCAATTAAAAGCTGCAGGAGCTTTATTTGTAATTGCCATAATAATTAACTTTATCAGCCAATTCACTGGTAAGAAAGCTAATTATTATGACATGATTTGGTGCCATTACAAAATTGAATATGGCGAATCGACAACCGATCCGGATGAAATAAAACTAATTAATGATAACGACCAAAAGGCAGAGTTATTTAGCAAGAAAACAAGACTGCTTAATACCTTAAGTATGATAGGTATGTTACTTGGATTATCATCAGTATTGATTTATTTCCTATTTAATTTTTAGGTTTTGGACTTGGGTTAGGAGGTCTTTCATTACCTTCAGTTAATGGTCTTGGAGGAGTGATTGGTTTTTTAGCCATACAGAGTTAAATTTTAATTTTCCTTTTTCTTTATTTCTTTTCTTAGTTGCGAGGGGCCACTGGTTGGTCCCTCTTTTTTTAATTTTAATAATTTTTAAAAAAAATCAATAGGCATTAAATGACTAAAATAGAAAATTCTTTATTTAGTTATATAAAAAATGTTGATCCAAGGTAATTTTATTTGTTAAATACAAAATATTTAAATAATACAAATATATGACAAAAAGACATTTTTTAGATATTGTATATTTGATTCATGGCGATAATTATAATATATAATGATCTTTCTATTGGCAATGAAAATAAGTCAATATTTAAAGATATTCGGCTTTTTGCTGATGTGAAAGAAGGCGATGATCTCGATAAAGAGCTCTTTTCAATTGAAAAATCGATTGAAAAATTTAAATCCAAAGGAGTTGAAATAGGGTTATGTATTAAATATGATCCCCATAGTATGTAACATTTCAATATATGAAGCAACGTCAGTATCTATACCTTCTATGGTAAGTTTATAACCATTAGTTGTTTGGTTAATGCGACATATTATTCTTGGAAAATCTTTGAAGCTTTTATTTTCGTTATTAAACCGATCTTTTTGATCTTCTGTGATTGTAAAAACTTTTATCATAAAACTATTATATATATCTTGTAATATACTAAATCAATCTTAATATGGCAATTAGGGCATACATTCAACCGATTAGAAAAAACAGTTATTGGGATATGCCTCAATTTATGAAATGTGTATTAGCGAATCATGGTTATCCATCAGATGGAAATATTCCTATAGATTGGAGTGCTAAAACAATGTATAATCAACAAGGGCAAATTACCTATTTACCTAAAGAAGCTGGTAGAATTAGAACGGTTTTAAAAAATTAGGGAGCCTATTGTAAATTATTACCAGGTAATAGCCATCACTTCCCTCATGTCACGCTTTATCTTTTTCTCTGAAACTTCTATATACCATTTTTCAGTAGTAAGTACAGATTCATGCCCCATCATTATAGATACTGATTTTAGGTCTACTCCGAAATCATTTAAAAGTATGTTACCAAAGGTCTTTCTTCCGGAGTGGGTAGTAAGAGGAAGGTCTATCTTTGTAAGTTGGCTAATACGTTTTAATGATTTATTCATACATTGATTTGAAGATACAGGTAAATCATACCCATATTTTTTCAATATCTCCTCTGCTCCTGAAATAAGAGGAAGCAATACTGTACTTCCTACAGTTGTCTTTTGCCGGATTACCTTTAGCCATGCTTCACCTCCTTTCCGTATTAGATTAGATTTTTTGAAATTCTTAACCTCAATATAAGAAAGGGAAGTGTAGCAGCTGAATAGAAACATATCTCTCACCCTTTCAAGATCTTTATTAGGCATTGGGTAATTCTTAAGGATGGTAAGTTGATTGAGGTTTAGAAATATTTTCCGTTGTTTTCTGGTATATTTGAATTTGTATCGAGTTGCAGGATTGTACTGAATCATATCGTCATCAACTGCTAAATCCAACATTCTTTTTAACATCTGGATATTTCTCATTACATAATCATTGCAATGCTTTTTAGTTGAACGAAGGTATATATCAAATGATCGAATCATCCTGATATTCATTTCACTAGGATGTAGATCGGTTTTACCAATACTTTTTAAATAGTCACGAAAATTTTTAGCCCTACTTAAGTAAGTCTTATGTGTATTTCTAGCGAGACCATGACCAATTAATTTTCTTTGTTCCCATACAAAGAAAATATAGTAACTAAGAATTTTTTCCATAAAAAAAAGGGGGTTATTTTTTATGATAACCTCCTAACATTGAGACAATTAGTAGTGCTAAGGGGAATCGAACCCCTGTTACCAGGATGAAAACCTGGTGTCCTAACCCCTAGACGATAGCACCATTTCGTTTTTTGGTGGCGCAAAGGTAAGAGGTTTTTCTTTTTTTACAAAACTTAAATTGAAAAAAATTAAATATTTTTACCGGAATCAAAATAGTTGATTTTAGCAAAATCATATTGTAAGTTTGATTTGTTTTTAAACAACTAATAAAATAAAATTAACATAGGTTATGTCAAAAATCAAAGTCGGAATCAACGGATTTGGTAGAATTGGAAGATTAGTTTTCCGCGCTGCTGTAAATAATCCACACATTGAGCTTGTAGGGATCAATGATCTTATAGATGTAGAATATATGGCTTATATGCTTAAGTATGATTCTACTCACGGTCGTTTTAATGGTGAAGTTGCTGTTAAAGATGGTAAATTAGTAGTAAATGGGCATTCTATTCGTGTTACGGCTGAAAGAGATCCTGCCAATCTGAAATGGAACGAGGTAGGAGCAGAGTATGTAGTGGAATCTACCGGTCTTTTCTTAGATAAAGAAACAGCTTCTAAACATATCGCTGCCGGTGCCAAACGTGTGGTGTTGTCGGCTCCAGCTAAAGACGATACCCCTACGTTTGTAATGGGTGTCAACAACAAAGAATATTCAAAAGATATGACGGTTGTTTCAAACGCTTCTTGTACTACCAACTGTCTTGCGCCTATTGCAAAAGTACTTCATGATAAATTTGGTATTTTGGAAGGTCTTATGACTACCATACACGCGGCTACGGCTACTCAAAAAACAGTAGACGGTCCTTCTATGAAAGACTGGAGAGGTGGACGTGGTGCTTATCAGAATATTATACCTTCTTCTACCGGAGCTGCAAAAGCAGTAGGACTTGTTCTCCCTTCTCTGAAAGGGAAATTAACAGGTATGTCGTTCAGAGTGCCAACTCCGGATGTTTCTGTTGTCGACCTAACGGTTAGACTTGAAAAAGCGGCTAAATACGAAGAGATTAAAAAAGCAATGAAAGATGCTTCAGAAGGTGATATGAAAGGAATTCTTGGATACACAGAAGACGAAGTAGTTTCTACAGACTTTTTAGGGGATGCAAGAACTTCTATTTTCGATGCGAAAGCAGGTATTCAACTAAGTGACACCTTTGTAAAGGTCGTTTCCTGGTATGATAACGAATGGGGTTATTCTAATAAATTGGTAGATCTTATTGTTCACATGAGTACAGTGAATTAATTAAACAGTTATTAAAAAATAAAAAGGAGGCTTTCATTTGAAAGCCTCCTTTTTATTTTGATCAGGACAGAACTAACGCCCTTTTATTCTTTAATTATTTTGTAATTATTTTCTTCCAGTTCAGTAATTACCTGAACAATGTAGGCACCTTTAGACAAGCCTGCGCCAATGGAAATTTCACCTTGCTGGGCCGGTTTGGTATAGGTGCAAATGGTTTTTCCTACTAAATCCATTATCCTGATGGAAGCGGTAACATCTGAAAAGAAACTCAGGTTTGTTTGGTCGCTAAAAGGATTTGGGGCTAGTTGTACTAAAGAAGAACCATCTCTGTTCAAGGATACAACATTACTGGGATGTGTAACGCCATTGATATCAACCTGGACTAAACGATAGTAAACAACTCCTCTTTGAGTAGCACCATCGGCATAATCATAATACTGAATTTGATTGGTAGTTCCTACTCCTGGTATTTGTGCTATGGAGGTAAAGGTAATGCCATCCTTAGACCTTTCTACTATAAAATAACTGTTATCAAATTCTGTAGCAGTGGCCCATTCAATTAAATTTTCTGAACCGTTGGGGGTAGCTTTCAAATAAAGCAAATTCACCGGCAAGGAACAAGTCTGGGTAATTTGTAATCTTGGAGCGCAAGCATTGTAATCCATGAAAACAAAATTGAAAAATGGTCCTGAATCTGGTCCACTACCGTATAAATTGGCAAGTGTTCCGACTCCGATAGAAGCTGCCGAAGAGCTGGTGGAGGTAGTAGCAGAGTAAAAATCATCCTGAAAATAGTTTGTAAAAACACTTGTTTTCATAGTATAGGAAATGGAATAAGTACCAGGTGTTGGTATATTGATGTTTATCGCAAAGGTCATAGTGCCACCGTTAGATTGTGCGCAAGTAACAGGAAAATTTTGGGTGGTTCCAACAAGCGCACCTGTACCCGTTGCACCTTGTGTAATCGTAAAATACACACTATCGGTTGTTCCAGCCGTACAGGAGTTGTTCCATGGAGCAGCTTGAACGGATACCAACGTAAGCGCTTTCGAAGTGGTAAAACTGGTTAGTTTGCTTCCTGTAGAAATCTGTTGAGAGGGTTTATGTGTTGACAAAGCCGCATAAGTATTCTGTCCTGTTGCATCCGTTACCCATACGGAAGAAGGTGCTGTAGAAAAGGGGGTGTAAGGACCAATGGTAACAGAGGCTCCTGTTCCCAATACAGTTCCTCCACTGGCGGCACTGTACCATATATAGTTCGCTTTGCCTGGTCCTGTACCCGTCAGGGTAAGCTTATTGCTTCCTCCGCAACTTATACTACCGGCAGTCGTATTGGCGGGAACCTTGACATAGTTTACAACCGAATCTTTCCTCCCACAATTATCGGTGATAATAAGTGTTACGGTGTAAAATCCCGTAGAAGCATAAATATGATTGGTGGTAGGCATTAACGTACTGGTGGAACCATCTCCAAATTTCCAGAGTACTGATGTTGTATTTCCTCCAAACTGATAGGTTAAATAAAATTTATTGCCTTGACATACTGTAATCGTGTCGCCGCTTTTGGTCAATGTATCGTTTACAATAGCAGGCGGAGATTGAACTAACAAAGATTTTAAAATTGTAGGCAATCCCATCGTAACGGCCTGTTTGTTACTTGGATCATTTATAGAGATGTATTTTTGATTGAACGTAGCATTAGGTGCAGCACCTGTTGCTGAATAGTTAATGTTGGTGATGGCTCCAATGTATTGAGGGTAATTCGCCGCACTATAAGAACTCATTTGTGCTACATAAATATTTCCATCTGGAGCTAACTGGAGATGACCGCTTTTGCCAAGACCTCCGTAGGTTGATCCAAGTGATACTCCGGTAGCCGCAATGGTAGCCGCCACTCCTGAGCTAACATCGTATTGATAGATATTTTGAGGGTTACCTCCTGAAACGCCTTGTGAAACATAAAGATATTTGTTGTTGGTACTGTATTCCACTCCATAAGCATCCGCCAACGTCCATTGTTGAGCATTTGTAATACCGCCCGCTA
>Ga0210390_10000356_pt1 | contig 49634 bp, 37 predicted proteins | sample IncBWH11OmetaG_FD_161050 | JGI IMG/M metagenome (GOLD analysis project Ga0210390, IMG submission 161050) | Forest soil microbial communities from Barre Woods Harvard Forest LTER site, Petersham, Massachusetts, United States - Inc-BW-H-11-O ... | reverse complement strand
GGCGAAACGGCTGGTCTTTGCTGCGTCGGGCGCGCTGCTTTGGTGCGCGGCCTTCGCATCCGTCCCGTCATGCGCTGCTGAACCGCCGGCGTCCGACCGCAACGGCAAGTCGCCGGTGCAAGTGCCCGTCGCGGACGGCCAGAATCGGTCGAACCCAGACCGGCAGGCGCCGCCGACGACCCTGCCGGATGCTCCGCCCGACGTGCCACCACCGGCCGTAATTCCGCGAAACCTGCCGCGGCGATCGGGCCGCAGCATCACTCGGCTCGACGAGGATTCGCCCGACCGGCCGCCCCTGGCCGTCGATCGCCAAACGCTGAAAGAGATGGACGCGGCCGGCGAACTGATTGCCAGGCAGCAGTATCCGGAGGCCCTGCATCATCTGCAGCGGGTGCTCGATTCGCCCGAAGATTCGTGGCTCGAAGTCACCGGACCGAAGGGCCCGATCTTTCAAAGCGCCAAGCGTGAGGCTGCGGACCGTATCGGCACACTGCCATCGGGTGTGCGGGAATCCTACGAAACCGAGTTCGGGCCGACGGCCCATCAACTCTTGGACGACGCCACCCGACGCAACGGCGGCGCTCAGTTGTCCGAAGTCGTCGGCCGATACTTCCACACCCGCGCGGGCTACCGCGCCGCCTATACGCTCGGCAATCGCCTGTTCGACGAATCGCTGCTGCTACCCGCCGCCCGACAGTTCGAGCGACTGCGAATGTCGCCCGGCGGCGCGGCCTTCGAGCCGTGGCTCTCGCTGAAAGAGGCGTACTGCTGGCTGCGGGTCGGCGAGAACGCCAAGAGCGCGGCCATCCTCTCCGCGATTAAACAGCGCCCGGGAGGCGAGACGCTCACCTTGGGCGGGCAGCGAGCGACTATTCCTGAAGGCCACGAAGCGCTCAACTGGCTGGCCCGGCTCATTGGACCATCCGCGGCCGACAGTGCAGCACTGGCCCCGCGCGATTGGCTATTTGCCGGCGGCGAGCCCGATCGCGATGCGCCCGGCGGCAACGCCCTGCCGCTGGGAGACGCCGTTTGGACGCAATCGCTGATTCGCGACCACGACCTGCGCGTGAAAGACCGCTTCGCGGAAATCGAAAAGGCGCTCGAGGATTATCGCAACGACCTCGCGGAAAGCGATTCGCTCACAATCCCTTCGGGATCGCCGCTCGTTATCGGCAACGCGGCCGTGTTTCGCACGTTTGCGCGGCTGCGGGCCGTCGAGTTGCGCACCGGCCAGCCGCTGTGGGACTTCGCCGACCGCGACCGGCTCTACGGAATTCTGGCGGCCGCCCGATCGACGACGCGCCGCGCGAATCGCCTCCCCGTCAGTATGGAATCGCACGAGCAGGACGAACTGCGGCTGTTCCTCAACGCTCGGGCCTTTCGCGATCAGACGTACGCCGGCCTCAGCAGCGACGGCGAACGCGTGTTTGCCGTTTTCGACGGCGGGTTTCTCGGCCTGGAAGAGCCTCAAAAGAACGAACGCGTCGAGGGACTGGGCGCGCGCAACCACAACGTGCTCGGCGCGATCGATCTGGCGACCGGCCGCCTCTTGTGGGAGCTGGGCGGCACTCGCTCCGACCGCAACCGCGATCTGGCCGGAACGTTCTTTCTGGGCTGCGGGCTGCCGATCGGCTCGACCCTTTACGTGCTGGGAGAACTCGACGGCGACGTCAGTCTGTTCAAAATCGACGCAGCCACCGGCAGACGCCTAGCGACGCAGCGTCTGGCCACTCCCCTCGGACGCCTGCCCGTTTATGCGATGCGGCGGTTGGCCGGTGCCAATCCGAGTGCGGCGGCCGGACTGTTGATCTGCCCGACCACGGGCGGCGTGGTGACCGCGTACGATCCGGCGAGCCGAACACTCGTCTGGGAGTACCGCTATCGCGTCAACCGCATCGGCGACCCGCGGACCTGGATGGACGATGTGCTCGAAACGGGTGACGACGAGCGCACTCGCTGGATCGATTCCGCCCCGGTCATCGTGGACGGAGCGGTACTGTTGACCCCGCGCGATTCCGACGATCTGCACTGCCTTAACCTCGCCGATGGGACTTTGCGCTGGACGCAGCCGCGGCTGAATCGGTTGTTCGTCGCGGGCGCCTTGGACGGCGTGGTCTATCTCGTCGGTCGCATGGGCCTTGATGCCCTGAACTTGAAGGACGGCAGCGACGCCTGGAACCATGCGGTCGAACTGAGCCTGCCGGCCGGTCGCGGCTATCGTCACGGCAATCTGTATCACTTGCCGCTTTCATCGGGAGACCTGGCCACGATCGACCTGCGGCGCGGCCGGATTCTCACGCGCACTCGCTTCTCCAAGAATGCTCAGCCCGGCAACCTTGTCTCCGCCGAAGGAGCGGTCGTCATGCAGTCGGCCGGCTCAGTGCAGGGATTCCCCCCGACCGCCGAACTGGAGCAGCAGATCGCCAAAACGCTCGAGCAGGCGCCGGACGACGCCGCCGCGCTTGCCGCCCGTGGCGAACTCCGTCTGCACCGCGGTAAAACCGACGCGGGCCTCGCCGATCTGACTCGCTCGGTGAAATTGCGCCCCGATCCTCGGACGCAATCGATCGCGGTGGCAACCGTGCTCGAGAGCCTGCGATTCGACTTCGCCGCGAGTCGCACACTCGCCGAGCGGTTCGAACCGCAAATCACCGATCCGCGGCAGCGCGTCGAATACCACCGGCTGATGGCGGCGGGGCTCGCGCGCGCCGGCGATCCGGAGGCGGCCCTCGACCACGACCTGCATCTGCTGCAAGACGATAAGCTGGGGGCCATGCTGCTGCCCGACGGCGAGTCGCTGAAGGTGCAAGTCGCGCAGCTCGTGGCGCCGGACCTGGCCGAGCTGTTCAAAAAGACCACGGTGGAGCAGCGGGAGCGGCTGACCAAGAAAATCGAGAGCTGGACTGGCCGCCTCGCCGAAACGGGACAAGTTGAGCAGTTGCGCCGTGCCGTCGGTGCGTTGCAGTCACTGCCGATCGAGGTCGAATTGCGGCGTCTGCTGATTTCTCGGCTCACGTCTTCGGATCAAGCGGAGCTGGTCCGACAGTTGATGCACTTGCGCAAAAGCTCCGACGAGAAAACTGCCGGAAATGCGACGGCCCGCTTGGCGCGGCTGATGCTCGATCGCCATCGCGCCGACGAGTCGTTCGAACTCTTGGCGGAGTTGGGCGGTCGATTCAAGGACGTGAAGTGCACGGGCGAAGAAACCGGGGCCAAGTTGTGGGACGCGTGGTCCAAGGAGCCAAGAGTTAAAGCGGCTCGTGCCCGAGTGGCTCCCTGGCCGAACACCGGTTTGACAGTGAAAACTGTCCCGTCCGCCCGTCCGCTCTACGGCCCGCCGCAGCCGATTCTTTTCGAACAGCGAACGGGTTCGTTCTACCGCGATTGGCGCTTCGAATCGCGCCGCCAAACCGAACGAGGTTTTACTCTGACGGCAATCGACCCCGCTGGGAACGATCGCTGGCAAGCCGACATCGATCTAACAGTCTTCGGCAAAGACGCCGAGGGCGACACTCCCATGGCGGTGCGGATTCATGGCCCGCTGTTGGAGCTGGCGCTGCGCCGACGAATCTTTCTGTTGGATGCCTTCGACGGGGCCGAAGCACCGAAAATCCTCTGGTCGCGCGCGCTCTTCGATCCGCGTTGGTCCACCGCCAATCAAATGCGGACGGAAATCGGGCTCACAGGATTGCTCTCCGCCGACCGCGTCTTTTACCAGCTCGGCTCGGCTGCTTGCGCGGCGGATCTCGTGACGGGCCAAACGGTCTGGGAGCGGCGCAACATTGCATTTTCGTATTCGCTTGTCGGCAACGAAGACTATGTGATCGCGCTCAGCCGCATGGAACCGACGGAACCGTACGGCGTGGTCTTGCGGGCCGCCAACGGCGCAGAGGTGTTTGGCGGGCCGCTCGGCGTGCGCGGTCCGCTCAGCGGCGAATGGCACGGCAGCCACGTCTTGACCACCGTCTTCACGCCGCGCCGGCTCACCCGCGCGCGCACCGACCTCGTCGCCCGCAAGGACGAATGGACCTTGGAGTATTCGATGCCCGCCTGGCCGATCTCGATCGACGAGAACGAGTTCGGCATCCTCGACGCCGGTCGCACGCTCCACATTCACTCGTCGACAACCGGCAATGAACTGTTCAAGACCGACCTTGACCACCTGCTCCACGCGTCGCAATTGAGCGTGCGGAAGCTGGGCGAACGCTACATCGTGATTCGCCAATCGGGAGACGGCCTGGGCCGGTTCCGGGAGCGTCCGCAGGCTGCCGATCCCGGCGGTGTTTGGGCCATCAATGGCGACACCGGCAAGATCGCCTGGAGCGCCTCGGTCCCGTCGCCGCAGCTTCTCATCGAACTGCCCTCGAATTGCCCAGTCCTGGTGCTCTTGCGGCAAATCAGCCGCTTTGAGACGGCCCGCGGTGGCGGCGTGGGGACCGTGATCACGATTCTCGATGCACGCACGGGAAAGCAGGTCTACGAAGGGCGCGAGGCGACCACAGCCGATCAAATCAGCGTCCGCCTGGACCCCGACGCACGCATCGTCCACGTGGCGACGGACAGACACCGGCTGGAAATCTCCGCGAAGCGTGCAGACTAATCGCGGCCCGATTCCCGCCCCCATTCGTCGAGCCCCTGCCGCTGGCCTCCGTTCGGCTCAATTGATCTTGCGTCAATACGCCGTGCGGTAAAATGGAAGTTGGCGAAACCGCTTTGACTAGGCGTGGTCGGCGTGTGCCGCGCTCCGCGGAAAGCGATCGCCGGGGCAATTGTCGGCCCACCGACCCGCCCACTCGCTGGTCGGCCTGCAGAACTTGGCCGCGCGAAACCGGCCCAGATTGGCACCAAGAGGGGTCGACCAGGTCCAGTCTCGTTGGTCCGGTCTAATTCGCCGAAAACGGAAGTGTCCGGATCAAGGTGTTTGTGGCCAATGACTTAGAGCTGACAAACGTCAGGTCCGGACACTTTCGCGCGAATGGAGGCGGAACGAGACCGGGACCTGACGGCGCTCGGAAATGTGACAGTTCGTCCCCTCGCGGACGAAGGGCTCGCCCTGCCGGCTTCCCCCCACGATGGCGGCTTTGCGTCGGGTCCGGTTCATCGGACTCGCGGCCGGGTGGGATGTCGTGACCGGATCGATCAGGGAACCGGGTCGAATTCGCCAGCTGGGACGAGGGTCGGTCGATCGCTAAAAAACCACCGATCAGCGCAAAAAGCGTCAAATTCCCAGGCTTCGGCGACGAACAATACGGCGAGACCAGATGGACAGATGAAGGCGGTCTTCATCGACGCCATTGACAGCCGGCACCCCGTTTGAGACGCTGGATCGGCCGAGAGATGCCCACCCCGGACCCATCCGTCGGAGTACGGAAAGGTAAGGCGAACCGGGAGTTTGCGGCGATTGTCGAGATCTTGCAACCAGTGGGTGGTTAGCAAGGTAACGATTTGTAACGGCTGGGGTCGGATCCAAGGGACCTTAAGAGGATTCTCAACGTATGTTGCGCTCCCGTTCTTTAGCGGCTGCGGTCTTGAGTTGCCTGGTCGTTGGCACCGTCCAGGCTGCCGGCGACGTGTCACCTGCCTCGGCCCTGGGCCGTAAGGCAGACAACTTCACTTTGAACGACTTCTACGGCAAGAGCCACTCGCTGGCCGATTACAAAGACAAGAAGTTGGTCGTGCTGGCGTTCATCGGGACCGAATGCCCGGTTGCCAAGGCCTACGGTGAGCGACTGGCAGAAGTGGCGAAGAAGTACGCCGACAAAGGCGTGCAATTCCTGGGAGTGAGCTCCAATCGGCAAGACACCATTACCGAGCTTGCCGCCTACGCCCGCGTGCACCATGTCGAATTCCCGATCCTCAAGGATCTGAACAACAAGCTGGCCGATCAGATCGGAGCCCAGCGGACTCCTGAGGTTTTCGTTCTCGATGCTGACCGAGCCGTCCGTTATCACGGGCGGATCGACAACCAATTCGGCGTCGGCTACGCCAAGAAGACCGCGTCTGAGCTCTTCCTCAAGGACGCCATCGACGAGCTGCTGGCCGGGAAGACGGTCGCGAAGGGCGAAACGGCTGCGGTCGGCTGCTTCATCGGCCGCGTGCATCCGGCCGACCCGGGTGCGGCCGTGACCTACTCGAATCAAGTGGTGCGGATCCTGAATAAGCGCTGTGTGTCGTGCCACCGTGCCGGCGAAGCAGCCCCGTTCGCAATGACCAAATACGAAGAGGTCTCCGGCTGGGCCGACGCGATTGCCGAGGTTGTCCGTCAGCGTCGGATGCCGCCGTGGCACGCAAGTCCGAAGTACGGTCACTTTGCCAACGACCGCAGCATGCCCGAAGAGGAAAAAGAAGTCCTCTATCAGTGGGCGGCGGCCGGCGCTCCGGAAGGTGACACCAAAAGCGTTCCGCCGGCTCCGACCTTCGTCGAAGGCTGGGGGCTGCCCAAAGCTCCGGACAAGATCTTCAAGATGGCGCCGAAGGCCTACCATGTTCCGGCGACAGGCGTCGTTGAATATCAGTATTTCCGGGTCGACCCGGGCTTCAAAGAAGACAAGTGGATTACCGCCATCGAGGCGCGACCGAGCAATCGAGCTGTCGTGCATCACATTATCGTCTTCGCCGGGCCAAAGGGCGGACGCGACGAAGCTCGCCGTCAGTTCCTGGTCGGCTACGCTCCGGGAGCCATGCCGCTGGTGCTGCCCCCGGGAATGGCCAAGCACATCCCGGCCGGCTCGGAGCTGTTGTTCCAGCTGCACTACACTCCCAACGGCAAGCCCGGGGACGACATCAGCGAGTGCGGCATCGTCTTCGCCGACCCCAAGGAAGTGAAGCATCTGGTGCGAACCGTCGAAGCCATCAACACGGGCTTTGAGATTCCGGCCGGAGCCGACAATTTTGAGGTCGACGCCGACAGTTTCGCCATGCCAATGGACGCGCAGCTCTTGCAGCTCTTCCCGCACATGCACTTCCGCGGGAAGTCGTTCACCTACGAAGCCGTCTATCCGGACGGCCGCAAGCAAATGCTGCTCGATGTGCCGCGTTACGATTTCGGCTGGCAGTTGACCTACGAGTTGACGAGCCTGATGCCGATGCCCAAGGGCACGAAGATGCACTGCGTCGCTCATTTCGACAATTCGGAAAACAACCTCAACAATCCCGATCCCAAGTCAGCCGTCCGCTGGGGCGACCAGACGTGGGAAGAAATGATGATCGGCTTCTACGACGTCGCGGTTCCGGTCACTCCGGAGGACATCAAGGAGGGCAAGCTGCCCGATTTCATGCCCGGTCCCGAGCAGATCGCGCAGCGGATCCTCCAGCAGTTCGACAAGAACCACGACGGCAAGATCTCGATGAACGAGATTCCGAACAAGCCGTTCCAGGTGAAGATCTTCTTCGCGACGTTGGATAAGAATCATGACGGCGTGATCACGTTGGAAGAGATCACCGAAATGATCAAGGAACGCCAAAAGCAGGGCGGCGGCCGCATGAGTCTGCGTCGCTCGTTGCGTGGCGAGAAGGCCAGTGAGCCCAAGCCGGAAGACAAGAAAGGCCACTCGAAGGACCAGGCCTCGGTCAAGTAGACTGGAAACTCGAACGCTAACCCGGTCTGATGTTTCAGGCCGGGTTTTTTTTTGCGCTCGTCAGATTTGTGAAAGAGACATTGGCAATGCGTGGCTGGGCATTTCTCCTGGGCATGGCCGCACTCCTCTGGGCGGGCCCGATGTTGGCTGCGGACTCGCCAGCGGATTCTTCCGTGCCGCACCCGCCGCTCACGCCGTCCGAAATCGCGGAGGGATGGATCAGTCTGTTTGACGGCCGCACGCTCTTCGGCTGGCAACGCAGCGGCGACGTCAACTGGACCGTGCGCGACGGCGAGATTAGGGCCGATCGCGGCGGTCCCGGTCTGCTCCTGACAACGTTCGAGTTGGCCGACTACGAATTCCGCTGCGAATACCGCCTGGAAAAAGGCGGCAACAGCGGGATCTTCCTGCGAACGCCGGTCTCACCCAAGGATCCGGCCAGCGATTGCTACGAACTCAACCTCTGTGATTCGCATCTCACTTTTCCCACGGGCAGCATCGTCGGTCGCCAGAAGGCGGCCGGCACGTTTCACGGCGAGGGCGCATGGATGACGATCACGGCACGCGTTGAGAGCGACCGCATCACGGCACAGCTCAACGGCCGCCCGGTGATCGACTTCGTCGACAACTCGCCCGCACGCCGCCGCGTCGGGCGGATCGGTTTGCAAATGAACGGCGGCACGATCGAGTTTCGCAACATCTGCCTGCGTCCGTTGTCGCTCAGTCCGATCTTCGACGGACACGATCTGTCGGGCTGGCATCTCGTGCCCGGTTCCAAGGCCCGCTTCGACATGGTGGATGGCGCCGTTCACGGCACGGGCGGGCCCGGGTTTCTCGAGTCGGACGGGACTTGGGCCGATTTCTGCCTGCAGTTCGACGCCCGGACGAACGGCCCCACGGTCAATAGTGGCGTCTTCTTCCGGACGGTCCGCGGGACGGCGCGGGAACCGTCCAACGGCTACGAGATTCAAATTCAAAATGGCTTCAAACACAATGACCGGAGCGACCCGGTCGACGCCGGCACGGGCGCCATCTATCGCCGCACCAAGGCGCGTTGGGTTATTCCCGACGATCGGACCTGGTTTACCGCGACTCTGATCGCCAACGGAGCCCACGTGGCCACCTGGGTGAACGGAGTCGCCGTCACCGATTGGACCGACGCGCGCCCGCCTCACACGAATCCTCGCCGCGGCCAACGACTGGCGGCCGGACACTTGAGTCTGCAGGCCCACGACCGAACCACCGACATCGACTTTCGCCACCTCCGAACCGGCGAAATCCCGCGCGAATAGGAAAGGCGTTTCATGCGAGCTTTCAGCAGTCTGTCCGAGCAGGAAATCCTTGCTCTCGCGATCGCGTTGGAAGAGGAGGATGCCCGTATCTACGACGACTTCGCGGACGGCCTGAAGACTGATTATCCCGCCACCGCGGAGCTCCTCAAGGAAATGCGCGAGGAGGAGGACGGCCATCGGCATCGGCTCATCGAGCTGCATCGTCAGAAATTTGGCGAGCACATCCCACTCATTCGCCGCCAGGACATCAAGGGCTTTGTGCAGCGCAAGCCGATCTGGCTGGCGCGTCCGCTACGGATCGACGCGGTGCGAAAACAGGTCGAGCTGATGGAGGCGGAAACCACGCGGGTTTACGAGAAGGCGATTCAACAGACCGCCGACGCCAGCATTCGCCAGTTGCTGGGCGACCTGGCCGAGGAAGAACGCCGACATTCACATCTGGCCGACGAGCTCGAGGCGACACAGCGCAAATCGGGAGCCTTGGCGGAGGAGCACGCGACGCAGCAACGGCTCTTTGTGCTGCAGGTCATTCAGCCCGGGCTGGCCGGATTGATGGACGGGTCGGTCTCAACCCTGGCTCCGCTGTTCGCGGCCGCCTTCGCCACTAAAGACACGTGGAACACGTTTCTGGTCGGCCTGGCGGCGGCCGTGGGCGCGGGGATCAGCATGGGTTTTGCCGAGGCGCTTTCCGACGACGGCAGTCTCACCGGCCGCGGACGGCCGCTCTTACGCGGGATCGTCTGCGGACTGATGACGGCTGTGGGAGGACTGGGACACACGCTGCCCTATTTGATTCCCCATTTTCTGATTGCCACCGCCGTCGCGATAGCCGTGGTGATCGTCGAGCTGGGCGTCATCTCCTGGATTCGCAACCGCTATATGGACACTCCTTTGACCGCGGCGATTTTCCAAGTGGTCGTCGGCGGCGTGCTCGTCTTTCTGGCGGGAATCTTGATCGGCAGTTCATGAGGCATCGACGAGCGTGAGCTGAACGAATCGGAGTCGAACCTGCCGCGTTACTCGGAGTCCGCGCGCCACCCCTCCTCTTGCCGAAGGCGCGGCGCATTGGGTTGCGATTCCGGCGCAGCGATCAGTGTCCGGTCGCCTGGTACTCGACCATATCCGCGAAGCGGACCGCCCTGGCATCGTTGATGCGCTCGCGGGCCGCTTCGATTCCGAAGAACTGTTGGTTGGCCATCGCGGTGCGGAAGTCGCCAGCCGTCTGCTCGGCGGCGCTCGTGAGGCCGCGATGCAGCTCGCAGACACCTTTGATGAAATACAACCGCGCATCGTTACTCATTCGCAGCCCGTGCGACGCAAAGATGATGGCGTCATCAAATCGGCCGTCCGCATAGCACGCGTAGGCGAGATCGAAGCACGTTCGTGGCGTCAGCGGAATCGTCTTCGCTGCTTGGTAGCCCAGATCGTCCATGAGGTTGTCGATCGGCTCAGAAAGTCCCGTGACGGGGGCGAATACGCTCAGGGTCGGTTGGCGGGGACCAGCCGGTCCCGGCGCGACCACTGCGGGCCCGTTGGGACCCGGTCCCGCTGACCTCTGGCCGATCGCCGCGGGCCCGCGCGGTCTTTGGTTCGGCGCCATCGTCGAGGGGGGACCTTGCGGCCGGACCCGAGGAAAACGGCGCGGAGCCGTGAAGTCCGGATTTGGTGCTCCGGGCAGCGGCTGCGGTTCGAGGCCTTGCGGAATCAACTGGGCCTCAGCCGCGGCAGAGCACGTCAGCGCGAAACAAACGAGCGAGATCGCCAGCTTGGAAATCATGCCATTCTCCTCGGGAAAAACGCCTCCCTGCAGAACAATGGTGCCTTGCGTCTTCCCAGGTGTGCCCGTTCCCGACGCACGCGTCTCACGGGTCTTCCTGCAGCCCGCCTGGAGCGTCACGGAAGCAAACATCGTGCCGGGCCAAAGGCGAGGTGACCAAAGAGTCATTATCGATCGCCGACCGATCACTTCTTCGCCGCGGACGGATTGGCGTTGCCATCCGTCACATCGACGGCCTTCACCGTCTGCCCGTCCTGCAAGCCGTCGCTAGGGTGCAGCACGACTCGATCATCCGGTTGCAGCCCGGAAGAAATCTCCGCGTGCGATCCGCTGTCGCTGGCGACTTTGACTTTCGTTCGCCGCAACCGACCGTCATGCACGACAAACACCGAGAACGTCGAATCGCCGTTGTTAAGCAGGCACCGGGAGGGAATGCTCAGGCCTTTGAGCGATTTGCTCAAATCAATCGTGGCGTAACCGTACATGCCGTCGCGCAGCTCGTTATGGGGATTCGGAATATCGATCTCGGTCCGCATCGTTTTATCGGTGCGGTCGAGTGAGTTGGCAATCCGCGCGATGGTTCCCCGATAGACATGATCGGTGAAATCGAGTTTGAAGACAGCCGGGTTGTGGGGCTGCGTCAGCGGCACATATTCTTCCGGCATTTTGACGACGATCCGCATCAGGTCGGTCTCGGCAACTGTCAGCAGCGGCTTTTGACCCCCTTCCTCCGAAGCGCGGATGAAGTCCCCAATGTGATAGTTGCGATTCGTGACCACGCCGTTGTAAGGAGACGTGATCGTCAAATAACTGACGTAGACCTTGGCTTTGGCCAATACGGCCGAGGCGACCTGCACCTTGGCCTTGCTGTCGGCCAAATTGGCTTGGGCTTGCTGTTCGAGGGCCTGTTTTGCCCCGAGGTCGGCCTGTGCGGTGCGGATTGCCGCTTCTGCCACGTTGAACGCCGCCTCGGCGGAATCGCGTTCCTGCCGCTCTTCGTCGACGGCACGCTCGTCGATCGACTTTTGCTTGTACAGATCGCGGATGCGGCTGTACTTGATTTTGTGGAAATCGAAAAAGGCCGCCGCACGTTTGAGGTCGGCCTCCTGCTCCACGACATTGGCCCGGGCCGCGGTGACGTCGGCCTTGGCCGTGTCGACGGCGGAAATGTTGAGCTTCAGCTGGGCCTGCGCCTGTTCCAACTCAGCCGAGGCCTGGTCGGCGGCTTGAACGACTTCAGGGGCGTCGATCGTGGCCAGGGGCTGCCCGACCTTGACTGCGCTGCCGATGTCGACCTTTTGCGTCGCCAGATAGCCGGAGACTTTCGCGAATAGGTTGGCATAGTGAAACGCCTCAACCCACGCCGGCTGCGTCGTCGAGCTGCCCATTTCCCCAACGCGCGGCCGCACGACTTCCACCTGCGGGTGCGGCAAGTCGGAGCGTTCTCCCGAATCGACGGGAGCGGCATCGGCGGCGGCGCCTCCGGGCTCCGGTCGATCGATTGGCTCGCGCGACGTAGCCCAGCGAAAACCGAACGCAAGAACTCCGGCGATCACGAATGCCGGCATCCAAACTTTGGGAGACAGGAGCAGCCGCACGAACGGGCGGGCGTGAGCAGTGGCAATCGTCGGTTGGCTCTTCACGCCCCTAATCCTAAGTCGACCGGATCGGACCGGGAAGCATGGGGGCGAACTGCCGCGTCCGGCCGATCGCTAATTTCAGTTCGTCGTGAGCGCCGGAGCGCGACCCAATTTTTATCCGCTGAACTACGTCGCCTCGACGTCATCGAAATCGCTCTGCGCCCGTAAAATTTCACAAGATTATCCCGTTTACAACCTGGGCCCTTGATCACACTTCGACGCAACTCCAATCGCAGCAACAATTTCTAGCATCCGCCAAAATCGGGAAATTCCACGCGACCGGCAAATCCTGCGTAATTTTCCAAGTCCTTCGCAGCCGATGGAATAAGAGAGCGCGCCACGGACCGGCTTCGGACGCGAAGCAAGTCCCGGCTCGCGGTCCCGAACGTGAAAAGGGCTTCGCTCGGTATGCCGAGCATTTAAGCGGCGAGTTGGCGTTCGCCAGCCGGCATGGAGCGAGGCCTAATTCGAGAGTGGTGCAGCAATGATTCGACGCGGCCCGTCCTGCAAGCCGTACCGGGTAATGATCGGGTTGGTGATCAGTTCATTGATCGCCAGTTCGTGCCAGCAAATGGATCTGATCGACGGCCCGATGGCCGATGGCAACGAGTCCGAGGCAGTTCCCGTCGTCCCACCGACCGTCGAGGATCTGGCGGCCGACCTCGATTCCCTCGAGCACAATATTGAACGGTACGGCAGCATCGTCGCCGAACAGCCGTCGGTGTGGGGACAGGCCCGCCTGACGATGTACCGCGAAGAGTTCGAAAAAACGATGCAGGCCCAGTTGACGCAATTCCACGCGACCTTGCAGGGATCGCTCTCCCGGAGCGACCAGGCCTATGCCGCCGATGCCCTGGCATTGTCCTACACAGCGCAGGCGGCGGCTGCCGGAACTCCGGCCGGCAAGGGCAGCAGCAAGAAGGGCGCAGCCACTTCCTCCAGCTCGTCGAGTTCCTCGATCAGCGGAACCTCCGGTAGCGGAGGTGGGGCCGCTGGTGGGGGAGGCGGCGGGTCCAGTGGCAGCGGCGCGGGCGGCAATTCGTCCTCGTCAGGGTCCGACGCGCAACTGGCCACCGGAGCATTCGACGGATTTAACAGCATCCAGCGGACGCCGGCCACGCTTGCCAGTCCGCTCGGTTTTGCCGGCGCGACGGGTGGGGGCGGAATCACGCTCGAGCCAACCGTCTATCTCGATCAGATGAAGCGTTACATCGACCATCTCCACGAGCTGCGGAGAATGAGCGACGGCGACGATACGGCCGACGCTCCGGGTTATTCGCTCAATTTGGTGCGGATTCCCGTGTCGGTGCTGCCGGGCCATCAGACACAGCAGCGTTACGGTGCGGACATCACTTTCACACTTCGGCCGCACTTGCACGACGAACTCTTGCCTATGACGTTTCGCAATCTGGTCGTCAATGACTTGATCGATCAGATCGGCGTGCCCCTCACGCAGACACTCAACGATCAGCAGTGGCAGCGGGCGATGACCGAGCTGTGGGCCTCGATCCAGGAACTCAACAAATGGTCGGGCAACGGCAGCGATCAGGATATCCGCCAACAGTTCATTAACCGCATCGCCGAGTCAATGGACGTCAACTACACCTGCCAGCCGCCAGGTTCCGCGACGGCCGATTCGTCTCAGGGTCTGTCGAGCGCGCGGATGAACAAGGCGCTGGCGCACTACAAAGAGATTCAACACCGGTGCCAATACTTGGCTGTGCAGTCGTCGACGCGCTTGCGGACGGCCAGCCGTCCGTTTCCCCCCTCACAAATCATCGACATCTACGGCGCGCACGGCTGGGCCGAGATCGTCTGCACGGCCTGGCAACTGTTTTGCGCCGACGTGCCTAACAAGGACATCATCCATTATCCGGACGTACAGAACTATCTGCAGGAAGAGCTGGGCGCGGCCTCTGCCTTTCTCAAGGCCCCGGAATCGCGGCCGTTTTGGGAAATTTGTACGCCTGACTTCGCCAATGACGTGCATAGCCGCCGTTTAGGAGCGCTCTACACGCGGCGCTGCGAATTCGAAAAGAATGCAGTCGCCGTGGCGAGCACCGGCTCGCGAGCGGCGATTAACCCCGGCATGACGACCGCGCTCGCCTGGGCCATCCTGGTCGATTCGACGCTCCTCAATCAGCAGCTGATCGAGGACATGAAGCAGGCCCCGATCGCTCGCGGCGGCAATTTCGGGCCGCCGGCTTGCCCCCCCGATCGGTGGCCAGCGTACTTCCTGCCCGATCCCGGCAAACCCGAGCGGGTGGCCTTCAACGAATACGTGCGCTGCCGCTGGCCGCTGCACGTCTTTGCCCTCGACCCGGAGGCCGACCAGGAAAACATCGCCGACACATACAGCAGCCGGCGAGAAATGCAGCTGGCCATGTCGTTGGCCTTTGTCAGCGGAAGCTTGAGCGCCGAAAATATGTTCCGCTACGCGCGGCGGTTGGAAACCGACATGGAGACGATCGCCATCAACAACACGGCGGTCGGCTTCTCGCACGGCACCGAGACCTTCGGCTGGCGATTTTATCCCCGTTATCAAACGCCCGACACACCCAGCAATCTCAAGGCATGCTTGCAGGATTTCCTCTGCGGCGGCCCGGATCGCAAGTGTTTGTTGCGGCAGCGGCAGCTTGAGCCAGGCATACGTGAATGCGTGGCGATCGTGCTGATGCCGTCGTTCGTGCCCTACGCCGATCTCGACTCGAGCAGTAACTGGTTCGCTCTCGACAATCCGCGCCGCAAGCTGATGAACTCCAAAGCGGCAATTCGCCTGGGCGACCAGCTCAAGTTCATTCAAAACAGTGCGCAGATGGGCGCCAGCAATGTCCAATGCACCCGCGATGGCGACCTGGAACGCTTGATGCGGCGTGCCGACCAGCTGGAGGCCCGCCTACCGCTGCAGTCGATGTCGGTCCAGGTGCCTTACGAAAACACGCTCGGCGGCTTCGCCATGTTCAGCACGGGCGTGACCGACTTGGCGCCGGAACTCTTCGGCTGGTACGGCGCTCCGGCCATCAACCTCGATGCGCCGACAACGATCTTCCTGATCGGCAATCACTTCAGCGTGCACCAAACCCGCGTGCTCGTGGGTGGTCAAGAGGTCACGAACCAAGAGATGCTGAGCCGCCAGGTGATGAAAGTGACGATTCCCCCCAACGCGATCGCCCTGATCGAAAAGACGGGGACAATCGCCGGCGGCTGGAGACCGCCCTCTGTACCGACTACCTTGCCCAATGCCCAGACCAAGAGTCCCGCGGCGCTCGAAGATCGAGAGGCAAGCGCAGCGGACCAGGTTCTTCCCGCACGTTCTCCGGCGTCGTCGTCCACGGGGCCGACAGCCGCCGTGCCATCGCCGTCAACCGCAACATCTCACGAACAGACTCAAGCCGTCGGCAATTCGCAGATCGTGTCGACCGGTTATCCGGAAGAAGCCGCGGGCCACGCGACCACCGGCACATCCACCCCGACGCTGCCCGAATCGCAGCCCGGCATCTCGACTTTGTCCGCACCGTCCGAGTCCCCGACTCCCACAGCTTCTTCTCCTGAGTTCAGCAGCGTCGCACCGACCGTGGCCGCCCCGAGCGTAACCGCGCCGGCCGCGAGCACACCGACCGCGAGCCCCGTCGTGGCGGGCGCGACGACGATTTCGGCGCCTTCCGCCGCGCTGCTCAGTCTAGGTCGGGCCAGTACGCTGACCTTCTCGGCCGCCGCCGATCACGAAAACGGCATCGTGGTGACCGACCCGCAAAGAGGCGCGAACGATGTGAGCCTCACACTGAACGTCAACCACGGGTCGCTGACCTTGGCGATGACGGCAGCGCTGAACTTCACGGCCGGGGCGAACGGCACCAGTACGTTTACCGTGCAGGGGAAAGTTTCCGACCTAAACCAGGCGCTCGATGGCATGACCTATCTCCCGACGACCGGGTTCTCCGGCGCCGATTCCCTCACGATCTCGGTTACTGGCAAAGGAACGCCGTCGACCTGCAAAGCCAACGTGGCGATTACCGTCAACGCGGCCTATCCGGATTACATCTATGTCGACGTGCAATTGGCCACGCCCTACGGCACGACGTCTCACCTGCTTGTGCCAGCCTGGCATTTGGGCAGGAATGGCACGGGCACTCTGCCCGTCGATCCGGCCGCGACGGCCACCACTGGGGCGACCGGCACGGCCAGCGCCGCACAACCGCAATGGGCCACCCCGACCTGGCTGGTCGACTACGTCACCAAAGGAAGCGGAATCGCGCTCGCCACTCCGGCCGTCTACGCTCCGGCCTCGCTGACATTGAATCTCGGGGCGAACTATCAGGTTCCCGCGGACGGAAATGTCTCGCTCAAGATGACTCTCGCAGGCAAAGTTGGCGGCACGGCGTCCACGCTGACGGTGCCGCCGCTGACCGTCGCTGTCAAACCAGTGTCGTCGGGGTCGGCCGGCGGCAATTATGACGCCTCGACTCACTTGCTCACGATCAGCGGCACGGATCTTAACAACCTGGCGACCGATCTATTCACCGCGATCGGCACTGAGTTTGGCGCCGCCAACCCGGTCACTTCGACGAACAATTCGCTGACTCTGGCGACGACCGTTTCGGGAACCGGGCAGACGGACGAGAAGGTCAGCAATTCGCTGACCGTGACCCTGACGGCCGCCCCGCCCTCGCCAGGATCAAGCCCAGGCGGCCCGTCGACTGGAACGTCCGCAGGCACATCGCCGTCGGGCACGCCCTCATCAGGTACCTCGGCATCAGGTGCGCCATCGTCGGGTAAGCCGTCAACCGGAACATCCGCATCCGGTAAGCCGTCCAAGCCGAAGTCCGGTTCCGGCTCCGCCTCGACCGCCAGCAACTGACCTTGTAACGCCAAGCGGAGAAGAAGTCTCTTACCAACGAGTGCCGCAATCCGGCAGGCCGTCGACCGAGAGCCGATACACGTACGTCGCGACATTTGCGCCGTCGTGGGGCGGCAACACCTCAATCGGCTCGCGCGCGTAGAGGCCTTGTTCGACGCCCTCGACCTGGTCCAACACGCGGAGGCACGCTTCGTCGACTTCCCAAAGTTCTCCCTCGATCGAGTGACCGTTGTCGCGGCGCACGAGGGCGGGATAGTCGCCCACGCTAAACAGACGGTAGGCCGGCACCGTGGCAACCGACGCGATCAAGGTCTGCCCCGCCAGATAGCGATGTCGAGGCTCACCCCGCTTGAGTGTGCCGTAGACGAATAGCAACGTCCTGGTCGCCGGCCGCGGCTCGTTCATTGCGCCGACAATTCGATTCCCCGGTCGCGCATCAGGAATTTCATGTCTTCCCAGACGTCTTTCTTGGCGGCCGGATTTCGCAACAGATACGCGGGGTGATACGTACAGACGACCTTGGCGCGGCCGTATTGAAAGAGGCGACCGCGGAGCTTGCCGATTGAATCGGCCATGCCCAACAGATTCTTGGCGGCAACGCTCCCCAGGCAGACGATGTGATCGGGATCGACGAGTTCAATTTGGCCGTCGAGATACTCGCGGCAATTCGCGGCCTCGTCGGGGAGCGGATTGCGGTTGCCGGGCGGCCGGCATCGCAGAATGTTGCAGATATAAACATCGGACCGCCTGAGCCGCGACGCTTCGAGAATTCGATTGAGCAGTTGCCCCGCCGCGCCAACGAACGGCTCGCCCAGGCGATCTTCATCCGCCCCCGGGGCTTCCCCGACGAACATGATGTCGGCTTCGGGGTTGCCAACGCCGAATACCGTCTGGGTGCGTGCGCGAGCCAGCTCCTGACAGCGCGTGCAGAGTGCCACGCGGGCAGCGATCGCCCGTAGTCGCTCCTCTCGCTCGGTCCGTGGCAGGCTAGAAGGCTTCGCTGCAAAAAGCGACGCTGCCGGCGCCGCGGTGACTCCCGAGTCAGCGGTAGCTTTTGATGCGGTACTCGCCCCTTTGAGTGGCGGTGCGGCGCTCGGCGGCGACGGAGCTCCGGCAGCAGCGACCGACGGCGGGGGCTGGGCGGGTAGACGCGCCGAACGAGAGACCCGGGTCACGCCGGCAGCCTTCAGGCTGGCAAGCTGTTGGGCGGCTGCGCGCCGCGGGGCCGAACTTTTCGCCATCTAGTCGACATCCTGCCGATCGGCCTGGACTATTGGGTGCTTGAGGTTTTGAACGGTCCGGCTGTCTGCTTGACTCCCCACCAACGGCGCCAGGCGTCTTTGTCGAACCCGAAGGATTGCCTCGTGATCGACTGCAGGGCCGCGAGCACCTCGGCATTGCGATACTCGTGGTCGACGACCACCGTTTTCACGTTCGCGCCCGCTAGCGGCCCCGGCGGCGTGATGACTTGCACGCCGTTGGGATATTGGCCGGTGGCCAGCTTGGCGTAGAAGTCGGGTGGCAAACCGCCAGTCGGCCCGCCACCACGGCTGAAACCGTAGGTGTTCGAATTATCGACCACTTGCGTGGGAATGCCGTGCGTCGTGATCAGCGCGTCGATCAGCTGTGGGATGACCGATGCATCGCCGATCTTCTCGAGCAATAGCCCCGAGCGGCGGACGATCTCATTGTCCCCATTACGCAACTGGCGAGCGATAAGGCCTGCGGCCGTCGCGTTGTGCGGATGCTCGACGATGGCTTCCTGTGCCGCGACACGGACGGACTTGGAGGGGTCGAAGAGCGACACATCGACAAGGGAGGGAGTGGCCGCCGTCATGTCGGGCATGCCCGACATGACGTGGACGTAGAACTCGCGGACGCCCTCGTCGTTGCTCGAGAGCATCACGCGGTTGAGCGCGGGAATCGCTTCCGCGTCAGAGATCTTGAGCAGCGTCTCCGAACCCCGGCGGCGACGTTCGGGATCGCTGGACGCGAGTGAACGAACTGCGGTCCGCACGCGCTCGAGCCAGTCCTGGTCCTGTCGCTTGCGTTGATGCGCCTTCTTGAGGATCTCCACTTCCTGCTGGGCGACGTACTTGCCCTCGAACTTTACGAAACCGCGGGCCCGCATTTCTTCGTCATACGAGCGCCACTGACCGTCGTGCTTCGTCTGACCCAGCCCCTGGCGGGCCGGCAAATGATCGGGATCGAGTGCCACTACGGCCCGCAAGGCTTCGTCACGCTGAGGGCGCAGGCCGCGGGCTTTGCACCATTCCGCTAGGCGCCATTGCGAATCGACATCGTTCGCGGCGTGCCGCTTGCGCATCTCGTACTCTTCGAGCACGAAAGAGCGCTTAGAAATGATGGCGACGTCGGCCGAGTTGAAAATGAGACGAGCACCGGTCAACGTCGACACGGCAACTAGGTGGGCCGCCTGCTCGCGCTCTTCCTTCGAACTCGGACGGTGTCCCAAGGCGGCCGTGGCATCGAGCACGCGCCCGCGGATGAGGGCTCCCGTGCGTAGCGTGACCGTGTCGGCCCGGCACAATAACGGGCCGATAGCGAGGATGAGAACGGCGATGAGGCTGCGGCCGCAGACCCTATGCATCCGCCGGCACCGCGCTCGATCATCGCCAGAATTTCGGCATCGTGCCGGTCTTGGTCTGGTCTGCCCTCGCATACCTATCGTCCTGCGAACGGGACCCGCGGTCGACTTTCTATCTCTCGGTTTTAGCACGCTGTCGAAGCAAAGTCCAAGGGGGCGGCCCTAACTCCTTGCGGCGCAGGCTCCAGCGGCGGACAAGATCGCGGCGCAGACCGCGTGGTGGGCACAGATTGACATTTTCGCTCTGTGATCGCTCTGTTACGATCCCGCCCCTCTTCCCGTCTTTCTTTCGTCAATCTCTCGTTTCCCACGGAACGGCGCCGACTTCCGGCCGCTGACTTTTCACCTCCGATGACGGACATCGCCGTCGCAGAGTCTTCGATCGCGGAGACGATCTGGGCCTTCCCCGATCCGCTTTCCCACGCGGAAGGGCGATCGACGTCGCGCGCGGTGCAATTGCGTCGCGACATGCGGTCGAGCCTGGGAGATGCGGCCGGTTCGGGGCTGATGGTCGGCACGGGGGAGACATACCTGCCGGCCTTCGTGCTCGCGGCCGGACTCGGCGAAGTGCTCGCCGGGTTGATCGCCAGCCTCCCGCAGTTGGCCGGCGGCATCATGCAGCTGGTCGCTCCTCATGGCGTCCGAATGGTCCGGTCCCATCGGAAGTGGGTCGTCCTTTGCGCAACCGTCCAAGCGATGGCTTTCGTGCCATTGGCGCTGGCCGCGTGGCACGGCAGCACGACCACGTGGCTCGTATTGGCAGCCGCAATCTTGTATTGGAGCGCCGGTCTGGCGTCGGGCCCGCCTTGGAACACCTGGATGGGCAGTCTGATTCCGGGTTGCATCCGCCCGCGGTATTTCGCTCGGCGGACGCGCATGCAACAGGCTGCCGTGTTGACCGGATTTCTCGTCAGCGGCCTGGCGATCGCCTATGGAGCGTCGCCCAAAAACGCGCTGGCCGGTTTTGCGCTGTTGTTCGGACTGGCGGTCGTGAGTCGCCTCGCCTCGGTAGCGTGTCTGGCGCGAACGAGTGAGCCCGACCCGCTTCCGACAAACATTCGCTCACTGCGCTGGCCCGCGCTGTTGCGACGCTTTTCACGCGGCGGCGAGGCGCAGCGGCTGACTTATCTTTCGTTTGTGCAGGCGGCGGCCTATTTCGCCGGCCCCTATTTCGCGCCCTTCATGCTGTGCGTGCTCAAGCTTTCGTACGGCGAATACGTGGTGCTGATCTCCGCCGCCTACGTGGCGCGGGTGCTCTCGCTCCCGTTGTGGGGCGGCGTGGCGGCCCGTTTCGGCACTCGGCGGCTGCTGTGGATCGGCGGACTGGGAATTGTGCCCTCGGCCGGAATCTGGCTGTTCTCCGATCGCCTCTGGTATCTGATCCTGGTCCAGTTCTTCAGCGGCGCCGTGTGGGCAGCCTATGAGTTGGCCGTTTCGCTGATCAGCGTGAATTGCGTCCGAGCGGAAGAACGCACCAGCGTGCTCACGGTTTTCAATCTAGCGACCACCGCCGGAATGGTCGCCGGATCGCTCTTGGGAGGCGGCGTGCTGATCGTCTTCGGAGAGAGCCGCGAAATTTACTACCTGCTCTTCGCCGGCTCGTCCCTCTTACGTCTGGGAGCGCTTTATTTCTTGCCGCGAATTCCGGCCCGGCTGCTCGAGCGGCGACCAGCGAACTCTCTGCGGGAGAGAGTCGAAATTCCCGACGTGTTGCCCGGAGCGGCGTTCGTCGCCGTCGGCCCGGCCGATCCAGAAGCCGGCGGCCCGATTTGGACAGAGCGAAGGCCAAATCGTCGAAGTTGCGCTGCCAGCCGGAATCCTCGAACATCTTGCGCTGCCACGGATTGACCGCCTGGGCGGACCACCAGCGACCCAACTCGCCGTGCTCGTAGTAGTTCATGCCCCGCATCTTCCGTGGCGGGCCGTGACCGACATTGAGGTCGAATTTTTCTGGGACGCATGTCGTCGATCGCGATTTTTCCCTGGGCGTTGGAGATGCCCAAAACTTTCGGGTCGCGCCAGTTAAACAGGACGAACTTCTCGACGGGGCGGCCGGTGTTGGCGTCAACGACTTTGGCCTCAAACCGCACGCTCGGCTTCAGCTCGAGATCGAGGTGCTTGGCCTGGCCCGCGGAGACCCGCACGCCGCTGAGGCGCGTGCTGCCGGCGACCGGCTTGCCGTCGATCCCGCGGACTGTCCCTTCGAGAAGAGTTTTGTTGTCGAGAGTGACGACGAAGTTCTTCACGCCTCTCGGTTGTTGCGGGAAATACTGTGGCGAATAGCCGGGTTTGGTGAAGCGGATCTCCACGTATTGCATGTCCGCCGAGCCGGGCTTGAGGCGAAACACGCCGTCTGCGTTGGTCGGAGTTTCGTCTCCCGGATACCAGGTCCAGGCATCGACCAGCACGTCGGAGAGGGGTTTTCCGTGGGCGTCGACCACGACTCCGGCAATCTCACTGGGTGCAATACCATGCGGCAGCTTCAGATCGCGCGCTGCGGCTGGCATTGCTTGCGCATGAGCCGGCAGCGGGAGGAGCCAGCAAATGCCGCAGACGAGGGTCGACCAGGCGGCCGTTCAGATTCGCGTCGTTCGGATGCGATGGGCCACGATGGTTATCCTCCGTCAAAGCGGGCGAATGGCTCAGTCGCTCATTTCCTCGACCAGCTCGTCCGGCGCGCGGTTGCGCCACGCGGCCACCAAGGCCGATTGCAGTTTCGCCTTCGTGGCCGATTTGAGACTAACGTTGGTGCAGCCTTGCCGGCCCCAGGCTCCTTTGGCTGGCGCGAAAATCTCGGGCTGTTCGCGGAGGAAGCGCTGCTGTTGGGCGGGCGTCAGTTTTACCATCGCCCAACCCTCCTTGGGCGCTCCCAACGTCGCAAAGATCTTCCCGCCGACGCGGAAGTCCGGGTGCCCCATGTGGGCGTTCTCCAAAACGCCGGGAAGTGCGAGCGCCAAACGGCGAAACTGATCGGTAGTCATGCGGACGGTCTCGGGAAAAACACGCGGCGACCCGAATCGACGGGCCGCCGCGCAATCCGCAATCGGCGGGAATCATCTCCCGGCGAAATGGCTATTTCTTGAAGTCCCCCGCGCGGATGATGACGAGCTTCTTGGGATCGACGTGCTTGCGGAAGGCCTCGGTGACCTTTTGCGGCGTCAGCTCGAGAATCGCCTTCTCCTGCGCCGCTTCGTGAGCAAAAGTGCGGCCGATGTCCATGTGCGAGACGATTTGCGCGGCGATCGCATCGTCGGTCGTGCGGCCGACCTTCTGGCCCTCCACGAATGCCTGTCTGGCATCCGCCAGCTCTTTGTCGGTCGGGCCGTCCTTCAGGAAGAGGTCGAGCTCTTCCTGCACATCGCTGGTCACCTTGCCGATATTCACCGGGTTGGTGCTGACGGTCACCGTCAGCTGGGCCACCGGATCGCGCGACGAAGCGGTAAACGACGAGCTGGCCCCGTACGAGAGGCCGTCCTTCTGCCGGATCCGGTCGCCGATTCGAGACGCGAGCGTGCTGCCGCCGAAAATGAAGTTGGCAATCCGCATCGCGGGATAGTCGGGATCGTTATCGGTCATCGGGAAGCTCACGCCGGCGAGGTATTCGGCATTCTCCTTGTCAGGGGTGATGATATCGGTCATCGCTCCACGGACGTCGTCGGCCACGCGGTGGTCGATCCGCTTGATCGAGACCTTCGACGCCCACCCGTTGAGGATGTCTTTGACGAGTTTCACCGTGGTGTCGGGATCGAACTCGCCGACGACGCCCAGGTCGGCCTTCGAGCCGCCGATCTGCGTCTCATAGAGCTGTTTGATCTGGTCGAGGGTCACTCCCTTCACGCGGGCGAGGTTTTCCTCGATGGTGGGAGAGTATCGCACGTCATCGCGCGGGTAGGGAGACAACGAGCGGCTGAGCCGGTTCATCGCCAAGGGCATCGGCTCCGTGCGGACAGAGGAGGCGCCCTGAACCATGCGGTCCTTTTGAATCTCGAATTCTTCCTCGGGAAACGCGGGCTCGCGGAGGATTTCTGCCAGCAGCTTAAGGGCCGCGGGAAGCGTGTCGCGTTTCGCGTCGACCGAGAAGGTGAGCTGACCTGCCGCGCCGCCCCCTCCGCCGCCGCGACCGCCGCGTCGTCCTCCGCGGAAGCCTCCGCCGGCGCCCGGTCGAATCCGCACGCCCAAAGCGTCGAGTTCCTCGCGAAGAGCCTGGCGATCGTGCTTTTTGGTGCCGGCCATCATCAGCATGGGGAGCATGCCGGCCGCGGTCGTCAGCCCTTTGAGCGAGTCTTCATTTCCGTAGTGCAAGGTCAGCACGAGCGAGACCGTCGCGCCGCGATTCTTCTTGGCCAACAGGCCCGCCTTGAAGTTGCCTTCGTCGATGATCTTGGTCCGCTTGTCGAGGTTGGCCGGCGTCGGGTCGAAGGCTTCGCCTGCCTCGGTGACCGCGCCCCCCTTGTAGTCCTTGACAACGGCGGCAATGGACGGCACGCCGGGGACCGACAGACGCGTCGGTGCGGAAGTGGGAATATAAACGCCGGCGGTGCGGTTGGGCTGCTTGAAATAGGCCTTCGTCACGCGATTCACGTCTTCCGCCGTGGTCGACGCGATCCAATCGCGCTCGATGAACAACAGCCGCCAGTCGCCGCGGCTCGCCGCCGAGCTCAAAGCCTGCGACATGCCTTGGCCGTTCGATTGCAGGATTTCGGCCTGCCGCTTGTGGCGGACTTTTGCCTTGTTGACCTCATCATTGGTGAAGGGGAGGTCGCCCAGCGACTCAAGCGTCTTGATCATCGTGTCTCGCACGGTGTCGATGTTTTTTGCCTCGCAGGCGGCCTGCACGAAGAACAGACCGGGGTCGTGCATCGATTCCGCGCGGCCGGAGACGTTGGTGGCCAGCTTCGATTCGACCAGCGCCTTGTAGAGTCGGCCGTTGGGGGCCTGGGAGATTATGCCGCCGAGCAGGCTGAGCGGCGCCGAGTCCTTGTGCGACGACGCGGGGATGTGATACGCCACTCCCACCTCGCCGACGACTCCCACGCGCCGAAGTGTGACGAGGTGTTCGCCGTCCTGCGCGGGCTCCTCGGTGTACGCGTTGGGCAGGTCGCGATCGGGCTTGGGAATCGAGCCCAGGTATTTTTCCACGAGGGCCAGCGCCTTGGGCTCCTCGAACTTGCCGGCGACGATCAGCACGACGTTATCGGGCTGGTAGTACTTGCGGTAGAAGGCCTGCAGATTTTCGATCGGCACCCGCTCGATGTCAGAGCGATTGCCGATGGTCGATTTGCCGTAGTTGTGCCACTCGTAGGCCGCCGCCCGAATCCGCTGGTCGAGGACGGAGGCGGGGCTGTTTTCGCCGCGCTCGAACTCGTTGCGGACGACGGGCATTTCCGAGATCAGGTCGTCGCGCTTGATGAAGCTGTTGACGAGCCGATCACACTCGAGCGCGATGCCGAATTCGAGGTTCTTGTCGTTGGCGGGCATCGTCTCGAAGTAATTCGTGCGGTCGTCGTTGGTCGTGCCGTTAAAGTTCGCCCCATGATCGCGGAGCGCCTTGGGGACACTCGGATGGTTGGGGGTGCCCTTGAAGACCATGTGCTCGAGCAAGTGGGCCATGCCCGTCTCGCCGTAGCCTTCGTTACGGCTGCCCACGAGCACGGTCATGTTCACGGTCACGGTGGGGCGCGAAACTTCCGGGAAGAGGAGCACGCGGGCTCCGTTGGCCAGCCGATATTCCGTCACGCCTTCGATGGAAATGACTTTGACGGGCGACTCGGCCCGTGCGGTCAACCCGACCGCCAGTACGCAGACAACCGCAAAGAACCGTCGCATGGTAGAACCCTCGAGGTAGCGAAACACCGGCCGAAAGAATCCTGGGAAGCATCCTACCGCAACGTTCGTTCAACTAGTACCAGCCACGGTCCGAATTTCGGCGAACCTGAAGACAGGCTGTTTTTCGGGGTTTTGGGTCCTCCTCGCGGGCCTCCGGCCGGGGAAGTCGCCGGGGCGATCTTGGCGATTCTTAAGGTGCTTTCATTGCGAGCTCGCGCGCCCGTTGTTCGCCCGCCTCGGCCCCGGCTAGGATGAGTTCTCAATGCGCGGCGAGGTCACAACCCGCCCATCCCCGCACCCAAACGGCCATCCCAATGACTGCCGACGTATTCGAAACGTCGTTCCTCCGCCCGGCGCTGGCCCAGGCGATCGAACAAGGAGCCTCCGATCTGCATGTCGTAGTCGGACATCGGCCGACAATCCGCGTACACGGCCGATTGCAGCAGCTAGCCGGCACGGCGCTCACCGAAGAAGTTGCCCGGGCCGCGCTGAAAGCAGTGAGTCCGCCCGACGCCTGGCAGCGGTTCGAGCGAGAACACAACGCGGACTTTGCGCTTGAGCTAGATTTCGGCAGCGGCCCGCGGCGGCTACGAGTCAACTATTTCGTCAGCAGCCAGAACTGCGGAGCCTGTTTCCGGATCATTCCCTCGACGATTCCGGAATTTCACTGGGCCGGCTTTCCGCTGCCGCTCGCGCAGCGACTGACCCACTTTCGTAACGGCTTGGTGCTCATTTCCGGCGTGTCGGGCGCCGGAAAGACCACCACGCTGGCGATGCTGATCAAGCGGCTCGCCCAAGAGGGGGATTATCGGATCATCACGCTCGAGGAGCCGATCGAATACGTTTTTCCGCACAACGAACGCTCGATCGTGACGCAGCGCGAGGTGGGGCGCGACGTCGCCTCATTCGCCGAGGGACTGAAATACGGACTGCGACAAGATCCCGACGTGATTCTGGTCGGTGAGATCCGCGATCGCGACACGGCCCAGATGGTGCTGAGCGCGGCGGAGACGGGCCACCTGGTGTTCGCCACGCTGCACACCCGCGACGCCAAGGGAGCCCTCACCCGCTACGTCGATCTCGTGCCGGCAAACGTGCAGGCCGAGCTTCGCGCGCAGCTGGCGATGAGTCTGCGTGCCGTGATCTGCCAGCACCTGTTGCCCAGCGCCACGGGCGGGAAGCGCGAGCTGGCTCTCGAGATTCTCTTCAACAACTCGCCGATCGCCAGCGCCATCCGCACGGGCAAAGACGAAAGCATCGACCGCATCATCCTAACCAGCCGGGCCGAAGGGATGTTGCCGCTGGACGAGTCGGTGCGACAGCTGTTCGTCGCCCACAAGGTCAGCCGCGAGACGGCCGAGCAATACGTCTCGGACAAGAGCGTGCTCAACCGGTGACTTCTCGTTGCGGAGCGATTTTGGTTTCGCCAGCGTGCCGCCGGCGCGGTCCCTTCCGAGTGTGCGTCCGGCGGAATGTACGGCCCGCGATTTCCTTAGTTGCCAGCCTTGGCCGGTGATCCAGTGTTGGTGGCGACACCCTTGGGTTTCGCGAACGTGCTGTCTGGAATGTTGGCCACCGGTTTGAACTCGGAGAATTCGCACTCCAAGAAGGGCTTGCCCTCGCGCTTGGTCGTCATCGTTTTGTAGCTGCGGATGCCGTTGAAGTCGCGGTAATCACTGTAAAGCGTCTCTTCGTCGACTTCCCCTCCCGTCATGCCTTTGACGCGCTCCTGCCTCTTGACCAGATATCCGTACTGCTTGTCGAAGTACAGCAGCACATCCCGGTGCCCGCCGCGCGAGACCTTGAGCCCGACCGCCGGTCGACCAGCGACTTCCGCCTCGCCGACGGACGACAAATGGCACTCCGGCTCTCGCAGTGGCAGTAGCGTCGTCAGGTGACCGGCCTGCATTCCCTCGCGAATCTCCACGAGCTGGTCATTCGGCAGATCGCGGACGCGACCGGCAATGGCCAGCCAACCCTGGTCCTTCGTCACCGCTTCGACGCGCGTGACGTCCTTGCCGTTCAGATTCATGTGGTACGACGCCTTGAGTCGCGCCGGCAGTTGCTTGAACCATTCTCCCGTGCACTCGATCGGCTGCCCCATGCCGTAGAACGTGCAGGTCCCCTTCATGAACACGCTCTGGGACCTGGCGAGGGTTGCTTCCCCTCCCATCGCCTGGATAGCTTTCTTGACGACGGCTTGGGGGTCGATTCTTTCGTCCGCGGCAAGACGGTGGAAGGTGGCCGAGGGGAACAACAACAGCACGAGCAATCCGAGGGGTAGAATCCGCATGTCAGCTCTCCTGGGGAGGGAATGTTTGTAGGGAAAATCGGTCGTTCGCGATTTTTCACGGGTCCGCTTTGGCCTGATTTGATTTCGGTGGTCTCGCATTGGAGGAACGGCTTGCCACTGCTAAAGACTCAGATCGCCAGCCGCGCCAACTCCGGCCGGCGAATGGGGCGACAGGCATTGCCTTAGCCAGCCACCGGCGACCGCGGCCGGCGCCATCAGCACCAGGGCGGCAACTTGCGACCAGATAAATCCTCTCCCCATCGTCGCCGCGAGTGAGGCGCCCGCCCCCAGTGCCAGGACAACTGCCATCGCGACGCTGTGCGCCAACGGGCCGCGACCGGCGATCCAACCGCTCAGATAGCCGCCGAAGAGCGCGAACGCCATGCCGTATACCGTCGCCCCGACCATGAAGCGGAGCGACGCTTCGCCGTGAGGCGGCTGCCCGGTAACGTGGAACAAGGCAAACCCTGAGGCTGCGAAAACGAGGTATCCGGTCACCACGCCAAGAATGCTGCGGAGCATAGAGCTCTCCGACCCGTCACTGGATTGAAAATGCCAAAAACGGTCACAAGCAAGACAAAGTGTTTGATCGAGGGGCTGCGGATTCCGGGCTCGCCGGCTCACTCGCTCCGCTGTTCCTCGCAGTATTCGCTGGCTCGGCGCTGGAGCTGGGCCGGCGACAAGTCTTTCAGACGGGTCGCGACCGACCAGCGGTGCCCGAACGGGTCCTTGAGGATGCCGTAGCGGTCGCCCCAGAAGCAGTCTTCCACCGGCATGAGCACCTCGGCGCCGGCGTCGACAGCCGCACGGAACATGGCGTCGACATCGTCGACATAAAGGTGCAATGTGACGCCGGTCCCCTCATAGGCCAGCGGCGAGAGCAGCTTTTGCTCAGGGAATTCGTCGTGAAGCAGGAACCGTGAGTTACCAAGCATCAGTTCCGCGTGCATCACCGATTTGCCATCCGGAGCCAGATTGCGGTAGAGCTCCGCGGCGCCGAATGCGCGGGTATAGAACTCGATCGCCCGCGGCGCGTCACGCACGATCAGGTGGGGCGTGATCGTGTGAAAATCGTCGACATTTTGCGTCACTGTGCCGGTCATTTGCCATGCCTCCTCGTTGTCGGTGTCGGCGTTATTGGTTTGGTCACTGTCTGTGCGATCGAATGTGTGCTCAGGATCGGGTTCCCCGCGACGTGGGGGCCGTCTTCTTTAATAAACCGCGCTGGCGGGCTGCCTTAACCAGCGCGTCCAGCCGCTGCGCTTCGGCACGGGCCACCTCGAGGCCGATTTTGGTCAGGCGATAATAGCGCCGCCGTTCGTCGTCGACGTCCGGATCGACGGCCTCCTTGCGCTCGACGATCAAGCCGTCGACGAGCATCCGTTGGATCGACCGGTAGAGCGTCCCCGGCCCGAGCCGCAATTGACCCGACGTGATCCGATCGACTTCCAGCATGACCCCGTAGCCGTGCCGCTCGCCGTCCGCCAGGGCGAGCAGGATGTGGAAGACGGCGGGGGTCAACGGCAGCAGGGCGGTGATTCCCGGGTCGTCCTTGTCGCCTCCATCCATGCCAGTACATCCGGGCCAGTACATCCGGAGTTGATATAACCAATGTGGATATATTGGCGACTCGGTCGCGGAAGATCAAGCACGAAAATGAGAAAAATTGCCGCGATCTGCCATTCTGGGCGGCAAGGAGAGTCGCGAGTCAAAAGACCGGATTCACAAGATCCAGGGGATCAGCGCAGCCGTCCGCTTACGATAGATGGAAAAAGGTTCGCCGAATTCCGCGGCCAGGACGCGATCTTCCATCCGGATCTTGCGGGCGTAAGCCACCACGAAGAGGGCGACGCCCAGCAGGGCGTGATATTGCCCCGAGACGATGGCCGTCCCCGCGGCCATGCCGAGCATTCCCGTGTACATTGGGTGGCGGAGGAAGCGATAGGGGCCTGTCTGGATCAGCTCGTGACCGCTCATGATCGTGATCGCCCCGCTCCAAAGTTTCCCTAGGTAGAAGCGGGCGTAAAAGTAGAACAGGTTGAAGCCGATCTGTATGCCCAGTCCGACGAGTGCCGTCGTGAGCGTGTCGGGAACGAATTGCCCGGTCAAACCTGGAATCGGGACAAACAGCAACAACAAGGCGGTCATCGTCAGCAGACCGTGACGACGGCGCGACTCGGACGATTCCTGCGACTTGGTTTGGTGCCGCTTGGTCTCGGCAATGCTCCAATAGACATCCATCGCGAACCAGAGCCCGGCCGAAATGAGCACGCTGACTCGCGGGGACGATCGGTAGATCAGGACGCCGATCGCCCCAACGACGGCGATCAAGATGAGGGCCGCGCGGACAGCCTTGAAGGTCACGCGACCCAATCGCACCTTCGCCGTCGGTTTTGGTTCCGGCGCGGACTCGGCTCCGCTCGCAACGTCCATAATGCTCGACCAAGGATCTTTGGAATGGGAGGGTGGCAGGTGGCGGGAACTCCCAACAAATTCGACCGACGGTCCCCGATATTAGCTGAAAAATCGGCTAGACCACCCGGGTGAATTTCCGATTCGACTCGTCTCACCGCGTCCATCCGAGGAAATGATTTTGATCGAAGAGTCCCCATGCCGTGACGTGCTGCTGATCGCCGCCGACTTGGGCGGGCGACGCCTGTTGTATGGCGAGCTGCTCGAGGCGGGCTATGACGTGCTGCCCGTGCCGGGGATCGCAGTCGCGCTGGGCCGGCTGCTGCAGCACTCGGTCGAGCCGCGGTTGGTGTTGCTCGACGCGCATGAGGATCCGGAGGCAACGCCACAAGCGGTGCGTTACCTGTTGACGCTAGCCCCCGGCATCCCGCTGGTCCTGGTTATCGGTTCGATCAACCGGGATCAATGGGAGCCGATTGCCGACCAGGTCGCCGCGCTCTTGGTTCGTCCGATCACGATCGGCAAGATTATCGAGGCCGTCCAGCGGATCCTGCCCGCGCCGCCTCGCGCGGAGTGAACAAGGCGACGGCCAACCGGCGGAAGCGCGTCCGCCCGTGGGCCGAGTCGTGAGAATGAGGGGCGGTCTACGCCAAGGGCGCGCCTAGCGCACGCCGCCGCTGATGTAGAACGATTCGCCGGTAATCCACGAGGAGTCGGACGAGGCCAGGAATGCGGCCATCGGTGCGATGTCCTGCGGCTTGCCGATGCGGCCCAGCGGCGTCTGAGTCTCGGTTTGTTTGCGAAAATCGCTTTCGGCAATGCCAGCCGAGTGGAGGCCTTCGGTTTCGATCATGCCGGGATTGATCGAGTTGACGCGGATTTTACGGGGGCCCAACTCCTGCGCCAGCGACCGCGTGACGGCGTCGACGGCCGCTTTGGTCGCGCTATAGACCGACGCGGTCGGCAGCGCGGCCGTGGAAGCGACAGAGCTGATGTTGACGATGCTGCCGCCCGCGGAACCGAAGTGCTTCACGGCTTCTTGCGAAGCGAGAATCAGGCCGAGCACGTTCAGGTTGAACATGCGGTGGAAGGCGTCGGCCGTAATATTCTCCAGCGGCAGGAATTCGTAGACGCCGGCGTTGTTGACCAGGACGTCGAGCTTGTCGAAGTTCTTTTTCGTCTCGGCGAACAGACGGCGGATGTCGGCCTCTTTCGACATGTCGGCCTGGACGGCCACCGCCTTGCCTCCCTTGCCGGTGATATCGTTAACGACCCGTTCGGCCCCCGTTTTGCTCGAAGCGTAATTGACGACGACCGCAGCCCCCTCGGCGGCCAGCTGGCGGGCGATTTCCGCCCCGATTCCCTTCGACGCTCCAGTAACGACGGCCACTTTTCCCGCAAGTTTCTGCGACATGGCTGAGACTCCTGTCAAAAACCCGCTGGTTGCGATTTTGGCGGTCCCGTTTTTGGGCCCCACCGGTTCTATACTGAACGATACAAAAATACGCGAGCCAGATTGATCCGTCAAGCCAATTAGTGTACTATTCGGTACAGAAAGGACAACTTCACGTGCCGAGCGGGCGACCCCGAGAATTCGACATCGACAAAGCACTGGATCGCGCCCTGCAGGTCTTTTGGCGTCGCGGTTACGAAGGCGCCTCGCTCCCGGCCCTCACCAAGGCCATGCGGATCAGCCGGCCCAGCCTTTACGCGGCATTCGGCAACAAGGAAGCGCTCTTTCGCAAGGCCATCGATCGTTATGTCGACGGCCCGGCCGCGGCCAGCCGTGCAGCCCTGGAAGAACGGACGGCCCGCCACGTCGTCGAACGGCTATTCCGGCAAAGCATCGAACTGATGACCGACTCCCGCAATCCGCGCGGGTGCTTCTTGGTGCAGGGGGCGCTGGCTTGCGGCGAAACCGCCGATTGCCTGCGACGGGAAATGGCGGCGCGGCGCGATGCGCTGGTCGTCGCGCTCCGCGACCGATTCGAGCGGGCGGTGGCTGAAGGCGATTTGGCCGCGGACCTTCAGCCGGGCGACCTGGCGCGGTTCATCGCCACCGTGCTGCACGGGATGTCGGTGCAGGCCGCGAGCGGGGCCAGTCGCGACGAACTCGAACGGGTGGCCGCGATCGCGCTCCAAGCCTGGCCCTCACGCCGCCGCTGATCGACGCCATGAATCATTTGATCGCGTCGAATCGCCGGTTGCCGATCTTTGACGCCTTCAGATCTTTTCCGCGATCAGCCGCAGGCTGTCTGCCCGGCCCGTGAGTTCGGTCCAGCGGGCGACGAGTCCGGCCGGCAGCTTTCGACGCAGCAGGCTGGGCGCGCCGGCGGCCGCGGCGATGCGGGCCGACTTGCGGATCCGCCCATCGCGTCCAATCTGTTCGATGGCCAGCGTGCGAAAGCCCACGGCCTCGGCCATCCGACACAACGTCATTGGAGTGAAGTGCGTGAGGTGGCGCGGCAGGGCGAGGCCGGTCCAGTTCTGGTGGAAGTGCCGAAACGACCAAGAGTCGAAATTCGGCACGCCGACGACGAGCACGCCTCCGCTACGAAGCGCATCCGCCGCCGCTTCCAGGACCGCTTTGGGGAAGGGGACGTGCTCCAGCGAGTGCCGCATGGTGATCGCGTCGAAAGTGCCGGGCTTGATGTCCGGATGCGGCAAGGTGCCCAGGTGGGCCCGCATGCCCGGCTTGCGGCGGACGGCCTCGACAACCTGAGGGAACAAGTCGACCCCTTCGACGCGCCAGCCGTAATCGCGCATCTGATCCAAGAAATCGTCGGCGCCGCAGCCAAAGTCGAGCAGCCGGCCCGGTGCGCGAAACGGCACCCAGTGCTGACGGTCGCGCCGGCGCCGAAACACGGCCCGCGATACAAGCGACTGCAGCCGCGTTGCCGCGTCGGGGCGCGCGGACGGGTAGCCAAAGCGGTGCCGCAGCGCGGCGTGCTCCAGTTTTTGTCGCCAGCCCGCCAGTGGGCCGGCGCTTGCCGCAGGCTTCAAATGCGGTGCATAGTCGGCCGGGTAAAACAGCCCGCGGTCGCGCTCGGTGGGCCGTGGGTTCGTGAAGGCCAACTGGCAATTGCGGCAGCGGACGACGCGAAAGTTGCCGCCGATCCGCGTGAGCCGATCGTGAGTGATGACGATCGTTTCATGATTGGAGCCGCCGCAGAGCAAGCAATCGACGGTTTCCAGGTCGACGGGAATCGGAGTCTGCCCGGCAAGCGACGAGGCCTGAGTCAACGGCCAAGAGTGGGCTGCTGTCACTTGAGAGATCCCAAGATCCGACAAGCAAGAATCCTGGCACGAAGCGGGCCGAAGACCGCCGACAGCCCGCGACGCCGATGGCCCAACTCAGCGCGGAGGGCTTGTAGTGAAACTGGGAAAAATCGTCAATTGGACGGGATAAACATGGATCCGCCGTAACCTTCCAGCGGCCGGGAGCCACGCAACCAAAGCGGACGCGGTCGATACTATCGGCTGCCTTTGTACGGCCGGTGACGACGGTGATTGTGTTCGGTTGGTTTTCGGGGGAGAATTGGGCCGACGCCCGGACCGAACCCAGACGTCCTCTTACGTGCGGTCCGATTAACAACCCGCGACGCAGTGATTCTGACGACACTTGTTCCGTCGCCGTCGTTGAATCTCTCTCTCACCCGGATCGATGGCACTGCGAACCCGATCTTTTTCCACCGACGATCAGCTCGCCTTCGCCCGTCTCTCGGGTGATTATAACCCGATTCATCTCGATCCGATCGCCGCGCGTCGCTTTTTATTTGGGCAGCCGGTTGTCCACGGGATGCACGCGCTCTTGTGGGCCCTTGATGGCTGGCTCGAAGCGAGTTCGGCTCCCACTCGGCTCGCGCGTCTCAAGGTCCGGTTCCGCAATTCGATCGCGTTCAACGTCGGCGTCGAGCTGGATGTCGAGAGCAAAGATGCCGCGAACGTGCGGTTTGAGGTCACGGCCGACGGAATTTCGCTGCTGACTGCGAACGTCGCGTACGAAACGGCAGCAAGCGTCGTCACGCCAATCGCACCCCAGATTTCGAGCCTGATCCCGCCGCGGGAAGCTTGTCGCGAACCGACCTCAGTCGAACTGCAGTCGGCGGCCGGACAACTGCCCCTTTGCTTGGAGCCCGCGCTCGCCGCTCGACTCTTTCCCCACGCTGCGCGGGCACTGCCTGCCGAACAGATCGCGACGCTGTTGGCGGCCACACGCGTGGTCGGCATGGAGGCGCCCGGCCGAAACTCCGTCTTGGCCGGGCTCGACTTGCGAGATAATCAATCGCCGTCGGCGGAGCGCGCCGTCCTCAGCTATCGAACCGAAGATTTCGACGAGCGCGTTTCACGATTGGAGTTGCGGCTGGACGCTCCCGGTTTCGCGGGGACTGTGACGGCGTTCGTGCGGCCCGAACCGCAGCCACAACCGTCGTTCAACACAGTGCGAGCCCTGGTCAGGCCCGACGAATTTCGCGGCGAGCGGGCGCTCGTGATCGGCGGCTCGAGAGGATTGGGCGAACTGACCGTCAAGCTGCTCGCTGCAGGCGGAGCCGACGTCTGGTTCACCTATCACCGGGGTGCCGCGGATGCCAAAAGTGTCGCAGCCGAACTCGCCGCTGGCGGAGCGATCGCCCGGCCCTTCGCCTACGACGTGCGGACCGATGCCGAGCGGCTTCCAACCCTAATGGGCGATTGGCGGCCGACGCTGCTTGCTTACTTCGCGACACCTTATATTGCGTCGTCGGCCGATCGTCGTTTTAGCATCGCCCGTTTTCAGGACTTCGCGGCGTATTACGTCGCCGGCTTTGGCGAGGCATTTGCCGCCGTCCGCGGCTCGGGATCGGACCTGACGCGGGTCCTTTACCCCTCGTCAGTCTATGTCCACGAGCTGCCGCTCAATCTCGGCGAGTATGCGGCGGCCAAGGCAGCGGCCGAAACGCTCTGCCAGTTTTTGGCCAAGTCCCATCCCGATGTTCGTTTTCATTACCCTCGGCTGCCTCGAATGGCCACCGATCAGACGGCGAGCCTGATCCGCAGCGAACTGCCCGAGGGGGCGCCGATACTGCTCGCGGCTTTGCGAGAACTGTGTGCGAAATAACATCTGCGTCCGAGTGGCCGGACACTCCCTCATTTGTATTTGAATTTAAGTGGAGAAAACTGACCCCATGCGGAATCCCTGGGTCCGGGCCGTCGTCGGTTTCGTGGTTGGTCTGCTACTGTTCCTCGGCATCGCCTACTCGCTGAAAGCGGTGCTCAAACCGGAATGGGCTGCGTCGCCCGTCATTTCGCAGATCGTGCTCAAGACGACAATGATCGTCGTGGCACTCGTGGTGTGGCTAGCGCTCGGTCGACTGCTCAGCGAGATGGGTTGGCGCAAAGCACCGTGGTGGAACCGATCCTATGCCCCGTGGATCTCGGTGGCCGCGCTCGCCATGATGTCGGCCACCGTCGTGATGATCTTCCTGGGGGTGAAGCACCCGCTGGCAGCGAAGATGAATTTTCTGGAGCTCGTGCTGTGCATCTGGATGTTGAGCAGCATCTCCGAAGAGATTTACGTCCGCGGGCTCGTGCAATCATGGATCGCCGAGCGTGACGAGGCGGCCGCTCGGTCGCCGTTCGCGCCGTCGATCGTTGCGTCGACCCTGGTCTTCGCGGGCATGCATGTGCCGCTGATCTGGTCGCCCATGGGCATCCAAGGGGGCGGCACGCTGGTCGCGGGCACGTTCTTCGCGGGCTGGGGTTGCGCGGTGCTACGCGCTCGGACGCGGAGCCTCTGGCCGGCCATCCTCTGCCACTTTCTGGCCAACGTGGCGAGCATTCCCGGCGGAATCCTCAGCACCGTGTTCTTTAAGCTGCTTTACCACCGGCTGCCGGACGTTCTCACGTCGGGCTGAGTTCGGCAGCAAACCGAGAACCCGGCAAAGCGCCCGTTTCCGTTTCTGGCCCACTTGCAATTCGGCGGTCGGCGGGCCGCTTAGCGGCGGTCAGCCACAATAGCGGCTCACCACCAGGTCATCCCAGCCGGGCTGCGCTGGCTGGAGTTCAGGTTGTTGCGGGGTCCGTACGGGCCGTAGCCCCAGTCGCACGGTTGCAGCGGCCGCCAGGTGGGATTCGTCGCGCGGTAGCCGGCGTGGTGGAAGGGCCAGTGCGTGGACCACGAACGGCCAGAGGATTCTTGGGGCGCGTACGAACCGTAAGAGGCGCCGGGCTGCGCGACCTGCGCCGCGTTGTCCTGGGCCGAGACCAGAGCCGGGAGGAGCAACGACGCGCCCGCCGTCATGGCGGTCGCGCAGACGGTATGGAACGCTCGTCGCACGTTCATGAGGAATTTCCTGGCGAGGACACGTCGCGCGCGAATGGTCGTTACATCGCGAAAGGTGCGGATTTTCTGCAGCGACACTTCATTTGTCGGATGTCGGACAAACGCTAATGCGTGAGACTGCGCCCGAGTCTGGCGATTCCCTCCGTGCGACGATCAGCGCAACGATGAAAACCGGCGCAACGATGAAATCAAGGGCGCTAGTTGGTGGGATTGCGGAATCCTCGGCGACCTCCCCGCGACGGCGGCTGTCCGCGCAGGCGGGACACGTCGCCGGTTAATACTGCTTCAGGTGCGATTGATTCCGTCGGTTGCGCAATTGATTCCCCTCGGTGCCGCGATAGACTCAGCGGAGTGCCGCAGGCAATTGGCTTCGGTGAACGGGGACATCGCAGCTTCTCGTTCGTCGAACGGAACACAATCGAACCAGCTTGGAGGAAGCCGCTATGACGAGCGCAATTCGGCGGGTGGGAATTGTTGTCGGCTGCCTGGCCTTGTGCGGCGCGAGCCAGGGATTGGCGCAGGACTGGCCTCAATGGCGCGGTCCCAACCGGGATGCGATCGCCACCGGCTTCAAGGCGCCGGCGACCTGGCCCAAGACTCTCACGCAAAAGTGGAAAGTGAACGTCGGCAACGGGGTTGCCACTCCCGCCCTGGTCGGCGACAAGCTCTATGTCTTTGCGCGCCGAGATGACGATGAAGTCGCCTCTTGCCTCGACGCCATGACCGGTAATGAGCTGTGGGCCGACAAACAGGCCGCGAAGGCGCCTAGCGGGCCCGCCGCCCAATTCCCGGGACCGCGCAGCTCGCCGACAGTGGCCGACGGAAAAGTCGTAACCTTGGGCGTGCAGGGAACTCTGTCCTGCTTTGATGCCACGAGCGGGAAAGTCCTCTGGCGCAAAACGGACTCTGCAGAAAAGCCGCCCCGGTTTTTCACTTCGTGCTCGCCAATCGTAGTGGAGGGGCTGTGCATCGTGCAGTTGGGCGGGGAGAGCAAGGGCGGCATCGTGGCGTACGACCTTGCCAGCGGCGGCGAGAAATGGAACTGGCCCGGCGATGGCACGGCCTATGCCTCGCCCGCCCTGCTGACGGTCGACGGCCTCAAAATGGTTGTGGCGCTGACGGCCAAGAGTCTCGTGGGCGTCGGGCTCGCCGACGGAAAGCTCCTCTGGCAGACGCCGTTTGCCGTGAGCGGAATGGGTTACAACGCCGCCACTCCCATCGTGAGCGGGAATACCGTCTACATTTCGGGCTCACTCCGCGGCATCAAGGCGCTCAAGATCGAAAAACAAGGAGATTCGTACGCGACGAAAGAGCTTTGGGCGAACCCGCAGCTGTCCGTGCAATTCGACACGCCGGTTCTCAAGAACGGCTTGCTGTTCGGGATTTCGAGCCGCAACTTCCTGTTCTGCATCAACGCCGAAACGGGCAAGCCGGCGTGGGCGGCCGAACGCGTCCGCGGCGATCGCGGGTACGGGTCGGTCGTCGACGTCGGCACCGTCCTGCTCGCGCTGCCCACGAACGGGCAGCTGATCGTCTTTGAGCCGGCTGAGAAATTTAGAAAAATTGCCAGCTACAAAGTCGCCGATGAGGGAACTTACGCCTACCCGATCGCCGCGGGAAATCGGATTTACATTAAGGATTTCGACTCCGTGACTTTATGGACCGTCGACTGATCAGTGGCGGGGCCGTTGCATCTTCCAGAGCCGAGCTTGGCGAATTGTCGCGTCGGTTTGTCGCTCAAAAATTCACAGCGGGTGGGCCGGACTGCAAAGATCTGTGGTCCGGCCCATTTTTGTCCGGTATAATGGCAGGCGTATGAAGCTCTGGCTGTTTCGAGTGCTGTTGCTCGTTTCCACCGTCGGCATGGTTCTGCCGGCCGGCTGGTGCTGCAGCAGTGTTTTCGGCGAACAGTCCCAGGCCAATCAGCACCGTTCCGATCAAAACCAAGCCGCTCAGCCCAAGCGGGCTTGTTGCCAGCGGTCGTGCTGCCAGCGACGGACCGTGCGAAAGACGGCTGATTGCGGCGGCGTTCCGGGTCGGCCGAGCGTGCGATGCTGCTGTCAGCGTGATGCGGCGTTGCAAGCGAAGCGCGTGCAGCAGTCGGTCGCGCCGACGGTGGTCCTGCCGATTCCAGTCTGTGAGCTGCTGCCTGTTCTTCCCTCGGTCTGCGACGGCACTCCGTCGGACTGGCTCATGGGTGAGGGGCCGCCCTTGCATCTTCTCCAGTGCGTTTGGCGCTGTTGATTCGCTCCGTGCGACGGCGTTTTGGCCGGGCGCACTTCCTGACGTCCACCGGATGTTGAACTGCGCGCGTTCTCGCGCAGGGAAAGCGGATTTCCAACGCTCTTTTTCTGGAGAAAGTTCCCATGCTCGTCAATTTGTTTGTGAGCGCGATCCTTGGCCTCGGACTGGTGATTCCCGGAGTCACGGCCGAGCAAAAGCCGCTCGATTGTTGTGCCGCCAAGCTGGCCTGTTGTCAGCAAAACTTGCCCTGTTGCCAGAGCGCGACTAAGCCCGCCTGTTGCCAGAAGGGCGCAAAGTGCTGTGCGGAAGGCAAAGCCTGCTGCATGGCCGCGCACCCGGCAAGCCTGAAGGGGACGGTCGCGACCGCCGTGGCCAAGACCTGCTGCTGTTGTGCGATGAAATCGACGGGGAAGACCGTCGCGCAAGTCGCCGACTGCTGCAAAGCCAAGCTGGCGTGCTGTGACGCCAAGTTGGCCTGCTGCTCAACCGACGCGAAGGCCGCGTGTTGTCAGTCTGGAGAAAAGTGCTGCAGTGACAAGAAAGCGTGCTGCAGCGCGAAGCAGAAGTAACAGCCCGACAGTTTCCGAATCCTCCCGGCGGGAGAGAGCTTCCGCCGGGAGTTTTTTGTTGATTGCCGCGAAAGATCACGAAGCAGGTCACGCACAGCGGTTCCACGCACCCAATCGGTGCGGCTATTTGTGGCGCCGTTATTTCGCGGACGACCGCCATTCTTCCCAGCTCAGTACGTCGCCCTCCGGCCGGTCTTCAACACCCAGTAGCCGCAGCATATATAGCAGCTGTGCCCGGTGGTGCATGCTGTGCGTAATGACGTGAGCGATAGTCCCGCCGTAAGACAGCTGCTTGGGCGGGTCGTGGCGCCGATTGAGCCATTTCTCGTCCCAGGCTCCGCGGTCGGCCACGTCCCGCGCGATCCGGGTAAACTCAGTGGCCGCCGCGTCGAGGCGGTCGCTGAGTGCGGAAATCGACGCCTCCTCGAGCGGCGGATTCTTCCGCATCGGCCGGCCCGCCATCAGGTCGGACCAGGCCTCGATGTTGTAGATGATGTGCCGCAGCGTGAGCCGCACGGTCTTGGGACCGATGTCGATCGGACGATCGAGCTGTTCGTCGGTGAGACCGCGGCAAATCTCCAAGAGCTGCCGCGTCGTCCAAATGTCGTGTTCGATGAGCCGATCGAGAAGGTCCATCGCCTCCGCCTCTCCGGTCAGGTTTCGTTGCGCGAAACGACGGCGTCGGCCTCGATTTCGATCAGCATGTCGGGCTCGATCAGCGACTTGACCTCGACCATGGTCGTCGCCGGTGGGAAGTCGCGAAACGTTTCGCCGTGAGCTCGGCCGAACTCCTGCCACTTCGAAATATCAGTCACGAACATCCGCGTCCGCACGACCGACGACAGGTCGGCCCCCAACCCTTTCAAGGCCCGTTCGATCAACAACAGGCACCGCTTGGCCTGGCCGTAAGCATTCCCCGGCTCGAACGTCTTGCCGTTGTCGTCCACGGCCGCGGTGCCGGTGACAAAAATCAGGTTGCCGACCTTGATCGCCCGGCAGTAGCCGACTTTCTTCTCCCACGGCGCGGCGGAAAACACTCGCTGAGTGGTCGTCGTTCCCTGTGTGGTCATCGTTCTCTCTTTATTCCCTCTTTGAGTCGAGACGGCTATTGCTGACGCTGCACGCCTCCGAGGTCGATTATGTTCGGCTTCTCGGTCGTGGCTTCTTTGAGAAGTGGGAGCCCACAACGCGCGTTGTATTCATCGAACGGACCGTCACACGAAGTTTGTCGCGGTTCACTGCGGAATGAGGAAGCTCAAATGCAGGCTGGCATGGGTCAAGTGGACTCGATCCCACTCTTCGCGGGTCAAGGGGCCGAACACGGGATGGTTGGCCCGCTTGGGCTCGCGCTGGAGCCGCGCCACGGCTTCGCGCAATTGCGCGGCCGCTTCGTCAGTGGGCGTGGGAGGCGGCAGCAGGGTCTTTCGGCCCGAGGCGGGCAGTTTCAAGCCGGGGGGCATTTGCATCGTCAGCAGTTTCTTGCGGAACAGCTTTGCGATCAGGCGGATGTGCGGCGGGAATGTCATCGAAAAACCGTCGATCGACGAATTGTAGACGACGGCCAAGTGGCGAAAATTTTGCCCCGGCGACCAGTTGCCCAGCGACTGGATCGGACCGGAGTTGAGCCGATCGAGGTCAGCCAGCAACTCTTCGTAGGAGGCAAACTTCAATTGGCGCCTCCCGGCGACCTTGGCTGTGTTGACCGGTTTGGCCGTGTTGACTGACATCAGGCGTTCTCCGCTGATTTCTTCTCGCGTCCGACCACGTGGCCAGTGTATTCCCGCGCGGCCTCGCTCGCCACGAAATTCATCGCATCAGTTGGCGGCTGCGGCCCGTCGCGTCTCGAGCAGCCAAAGTAACTCGTCGGTCGTGCCTGTCTCCCCCAGTCGCGGGAAGACTCTGTCGACGCTGTGACGGTGCATCTCGGGACTGCGATCGGTCATCGCGTCGACGACGAGTGTCACGTTGTAGCCCAGGTCGGAAGCGCTGCGGGCCGTCGATTCGACGCCGATGCTCGTCGAGATTCCGGCCATCACGATCTGCGTGACGCCCCGCTTTCGCAAGTCGGCATCCAACGACGTACCCAAGAACGCGCCGAAGCGTTGCTTCGTGATCCGCAGATCCGTGGGCACGGCGGCCAGTTCGGGAACGAACTCGGACCAATCGGCCTGAAAGGCAAATTTCGGTGCGCCCCGGCGCTCGGCCCGACACATTCACGAGCACCACCAGCAATCCGTGCTCGCGGAACGCCTGCGCGAGATGCGCAGCTCGGGCCACGATCTCGCCGGCCAGGTGGGCCGTGGGAATGCCGACGATCCCTTTCTGTAAGTCGATCACGACCAGGGCCGAGATGTTGTCGAGCTGGGTGAGAGGCATTTCTGTCGTCCTTGCCCGGAGAGATCAGCTGGAATCGCCGTCGGCAGCCTGACATCGCGACAATGCCGTCAACACGGCCGGCAACTCGATTATGTCGCTGCCATCGACATTCTGCATTGCAGAGCGCAGTGCCACGCCCCAGTTGCGCCTTGCTTCAATCGCGGCCCGCGACCAGACTGCAATGGGGTTCGATTTACACTCCTGTCGAGGGTTCGCGATGGCGTCCACTCAGGTGACTGACAATGCGTTGGATCGGGCGCTGCTTGAACTGGAATCGCTCGGACTGGCGCGACCGACGAATATCCTGCTGGCCGAGTACCTGATCGCCCTGTCGGCCGAGGGCCTATTGGACGCTACGGCGGTCGCCGACATCTCCGCCGCTTACAATCGCGTGCGTTATGCGGCCGTTCCGGGGGAGGACGATCAGACCCGCGCGGCGGCTGCGCCGATCGAGCAAATTGCCGTCCGGCTCAGGGACCTGCCCGCGGAACAGCGAGAGCAACTGGCCCAGCGAATTTTCAAGCGCCTGCCCGAGGAAGTCGACGTGGCAGCGACGGAGAAAAGTACCGAATCGTCCGCCCAACCATCATCCCCCCCGTCTTCCCTCGCGAGTCGGCCCGTGCCAGTCGCCTCCTGGCCAGCGCCATCGACCCTCGCCCCGACGGACGATGTGAGCGGTTTCCCCGGTGTCCCGGTCGTGACCGCGTCGCCGAAATCCGCTCCCTCGCGCTGGAGCCGACCGTGGACAACTGTGGAGGGTTTTGGACTCTGCTGTCTGGCGACGTTCTTCTGTGGCTATTTTCTCCGCGAGGCCTCGCAGGTCGCTTTTGCCAAAACGTCCGAGGCCAGCGAGCGGCGGCGCGACGTTTGGGTGTCGCCGGAGGCCTGGGTCGCAACCATTCAGGCGCGCGGCATTGATGAGTTGGGGGTACAGCACTATCGCACGGCCCGCCTGGCACTCGAGCTGGCGCTGGCATGCTCCGACGACGAATCGAGCGACCACCACGCGGAAACGCTCAACGCGCTCGCCTGGAGTTACTTATTTCCGGACCAAAACGGCGCAAAAGACCCCCCGCGCGCGCTGGAATTAGTCACTAAGGCCCTGGCCATTCGCCGCCGGCCGGGATACATCGATACGGCGGCCGAGGCCCATTATCAACTCGGTAATCCGATGGAAGCCGTTCGGCTCGAGCGAGAGGCCCTGGTCCGCGCCCAGAGGTTACCGCCATGGCGCCAGCTCCAGTTGACCAACGAGCTCAAGACGCAACTGCTCAAGTTTCAGAACGCAGAGCGAGATCTGGCCGCCGCCAAGACCTTGCCGAAAGCGCAGTCACCGAGCCCGACCGGATCACCCGCGCACTAGTTGAGGTAATCCTTCAACTTGACGTGCACGAAGGGCCGCTTGTACGCCTCGACGTCTTTCTTCGCGTACGACACCCAGAATTCCAGGGCCGTCGCGTCGTAAATCACGTCGAGCACGTTCGTCCCTTTGATCGGAATCTTGCAGGCGACGTCAATCAGCTCCGGAGCGCCGATCTTGCCGTACAACTGCTTCAGCGGCGGAAACGCACCGCGACCTTCGTCGTGGTAGACGAGGTTCTTGAGCACGTGCGGGGCCAGTTCATCCTTCGAGTCGTTGTCGCGCCAGACGATCAAAGCCGGGGCGTGGGCCAGCATTTTCACCGCCTTGCCGTTCTTACCGTCGCCGACGACGAAGTGATACTTCTTGATCCGCTTGGCCGATTGGAAGATCTCGACGGCTTTGTCCAGGCTGTCGGCATCGTAGAGCACCGTGCGAAACAGCGTCGTGAAGTGCACGCCGTTGATGTCGAACGGAAAGTCGCTGCCGGGCGAATCGCCTATTTCGGACAGCGCAATCCCCTGCGCGTTGATCCCCGTATTCGCACCGATGCACCCGGCAAACGTCATGCTTGCGTGCGGGATCCCATGGTTGGGAACGTAGACGACGATGCAGGGGTGGTCCTGGGCCGTCAGGTTCATCTCCCAGTCGAGATTGCGAGTCTGATACAGATGCCCGTCCTTGGTCGCACTGCCCCAGGCGGCGATACTGCTGCACGCATAGTCGGCCACGACCGGCAGCGCGTGCGAGCGATGCAACTCGTCGAGCGACAGGCCGGTCCCCTCGGACAAGCCGCGCAATTCCTCTTTGAAGCGGGGATCCGTGTGCGGTGCGATCGCCTTCCAGGCCGCATCCAACGACTCGTTGGAGAACCGCTTCGGATCGCTGGCCTGAATCCGCTCGAGCGCCGTGTGTGTGAACTCGACGGCGTCCGCCTTGGTCAGCTCGCCCAGCCGCTTGCCCATCTCGAAGGGCGTGCCCCGGACCACAACGACCGGAATTTTCTCGTCGCCGCTGCCAACGGACGTCAGATATCCGTCGCCCCTCGCGGATCCAACGACAGCGCAACCGGCGGCAACCACCACGGCCAGGCTCAACGTCTGCATTCTCATCGCCACACCTCGCACAGAACTCACACCCAGGCCCCGCGCTTATTTTCGCAGAGCTTGCGGCTATTCGCCGCCCCCCCACGGGCCGTTCGCTGATTGTATCGCCGACGCCCGCAGCTGGCATGCGAGCGGCGTAATCGACTGGACGAGCGACGGGCAAACACGGCGCGCCTTACCGCGGCGTTTTCCGTTCTTCGAAGATCGCGGCGATGGCCGGCCATAAGCAGCCGGCCGCTTCCTCACATCTCGCGGGGCCGAAGCGGCGCAAGCCGTCAGCGGCCGCTTGCCGAACGGAAGCGTCACGATCGCCGATGGCCGCCAGCGCCAGCGCGGGAATGGCCCGATCGGGTTCCGTCTGCAAATAACCCAAGGAGCAGGCGGCCGCCGCGCGGGCTGACTCGTCGGAGTCGGTCAGCACCTTGAGAAAATTGGTCACAGCCCGCGGCAGATCCTCAGCCCCCATCGGCGGCGCGCCCGGTTTGAAGACCATCAACTCGAGATAGCCGCACGACGGACAAATGTGGTCACGATAGCGCTCGTGCGATACCTGGCTGTGTTGCCAGGAATTCCCGCATCGCGAACATTGATGTTCGTGAGTGTCCGACATCGCGCTCGTTTCCATCCTCGTCCGCCACTTTCTTCATCTTAGCGTGTCTGGTCTGACGAGGGAGGGGTTCGCCCGCTTCATCGAGACTGCGGCGTTCCGACTGTGTCTTGAGCGTCGAAATCCTGGAAGACCGTTCGCTGCTTTCGGCGAACATCACGGTCCTCGGCACCGCCGCGGCGGGTGGCTACAAGTTCCTCAATTTCAACGGGCCCAACGCGGGGACCAACGCCGCGGCCGGCAGCAACGAGAACGGGATCTCCAACTCCGGTAGGGTTGTCGGGTTCGACATCGACAACAACGGGAATCTCCACAACTTCACCGTCAATCCGCTTCTGTCGCCGAAGGTCCAGGAACTGAACATCAACGGGTCGACTACCGCCATGGCCTTGGGGGTCAATCTGTTCGGGACCGTGGTGGGCAACGACGGCAACGGGAATGCCTTCTCTCTCTCAAACGGCAACGTGCACACGTTCATCCCGCTGGGCGGTTCGGCCGCGACGGCCTTCGGGATCAACGACCTCGGCCAGATCGTCGGCCAGTACACGGACGGCGACGAGACGCCCGGCTTCATCCTGCCCAATCCTCACACGGCAATCCGGATCGATGCGCCCTCGGGGCCTGACATCGTTAACGCCCAGGGGATCAACATCTTGGCCTGGTCGTCGGCTTCTACGTCGGCACGGACGGCCAGGACCACGGCTTCATCGCCCACGAGTACGACGCGCGCTCCGGCGAGTTGACCGGCACGGCGGTCGCCGACCCAACGATCCCGGCTGTCCCCGGCGAGCCGGGCGCCACGTTCGTCTTCTCGCAGATCCTTGGGATCAACGATGAGGGCATCGCGGTGGGCTATTACGGCGACTCGACGACCAGCCAGCACGGGTTCATCTATAACACCCACACGGGTCAGTACACGTTCCTGGACGATCCCAGCGAGGCGTTCGACAACGGCGTTGAGGTCACGCAAATCACCGGGATCAACGACTTCGGCCAGATCACCGGGTTCTATTCGGACGCCAACGGGGTCTTCCACTCCTTTGAAGCGACGCCCAGCGTCCTGGCGTTTCTGCACGAGTCGATGGGGCTAACCACCGCCCTCAACAGCGATCCGATCGTGGCCAACGGCGTGGCAGCCAGCGTGAACATGCCGACGACGGGCTTGCCGAGCATGACCGTCGAGCCCCCCAGCACGGGCCAGCTTGTCGGAACGCGGCAGCTCGACTCCGGCACGGCCGGTGCCGCCTTGAGCGTCGGCGTCTCGCAGGTCGGGAAGAACGTGAGCATCGCCCCGGTCGACGACAATCGGAACGATGTCGAGCTCTGGCAGTTGGGCCAGCAAGAGTCTGTTCCCGCTAGGCTCCTACTCCAGTAGGTCAGACTGACGCAGGACAGACCGGCAACCCGCGCCGCAGACCAGCCCGATTGCTCAGCCAAGCGTACGAGGGCAACCGGGTTGAGTCACCGCACGCCGAACTGATCCAACGCAGACCTTCACGCCTTCGGCAGGGGCTGACCAAGGCGCCCGTTCGCGGTCCCTAGATTGAAGACAGGCACACTCCTCGCCAAGGTGCCGCGGAGTGTCTGACCAATGACGGATGCAAGAACCTGGCGTGAAGAGGCCAAACCAACCCATCGGCCCGGCCCATTCCGTCGGACCATCGGACGAACCTGGCGGGCGGCCGTCCGATTCCACAGTCTTCGCCCGTCAAATGCCCCCACTTGGACTCGAACCAAGAACCTACTGATTAAGAGTCAGTTGCTCTACCAATTGAGCTATAGGGGCCGGTGGCCGATGGGCTCGCGTTGCCGACCTTGCGTCGTCGAGCGGGCGAATTAAGCCGTCGGCGGAAAGTCGAGTCGCGAATTCTACTTGCGGCGCGGGGGCGCTTCAAGCGATTGGCTGGAAGTGCGCGACGATTGTGCCGTGGCATGCACGGTGCGTGTTCTAGAATTGAGAGAGGGACGCCGCCGACCGCGCTGGGGTTCGCACGGCGCCGTTCGCGTGAGGGAGCAAACGCTCACAAGCACGCGTGTCGACTGGGTGTCGAGCGATGAAATCGATCGCTCGTCGGTGTCTTCAGTTGCTTTTCAGGAAGTTTTTTCGGCGGGTGCCGCGATGAGGCGCGCGAGGCCCTGCGGCATGAAATGTGCCCTTTTTAATCTTGGTGGCGCACTCCCGCCCCGGCCTTTGCTTTGCATTTTCGCAGCTCTCAGCGACTTAGGCTGTTTTTTCAGGGAGTCGCCCTGCGTTTCGTCGTGGTGTGATGCTCGGCGCTCGGAGATTGAATTCTGGTTGGCGGACTGCCGCTTGTCCTCTCCGCGACGCAAAGCCGGTATGCACAAAACTTTTGGGGTTAGGTAGAATCTTCGGAAGCGACCGATCGACGACGGAAAGTTGACGGTTGAGGATTGCCGCGGGGAATAGCCGCGATTGAGCACGGATGGGTTGTGAGTAAACGCTTAGTTGATGCTCTCTTATCCTTTCGCGACAGGTTGGCTTCAGTATGACGACAGTTCAGCCTCGAAAAGTTGAGGAGCTGCCCCACGACGGCGTGCAGTCGCGGCCGCAGCCGGATCACCACGATGGCGGCCGCACGGGCGAGTCGCGGGCGGAGCTTCACGATGCGGGTTTTCGGCCCCAAACGGGGAAAAAGCGCCGCGCGTGGATTTGGATTCTGCTCCTGCTCGTTGCGGCCGGCGGGGGCGGCTACTACGTGGTCGAGCACACGACGCTCTTCCAATCCTCCAAGGAAGGGGTCGCGGGGAAGGCGCAACGGCCGATCCCGGTCGTCACGTCAACCGTCCGCAAAGGCGACATGAATGTGTACCTGTCGAGCCTGGGGACGGTCACGGCCCTGCAGACTGACGTCGTCAAGACCCGGGTGGACGGCGAAGTCATGCAGGTGCTTTACACCGAAGGGCAGATGGTCAAGGCCGGCGATCCGCTCGTCGAGATCGACCCGCGGCCCTACCAGGTTCAGCAATCGCAGGCCGAAGGCCAATTGGCGAAGGACCAGGCCTCGCTCGTGCAGGCCAACCAGGACCTGGCGCGCTATCAGAAGTTAATCGTCACCAATGCCATCTCGCAGCAGACCCTCGATGCGCAGGTGGCAACGGTCGGCCAGTTCGTGGGAGCGGTGAAGACCGACCAGGCGGCAATCGACACTGCCAAGCTGCAGATCATCTACTGCCACATCACGGCCCCGATTGCCGGACGGATCGGCCTGCGGCAAGTCGACAAGGGCAACCTGGTCCAGGCGGCCGCTGCCACGACGCTCGCCACGATCACACAGCTGCAGCCGATCACGGTGATCTACACGATTCCGCAGGACGACATTTACCGCGTGCAGCAGAAGTTCAAGGGCGGCGAGGACGTGCTGGTCGAGGCGTGGAACCGCGATCTCGCTACGAAGCTGGCTTCGGGCAAGCTGACGGCAATCGACAACCTGGTCGACACGACGACCGGCACGGTGAAGCTGCGGGCCACCTTCTCGAACGAGGACAACCTGCTGTTTCCGAATGAGTTCGTCAACGCCAAGACGCTGATCGAGGTCGAGCGGAACGCGCTGATCGTTCCGGCCGGGGCGGTGCAGCGCGGCCCCAACGGCACGTTCGCCTACGTGGTGACGGGGGACAAGGACATCGAAATGCGGATGCTCAAAGTCGGCCAGACCGAAGGCGACCAGACGATCATCGAATCTGGACTGGCCATGGGCGAGGTCGTCGTCACGGAGGGAACCGACCGGCTCATGCCCGGCGTGACGAAGGTCAGCATCAAAACAGGCAAGAAGGGCAAAGGCAAAAACGCTAGCAAGTCAGACAACGCCAAAGACAGCACGGCCGACGCGAGTGCCGCGCAGTCCGACTCGACGAGCGCCCCAGACCAGTCGCAGTCGACTGCGAGCGACGGCTCCTCAGACACCGCGACAGGTCGCGACTTGCCGGCCCCGGCTGCCAACCAGGCCCCCTCGGCGCCGCAGACGGGATCCGGACGAACTCGACATCAGAAACAGAACGGGACGAAAACAGAACAATGAGTCCATCGAGACTCTTCATTCTGCGGCCCGTCGCCACCGTGCTGTTGATGGTGGCGATCGTGCTCTGCGGAGCCGTGGCTTATAAGCAGCTGCCGGTCTCGGCGCTGCCGCAGGTCGACTATCCGACCATTCAGGTCGTCACTTTTTACCCGGGAGCCAGCCCCGAGGTGATGGCGTCGTCGGTGACGGCGCCTTTGGAGCGGCAGTTCGGGCAGGTGCCCGGCCTGGACCAGATGACTTCGACGAGCTCCGACGGCAGCTCGGTGATCGTGTTGCAGTTCGACCTGGCGCTCAGCATCGACGTCGAAGAGCAGCAGGTGCAGGCGGCGATCAACGCGGCGGCCACCTATCTGCCGGCCGACCTGCCCAACCCGCCGATTTACAACAAGACGAATCCGGCCGACGCGCCGATTCTCACGCTGGCCCTCAGCTCCGACACGCTGCCCCTGTCGAAGATCGAAGACCTGGCCGATACGCGATTCGCGCAAAAGATCGCGCAAATGTCGGGCGTGGGGCTGGTGAGCATTTCGGGGGGACAAAAGCCGGCGATTCGCGTGCGGTTGAATCCGACGGCGCTTTTGTCTCGCGGCCTGAACCTGGAAGACGTCCGCAACGCGATCGTCGCGGCCAACGTCAACCAGGCGAAGGGGAACTTCGACGGCAAGAAGCTGGCCTACACGATCGCCGCCAACGACCAGATGCTGACGGCCAAGGAGTATCAGAACCTCGT
>Ga0210390_10000355_pt1 | contig 49809 bp, 37 predicted proteins | sample IncBWH11OmetaG_FD_161050 | JGI IMG/M metagenome (GOLD analysis project Ga0210390, IMG submission 161050) | Forest soil microbial communities from Barre Woods Harvard Forest LTER site, Petersham, Massachusetts, United States - Inc-BW-H-11-O ... | reverse complement strand
CAAAACACTCCTGCATTGGGGGCATCATGAGCATCACCACCGAAATTCTGAGCTTGCGGCGTGACCGTTCAAGCAGCGTGGCGGCTTTGCTTAACGCCATGGAATGGGAGTGCGCTGCGGAAGACGATACGCGCACCCTTGCGAGAGGATACGACGTACTGCGAATGGCCGACCTCGTCCTGCTGAATGTCGCCGCCCACGCCGCTGACGTCCTGGGCGGGCCGCCCGCTATCCCCCAAGCACGCCGCGCTACGTTGTCACCCCGAAGGAAACGCCTCCTCCCAAACTCAAACCAACTGCACCAGCGCCAATTATTCGCGTAGCTCTGGCTATCTAGCCCAAGCACCCAACGGTCATTTCGAACGCAGCAGGCCGACGCTACGGGCCACTCTCCTACGCACCTATCAACTTTTCCAAATACTCCTTCGCCCCTCGCACATCCTCCATCTGCTTCTCACCCGAAATTTCCCGCTCAATCGTCACCGCTCCCGCGTACTTCATCTCTTTCAGCCGCGACACAATCCGCGGAAAGTCCACCTTGCCCTTCCCAATCGCCACTTCCTCCCCCAACTCTTTCGGATTCGTCGGCCAGAGCCCGTCCTTCGCATGAATTCCCTGCACATACGGCGCAAGAATCTCGACCGCATCCACGGGATTCGCCTTCCCATACAAAATCAAATTCGCCAAATCAAAATTCACTCCCTGATTGTCGAGCCCCACATCCCGCATCGCCCGCACCAAAGTAATCGGCGTCTCCTGCCCCGTCTCATACCGGAAGTTCTGCCCGTTCCGCCTGCAATACTCCGCCACGTCCCGCATCGCAACAACGGTCTCCTTATACAAGTCGTCGTTCGGATTCTCCGGAATAAATCCGCAATGCGTCTGTACCGCCGCTACGCCGCATTCCCTTGCAAAGTCCGACGCCCTCTTGATAAGCGCAATTCGCGCCGCCCGCGTCTCCCGTGGCACCAGCCCAATCGTCAGCGGCCCCCCATAAAAGTCCCACACTTCCTTCCCTGGCCCGCCCACCACAATCGACGTCGCCTCAATCCCATATTTCCCCAGCGCCGCCGTCAGCTTTTTCTCCAACCCCAGCGCAAACTCCTCGCAGTAGGCCTGGCAAGTCGGCAACCCCAAGTCATGCACCTTCGCCAAAGCCGCATCCGGATCATTCCCGATCCCAATGATCAATCCCAGCCGCAGCGGCTTCTTCCCCTCATTCCCAAACGCCTTCTGCGCGCCATGGCCGGTACTCTCCCCACCTGTCCACGCACCAAACCCTTCCCCGCCCTTGAGCACGTCACGCCCAGGCCCAAGTCCCGCCGCCAACGCCATCAGCGAACCATGCAAGAATCCCCTGCGATCTTTTGTCGTCATTTCGCCTTTCCCGCCTCCGCCAGCATCCGCCGCGTCATCTCCTTAACGGGCGCCCGATCATCTGTAAATACTACTGCTCCGTCTCGCGGTTCAAACTCCACAATCTCCCCAGCCGCCTTTTGTGCCAACTCCTGCACCCACGACGGTCCAGCGCCTCGTTTCAATCGCGCCACAATGTCCGCCAAATCACGTTTCTCGGCAAAAGCAAAGAGGATGTGATTCCCATCTGCTCTGGATAACCTTTCTAGCGACGGGAACACCTGGCGCATTGTCGCTCCCATCGCCTCAAGCAACTCTCGCCGGGGACTCGCGTCATAGACATTTATGATCAGCATGCCGCCATCCACCATCCGCGCTCGCACCAACCGAAAAAACTCCACCGTCGTCAAATAAAACGGCACATAAGGCCCGCCCTGAAATAGATCGATGTGCACTAAATCATTCTTCGCTGCATGTTCCGCCAGCCACGGACGCGCATCCGCGATATGCACATGCAATCTGGCGTCATCCTGCGGCAGACCAAAAAACTCGCCTGCCACATGCACCACTTCCGGGTCAATTTCCACCGCATTGATCTCAATATCGGGCGCAACCATCCTTGTGACCTGGATCGATCCTCCCGCCCCCATGCCGAGCACCAGCAAATTCTTTGCCGGAACAATCACGGGCCCCAGCGCAAACTCATCCAGGTAAAACCCCGAACCCCCGCCCCCAACTTTTTCAATCGTTTGTGCAAAGCGTGAATCATTCAGCGATAGCAACCGCAACCCTTTATCCTCAATGACGAAAATCCTGTTGTACGCGGATTCCCCGCTCCAAAGAACCATCGGCGGCGTTTTTGGAATCGGAACAACAAAGAGCAAAGCGCCCGGCAGCGCCAGCAGGATCGCCGACTTCCTCCGCGTCATCAAGCCGCCTACTCCGATCACCATGGACGCTCCACAAAGTATTTCGAGGGTGGCGCGCGAACCGAACCTCGGCACCAAATAAAAACTCGTTCCCAGCACTCCCGCAATGCTCCCCGCCGTCGAGAGCGCAAATACTTTTCCCACCGTGATCCCGACGTGCCCCGCGCGCACCAAAAGACGAATTACAAATGGCGACGTCATCGCCAACGCCGTCATCGGCGGTGCAAAAATAATCACCGTGGCCAGCACCGGCCCAAGAAAGTCTCCCGAGTGCCACACCTTCAGCAACACACCTCGCGACACGAAAACAATCACGAGTTGATAAACGCCGCTGCCCAAAACGAGAAAGTAGAGAACCGCATCGGTAGGCCAACGATCCGCAATCCATCCGCCTAGACTGTATCCAACCGCCAGGGCTAGCATCACCACCGAAATCATGCTGCCCCAAACGTAAATCGAGTTCCCAAAATATGGCGCGTACAGCCGGAACGCTGTCAGTTCCATTGCCATGACAATCGCGCCGGTCAACGTGGCCGTCGTAATCCACACAAAGGCCCGCCCACTGCTCGGCGGGTCAGCGACGAAAGGTCCGTTCTCTTGCTTGGGATTGGGAGAGGAGACAGTTCCCACGGCCCTGTATATCCCATACAGACCTTGAGACCGTCAATGAAAACTATGTGTACATTCTGTGTATGAGGTTCCTGAATCGAAGGCATTCTAAGCATATAACGCCGCGCGATTGCAGGCATCCAAATGCCCGCCAATGCCAATAGCGCTTCCGTGCAGCCGTCAGCCTGTCATTCCTGCTCTCCTGGCCAACGCTGATTTCTCTAGGCTGTCTTTCGGAGTTCCTCGATAAATGCCGCAGCCCCCGGGGTCCAAGCTGAGCTTGATCCCCGAGGGCTCTCTGTGATGCGGCATCTACTAAGCATTGCGCAGAACCGCCCCGAAAACCGTCATGGCACCCGGCCGAAAACTGCTCGCCAAAAGCAAAAGAGCCCGGGACCTTAGCCCCGGGCTCTTTCGAAATCCTTCCTCGGCCAGCCGTCCGGCCGAAACCTAACTTTACTGCAGTGCCGGGCTAGCTGCCGTTGCGCCCGCGCCTGTTGCGCTGTAACGGATCACACCAGACTGGTCAGAGAAAAACATGCGCTGACCGGTCGTGCCAACCGACACCGGGGTTCCGGTGATCGAATAGCCAACCGAAGGCGTGTTGCCGTCCGTGGTCAGAGCGAAAACATATCCGCTCTTCGTGCCGCCTGCAAGTACTGCGTCAAGCAAGCAGGAGTTCGTTGAGGTAGCCGTGCAAGGTGTTGCGCCACCCAACGACGCCAGAGTAGCCGGGAAGCCGGCGTTCGGGTAAGTCGTCGAATACGTGACAGCAGAGGTGTTGATCGTACGGATCGAACCAACCGCTGATGCTTCATTAGCCGCCATACGCGACCTTAGGAGGTTAGGAATTGCGATAGCCGCGATGATCAAAATAATCGCCACAACGATCAGCAACTCGATAAGTGAAAAGCCCTTTTGTTTCTTGTTTCGAATGTCTTTGGACTGCTTGATGACTGTTTGCATGCCTATGTAGTAGGCAGTCCGGTGGCCGTTCGCTCCCTTTTCTACCCGCTCCTCGGCCGGCTCCGGCGATCGCTGATTACAAGCGAGTTGCGGGCGATATTAGAACAAGGCAATTTCACTTCCCAATGAATTCCCTCCCCCAATCTCCCAAAACGACTGTTTATGTCTGCTTATCCAGACACAAACGGTCGTTCCCGCTCGAACCGCCGCCCCTCGTAACTCTCACAATCTTCTATTCTTGCAGTTTTCTAAGGCACCTCAACCGCACCTTCCTGTTAGCGATATCCTTCACCCGCGGGGCAAGAAATCGCGCCAAAGACGCTGTTATACTCCCTGTGCGTATTTTGTTTCCGACAGCTCATCTGAGCCCACTGGATCTCATGCCTCTTGCAGCGAACTTGCAAATGCGCTCGAGTGACCTCCAGGCTCGCACTGGCGCGGCGGCGACTCGGCTAGCCCTTTCCTTGCTCATTTCGCGAGCGTTAGTATTCCTCCTCTCGCTGTCGGTTGCCGGGCCCGTCTTCTCGCAGCAACCCTCTTCTTCGGGCGCGCAGGCCCGCACTAACGAAGAAGCTCAAGCAGCTTATCGGGCTGGGACTTCAGCTGCTGCCAACAACGACTTCGCGACTGCGGAAGCCCAATTTGAGAAAGTCGTGCGTCTCGTTCCTCAGATCGAAGAAGGTCACAGCGCCCTGGGCGTGGTCCTGATGCGCCTCGGGAAACTCCCGCAAGCCATCAAGGAGCTCGAAACAGCACTTGCACTGAAGCCCAGCGATGTCTCAGCCGAAACCAACCTCGCCCTCGCTTACCAGCAGGCAGGCGCCAACAAGAAAGCGGTCGACTTATTCAAAAATGTTGAAGCCGCCGCCCAGCGCCAGCCCGCGTCTAATTCTCCCTCCGTTCTGCCTTCCTACGTTCTTGCGGCCTACGCTCGCGCGCTAGCCGCCACCGGTCAGCTCCCTTCGGCCACGGCCAAGATGAAGGCCGCTATCGCCGCGTCGCCGCAGAGCCCCGATCTCATGGATGCGTTGGGTTCGCTTTATGCGCAACAGAGCAACTGGCCCTTGGCGGTCAGCGAATTTCAAAACGTGCTTCAGCTCAATCCAAACTCCGCCACAGCTCATCTGCATCTCGGCGCGGCGCTCCTCGCCGACCAGCAAACCTTACCCGCGATCCAGGAACTAACCTTGGCCACCCGGTTGGCCCCCAACAACGCTCTCGCCGCCACACAGCTCGGTGAAGCTTTTGCGGCCAACAATGAAGACGACAAAGCCATCGCAGAATTCCAACGCGCGATTACCCTTGACCCTGCCTCCACCGAAGCTAAGTATCAACTTGCTCGAGCGCTCCAGCGCACCCGCCACGATTCTGAGGTTCTTCCGCTACTCCGCCAGGTCGTCCAAGCCGAACCAAAAAACGCAGACGCCGTCGCAAGCCTGGGATTGGCCCTTCTTGTCGCTGGAAACGCCAAGGAAGCCATTCCCTTTCTACAGCGCACTCTCGAACACAAGCCCTCCGACGCAACGGCGCACGAAAACCTCGCAGCCGCGTACTTGCAAATGAACGAACTCGATGAGGCCATTCATGTCCTTATTTCGGGCCTCAAGATCGATCCCAGCAATTACCAGCTTCACTACGACTTCGGGCTCGCCCTAAAATTGAAGGATGATAATGCGGGCGCCATTCCTGAGCTGGAAGCCGCGGCTAAGCTCAATCCTTCGGCGTATGAGCCGCATTACACGTTGGGCAATCTCTTCATGCAGGATGGCCGCTACGACGACGCCGCTCGCGAGCTTTCCCTCGCGATGAAGCTCCATCCGGATAACGCCGACGGCTGGGCAACGCTAGGCAGCCTCTATCGAAAGATGGACAAATTGCCCGAAGCCGCTGAGGCTCTCCGGGAAGCTATTCGTCGGCTACCTGGCCAGCCCGACTCCCACCTCACACTGGCAGCTGTACTCGCACAGCAAGGGAACGCCGCCGAAGCCGCGGCCGAGCGCAAAATCGGCGCCGACCTCGAACGCGGGGTGATGCGCCGCCAGCGCGCTACAGTCTCCACAAATTCCGGCAAGGCACTGCTTCAGAAGGGCCAGGTGGAAGATGCCATCGAACGGTTTCAGGAGGCCCTCAGCGAGGACCCCAACTATCCTGATGCACATCGTGGCCTAGCCAATGCCCTCGAACGCCAAGGCAAAAAGGCGGAAGCCTCCGCCGAACGCCAGAAGGCCGACGAGTTGGAAAAGTTGCAGCCGTAATCGAGCTTTGAGTTGCGAAGGAGAGAAAGCTCTCAGGTAAATCGGCGCCACAGTGGTCAAGTCTTGCCTTCAGTTTTCAAGTCCTCGTCAGGGCTTCCGTCGCCCGCGGCTGGTGAAGGGAGCACGTCTCCCGCGCCAAAGCGACTCGCGCTCTCCGCCAGACATTCCGCTCGACGGATTTCTGATCTATAATCCGTTCCATGCCGAATCCCAATCCACTGGCAGGCATCGTTCCGCGCGTCGTTCATCCGATAAATGACGGCGAAACCACCATTACGGAATACGTCGAGAAGATCGAGGGCGAAGTCGCGCTCGACACCTATGTGAAAGCTCAGACGTCCGCGCCCGAGGTCGTGAAGCGCATCACCGAACTGGAAAACTGTCTATGGCGCATAGCACATGCCGTCTTGACTTCAGCCGACGTAGATGAGCATCCGGAATTGCGCGCTGCCGCCGAAGAGGCCAAGCTGGTGCTCAAAAATACGCTCGAGGTCGATAACAATAAGCATCGATTTCACAGCGAATTGGGTGTATTTAAGGACGATCTGCGAATGATCAAGGAATAGCACTTCGACGCCACTCGCCTGGCTTCTCGCTTCCGGAACTCGAATTCATCAAAAATCAGTCCCCTGTCGTGCGCAATGGAATTTAACGCTGAATTCTAGCGCCGCGCCTCGAAAGGGGCGTATTGGGCAGGTGGCTTTAAGGAGTTGACTGATTTGCGTCGAACCGTTCCTTAGATGCCGAGCCCGGAAAGAATACTGACTAAGATAGCCAGAGGGGCAGCGCGTAGCGGCGGGATCGTTTTTGCCGTAGACAGAGGTTGGTCGGGACAGAATTTCCATGAGCTTTTGCCATAGGCGGCGCAATTTGGAGGAAGAAATCCTGATGAAAGCCCGACGCAGACTGACGATGTTGTCCGCACTGTTCGTCGTAGCTCTTACAGGACCACCTGTGCTGGCGCAAGAGACGAGCAAATTGAAAATAGGCTTTTCCATCGAAGCGATGAAGGGCGAGCGCTGGCAAACGGACATGGATTCCTTCGAGGCACGAGCCAAAAAGTTAGGAGCGCAGGTAATCTCCGGCGACGCCGGCGGCGACGATGATCTTCAGTTCCAACAAGTGCAGGACATGATCAAGGCTGGAATTAAAGTGCTGGTTTTACTGCCGCACGACACCGCCAAGGCCAGCCGGATCGTGAACGCTGCAAAGTCGGCCAACGTTAAGGTCATCAGCTACGACCGCCTGGTCCTGAATAGCGATGTCGACCTGTATGTGAGTTTTGACCGCCTTGAGATCGGCTGGCTGCAAGCGCAATATCTCGCAAAACATGCGCCTAGGGGAAATTATGTGCTGATCGCGGGTTCGCCAAATGACGAAGGCGCCAAGACTTTGCATGACGCGCAAATGAAGGTTCTGCAGCCCTATATCGATCGTGGCGACATCAAAGTGATCGCGGATGGGTACACAAAAGACTGGCTGCCGTCCGAGGCCTACCTTTCCATGCTGAAGGCCATTGATTCTTCCCAAGGCAACATCGCTGCCGTTCTCGCTTCCAATGACGGATTGGCGGGAGGCGCTATTCAAGCTCTCCGCGAACATCATCTGGACGGCAAAGTCTTGGTTTCCGGACAAGATGCGGATTTGGCGGCGGTTATCTGCATCGCTCAAGGCGCGCAAAGCATGACGGTTTACAAGCCGGTGGGAAATGAAGCGGTCGTCGCCGCCGAGGAAGCCGTTCGCCTGGCGAATGGCGAAAAGACGCGTGCGAACAGAACAGTAAGCAATGGCAAGAAGGATGTGCCCGCCATCCTTCTGAAACCCATTGTCGTGACAAGAGACAATATCAAGACAACCGTCGTCCAAGACGGTTTCCAAACCTTGAAGAGCATCAACCAGGCCCTGCCTGCAGACCAGCAGATCAAGTAGAGCAGTTCCCTCTCTATCCTTGAGCATAACGTTGAGCAGCGCCCGGAGTGCGAAGCCGGCCAAGTTTGAAATTACAACCACCGATACCCATACCTGGCTAAATCCTTGTTCACGCATCACTCGGAAACCGGTCCACGCCGCTGCCCCCTATCCCTTGCGGACTCCGGCACCGAAAGGCCGTCATTTACACGGAACTACGGATGCGCTATACCAATATTCATGCCTCCAGCACATGGGGTCCCGCTTGTGGGTGATGGGATGCGTTTGCTGAAAGCTTCCGCAAAGTTCCGCATGAATTTCAAATTCCTGCGGTCCATGCGACGCTTTGGCTGGCTGGTTCATTCAGGTAAGTCGTGATGAACTCCCGAACGATTCGAACTCTATTCAGTATCGCTGGTCTCTTCCTCGGCCTTTTATTGCTCACAGCTACCGCGCCGTTCACCACCCACGCCCAATCCAACGAAAACCCCGAACGCAAGAATTACGCCGACGAGATACGAAAGACGTACAACTTTCTTTTCGGCAAAGACAATCTATCGCTTCCTGGAAATGCCGCCATAGAAGGTAATGACTTCATTCAGCCCGGCGCTTTCCCGGAAGCCGAGTACTGCGCCCACTGTCACGATGAGGCCTACAGCCAATGGCGTCAGGCTCTGCACTCCAACTCCTTCCGCACCCCGTTCTACCGCACCAGCGTCAACATCCTCGTCCGCACCAAAGGCATCGAGTTCTCGCGGCACTGCGATAGCTGCCACAATCCGATCGTCGTGCTCTCCGGCGGGCTGACAGAGGACTCGCACGTCAATCGCGCCTTCGACAAGGACGGCCTGACCTGCACCACCTGTCACTCCATCCAGCGTCTGCAGTCCACCTCTGGCAATGGCGGCTATGTAATGGGCGTTCCCGCCGTAATGGTCGATGAGAACGGCAATCGCATTCCGGGCCAAGTCCAATTCGGCGAAATCCTCGAGCATCCCGAGCGTCACTCCAGAGCCGTAATGCAGCCGTTCTATCGCACGCCGGAATTCTGCGCTGCCTGTCACAAAGCCAACCTCCCCAATCCTCTGAACGAATACAAGTTCATTCGCGCTTTCACCGTTTTTGACGAGTGGCAGAACTCCAAATTCTCCAAGCGCAACCCTCTGACTTTTTATTCTGCTGACTTCACGACCTGCCAGGGCTGCCACATGCGTCGCGCACCGGCCACTCTGCCCGACTACGGCGCCAAGGGCGGAACCTTCGCCTCCCATCGCTGGCTCGCCGGAAACACTGCTGTTCCCTTCTACTACGGGTTCGACGAGCAACTGCAGAAAACAATCGAGTTCCTCAAGGCAGGCAACTTCCTGAACGTCGACATTTTCGCCCTGAAAAAAGCAGGCGACGACAACATGATTGCGCCACTCGGATCCACGCCCTTTCAGCTTGAGCCAAACAGCGCCGTGACCGCTTACGTCGTCATCCAAAACAAAAACATTGGCCACTCGCTCATTCCCGAAGTCCGCGACCTCTATGAGGCCTGGGTCGAAGTCACGGTGAAAGACGCCGCCGGACACGACCTCTATCACAGTGGATTCCTCAAGCCCGACGGCATGCTCGATACCCGTGCGCATAGCTTCACCAATCGCCCCGTCAATCTCTCCGGCGAGTTTGTCGACAATCACAAAGTCTGGACGATCCATTCCATGGCCTACGACAATTCCATCCAGTCCGGCCGCTCCGCCCTGGTCCGCTATGAATTCCAAATTCCTCCGGACGCCAAAGGCCCACTCAGCATCACCGCCCGCGTGAACTACCGCCACCTACGCCAGAGCTATCTGAACAATGTGTTCGGGCCCGATCACCCGCTCTATCCCGTTGTCGAACTCGCCTCTCAGACGCGCGCCTTGAACCTCGGCATGAACGATCCCATTCCCCCCGCTCCCAACGACAATCAGGACTGGATGCGCTGGAACAATGTCGGCATCGGCTATCTCGACCAACAGCAATATTCCGACGCCATCGCCGCTTTCGAACAAGTTACGAAGCTCCGCCCCGACTACGAAGACGGCTACGTAAATCTCGGCCTGACCTTCATCGAGTGGGAAAAGTATTCGTCGGCGCGCCCGCCCCTTGAGAAAGCCTTGCAGCTCCATCCGGATTATGCCCGCGCACTCTACTATTTAGCTCTGGTTGAACGCCGCGAAGGCCATCCCGAATCTGAAGTCGCCGATCTCCAAAGAGTCGTCGAACAATTTCCGCAATCGCGCGACGCCCGCCGTGAACTCGGCATCGCCTATTACCAGCAGCATCGCACCGATGACGCCGTGGCGCAGTTTCAAGCGCTGCAAGCCATCGACCCCGACGACCTCGCCGCTCATTACAATCTCGCCATCCTCTATCGACGCAAAGGCATGAAGGTTGAAGCCGCGGCCCAAGCTGCGATGTACGCCACCAAGCGAATCGATCCCGAAGCTCCCACCTATTCACTGGATTTCCTGCGCAAGCATCCCGAGATATCGACCGAGAGCGTGCCCTGGCACATGCACACGGATCTAAAACCCGCTCCTGCCAACGTCAACGCAGGTGGCGCCGGCAATGGCACCGGTCAGCGATAACTAAGGAGGATTCGTGTTGGACCAGGATCGCCGAAGATTTCTTCGTTCGCTCAGCCGCACAGCTCTCGTTCTTCCGTTCGCGGATATTTTGGCCCTAGCCGCTCCTCAACAGCAGCAAGCTCCGCCGAAACCAAAAATCGGCCCTATCGAACGCAGCTACGACGCCAAGCCCGCTCCTCCCCCTCCCGGTCCGAAATCCCCCATCGAAGGCACTCCGCTCGGCGTCAGCTTCGTAGATGTCGTCAAAGGCTCTGGCCTCGACGTCGAAACCACGTTCGGCGGCATCGGGAAAAATAAATATCTCCTTGAAACCACCGGCTGCGGCCTTGCCTTCTACGACTACGACAACGATGGCTGGCTCGACGTCTTTCTAGTCAACGGCTGGCGCCTCGAAGGATTCGCGAAAGGCAAAGAACCGCATTGCCGTCTCTTCAAAAATAATCGCGACGGCACCTTCACCGATGTCACCAAAGGTTCCGGCCTCGACACCCGTACCGGCTGGGGCCAAGCCTGCTGCGTCGGCGACTACGACAACGACGGCAACGATGATCTCTTCGTCACCTACTACGGCCAAAACGTTCTCTATCACAACAATGGCGACGGCACCTTCACCGACGTCACCGAACGCACCGGCCTTCTCGAACCCGGCCTCAAAACGCGCTGGAATACCGGCTGCACCTGGGTTGACTACGACAAAGACGGCCACCTCGATCTGTTCGTCGCCAACTACGTCGACTTCGACCTAAAAACCGCGCCTCTCCCTGAAGAAGGCCCCTGCACCTACAAAGGCATCGTCGTAGCCTGCGGTCCGCCCGGCCTCGCCGGCGGAAAAAATATTCTCTATCACAACAACGGCAACGGCACCTTCACCGACGTGAGCCAAAAATCTGGCATGTGGAACGCCGTCGGCACCTACGGGCTCAGCGTCGCCGCCTCCGATCTCGATAACGACGGCTGGCCCGACATCTACGTCGCCAACGATTCCGCCCCCGCCACGCTCTATCTCAATCAACACGACGGCACCTTCAAAGACGTCGCCATCGAAAACGGCGCAGCTCTTTCCGCCGAAGCCAAGCCCCAAGCCGGCATGGGCGTTTCCATCGGCGACTACAACCGCGACGGCAATCTCGATATCGTAAAAACGAATTTCGCCGGCGACACCGATTCTCTCTACACCAATCTCGGCGACGGCGTCTTCGAAGACCGCACCTATCCGAGCGGCCTCGGCGTCAACACCCGGCTTCTCGGCTGGGGCGTCGGCTTCTTCGATATGGACAACGACGGCTGGCTCGATATCCTCATGTCCAACGGCCACGTCTACCCCGAGGTCGACAAATCCAAAGCTGACCTCAAATACGCCGAACACAAATACCTCTACCGCAACCTCCGCAACGGCCGCTTCGAAGAAGTCACCAACCAGGGCGGCCCCGGAATTATGGAAAACGCCCCAGCCCGCGGCTGCGCCTTCGGCGACTACGACAACGACGGCGACCTGGATATCGCCGTCAACTGCGTCAACGCCATTCCTCAGCTCCTCCGCTGCGACTCCACCCTCAACCGCAACTGGATCAAGATCAAGCTCGTCGGCACAAAGTCCAATCGTACCGGCATCGGCAGCCGCGTCCTGGTCACCGCCAAAACGCTCCCTACCGCGGAAAAGCCGCTAGTCCAAATGGACGAGCTCCGCAGCGGCGGGAGCTATTTCTCCCAAAACGACATGCGCATGCACTTCGGCCTAGAGCAAGCCACGAAAGTCGACATGGTCGAAATCCGCTGGCTAAGCGGCCAAGTTGATCAGCTCAAAGATCTAGAGGTAAACCGCCTCTACATCGTCCAGGAAGGCGGCAAAATCCTCAAATCAGAACAGTTGAAGCCGGCAACGAAGTCCTAGCGATGCGAATGTCTCCCACGCTTCTTCTGAGCCTCGCGTTGTTCACGCCCGCCATCTGCCGTTCACAAACGAAGTGTCCCTGGCTTAATGAAGCCACTGCGCGCGGCATTCTCGGCGGCGACCTTAATCTCAGCGTCACGCTTGACGATCAAGGCGCCGGAGTCTGCAAATTCACTCGCCAGCATGGCTCCGCGACTCAAGAACTCCGCATCTCCGTCACCTTCATGACCAACATCGCCAAACAATTCCCCGTCTACCTGGCTCAATGCCCGCCGAAGAGCGCTCCCCTCCCCGCCACCGGCAACGAAGCAGTGGTCTGCGCTATCCACAGCAAGGCAGACCAATACGCCGAGAAAGTAGTGGGCCGAGTTCGCAATCAGGCTTTCGTTGTGAGTGTTAGCTCGACCATTCAGGACGACTCGTCGATGACCCAAGCGATGCGCCGCGAAAAAGCAAACCTAACCGCAGAAATGGTGGCCGGAATCCTCTTCTAGTTTCGTGCTGAGGAGCCGGGAATTTTACGTCACACCGCATTCTCGGGATGACACTGAGTTGTCCGCACTGCTTAATGGCACGACCCGTCATCCACAAACTGCCCGCTAGCCGCCATCGCCGCCAACGACCGCGCGCAGCTCAAGATCTGTTCATTCAATGGATCGCTTTTCAACGAATCCGGCGGCAGGTAGTTCTGCGCCGTATGCGCCGCCACAAACCGATCGCTCAACTTTTTCATGTTGTCGTACTCGTTCGAAAGCAGCTGATACGCACTTCGATCCGCATCCGTCGACGCCGCTACCGACGCCAATCTCAGGCTCTTCAGCGCCGGCCCGCGGTAAATCGCCATCCAGTCATCGCCGATCGGAATCCCATTTTGCACCGCATTCGTCAACACGATTCGCCACTCCCGGATCATGGTCATCTCTTCGATGCCCGCCCGCAAAAACTCTTTCGAGAAATCAGACTTTTCCCCGGTCGCTGTCGTCGCCGTATTCGCCCCGCTCCCGGGCAGCGTCAAAGTCACCTGGTTTCCGTTGAAGCTAAGCGACCCATGCGACAACCGTGCCAGCGCCTCCAGCTCCACGTACGACTTGCCTCGCAGCCGCATCACCGGCGCCTGGCCCGCCTGCCCCTCGATGACCAACGTCCGGCTATCCTCCACCCCCTGCGACAAAACAGTCCCCGGCACAACCATCAGCCCCGCCAGCATCACCGCCCCCGCCAATAGCGCCCATTCCCGCCACATTCTTTTTCCCATAAGTCCGCTCCCTATTCCGCAAGTCCACCAATTCAGCTTGCCACAATGCACTGTTCCGGGCGGGGCAATAATAACCGGACAAAGACCATCAAACCGCCAACAGTTTGGCTTGGCGCATTGAGGGGCGGCCAAGCGCCCCCGGCGCCGAGAACCCCTCACTCTATGGAACTGCTTTGACCAGCTCCCATATCCGCGCCAAATGATGATCATCGTGCTCGGCGACAAAATACAAATGATCCACAAGCCGCATGGGCGCTTTCAAACGCGGGTGAAGAATGGCCCGAGCAAAGAGGGCCACATCGAGTTCCTCCACACGTCTCAGCAATCTTCCCCGCGCCACGCGAAACTCCGCCAAAATCTCATCCAATCCCCTCGCATTGTAGTCCGCCTCGTCCGTCTTACGATTCCGCAAATCCGCCACGGTAAGCTGCTCGCTGCCCGCGACGTAATCACCCACGCGCGCCAGCCACAGCACCTCCAGCTCCAGCAAATGGCCCGCATTTTCCTGAGCCGACCACTTGCCGTCTGCTTTCCTGACCAAAAGTTCGCGAGAGCGCCCACGAAGCGCCTCTTCCAGCCTGGCCGGAGTTCCACGCAACCGCGCGCAAACATTCGGCCACACTTCCACCGGATACGAAAACGCAAACTTCCGTTCAAACCAAACTGGCATCTGGCTCATAGTTCCCGCCGCCCAAGGTCGTTGCTTGAACCTTCAACCAACCCATTGCTCTCTGCTCACTTTTCACTGGTCGCCTATAAACGATGGCTCGACGGTAAGCCGCCTAGTCTCAAGCACTGCAACCGCAGTTTCGATCTCAGCCGATTGTCTCCGTTTGTCGCCGCCACTATTACGAGGCGCCTCAAGCATAAGTCCTTTGCTTGCCACTCTTACAGAAAAATCGTCAGGGTAGCGTACCCGGGGGTGGGCCCGTCGTCTCTCCGATCTTTTGCCACTTCGCCCCGTTTCTGTTATCGTCAGCCCCGAACAGGGAGAACGCTTATGTCCGTTAACAAAGTCATTCTCGTAGGCCGCTTAGGCCGCGATCCAGAAACCCGCTACACCGGCGGCGGCCAAGCCGTTGCCAATTTTTCCGTCGCCACCGACGAAACCTACAAAGACCGCAATGGCGAAAAGCAAAAACGCACCGAGTGGCACAAAATCGTCGTCTGGGGCAAGCAAGCCGAAATCGCCCAGCAATATCTCAAAAAGGGCTCGCTCATTTTCATCGAGGGCCGCATCCAGTCCCGGGAATGGCAAGACAAAGAAGGCCAAAAGCGCACCAGCTTCGAAATTGTCGCCAGCAATTTCCGCATGCTAGGCGGCCGCAGCGACGCCGCCGCAGCGGGCGCAGGTGGCGGAGGCGCACGCTCTGGCGGCGATGACATGGAATCGCATGCCGCCCCAGCCGACGACTCCTACGGCGGCAGCCAAGCGCCCAGCGGCCCGGAAATCTCCGACGAGGATATTCCCTTCTAGGACCTTCTCGATGCTCGCCCCCATCTGTCATTCCGAGCGTATCGAGATCTCTTCGCCATCTCGCGCCTTTTGCGAGATGAAACCTCTCTTCGCTTTTGTTCTAGTTTTTCCGCCGTGGTCGGAGAGCAAGAGCTGAATGCCTACAAATCGCCAGCTTCGTCTGCAAGCTAGACCGAAGGGTTTACTTGCGCCCGGCGATCTACAACTGGCCGAATCACCATTACCCGAACTGCAAGAGGGCCAAGCGCTAGCCAAAGTAAAATACCTCTCGATCGACCCGACTATGCGCGTCTGGATGGCCGTTGACAGCTATCTTCCAGCCGTTGCCATTGGCGAAGTGATGCGCGCAGGTGGCCTCGCCGAAGTGATTGAATCGCGCCACGCGCATTTCAAGAAGGGCGACAAAATTGTTGGCCTCACCGGCTTCCAGGATTACGTCGTGATCGAGTCGCAGTCGAAATTCCCGTTTCAGAAGGTCCCGACGATTCCCTTCGTCTCCGACACCCTGTTCCTCGGAGTCCTCGGCATGACCGGAATAACCGCTTATTTCGGGATAACTGAAATCGCCCAGCCGAAAAAAGGGGAAACGCTGGTTGTCTCCGCCGCGGCTGGAGCAACCGGAAGCGTCGCCGGCCAAATCGGCAAAATCCTCGGCTGCCGCGTCGTAGGCATCGCCGGAACAGACGACAAGTGCGCATGGCTCACGGGTGAACTCGGCTTCGACGCCGCCATCAACTACAAACATCCCGATTGGAAAGAAAAGCTGGCCGCGGCCACGCCCAACGGCATCGACATCGATTACGAAAACGTCGGCGGCGAAATCATGGACGCCGTCCTCAACCGCATGAACTTGCACGGCCGCGTGGCGCTCTGCGGGCTAATTTCCGCGTACACGAACGAGACCGCTGGACCAGTCAACCTCGGCTTGATCATCGTTAAGAGGCTCAAAGTACAAGGCTTTCTTGTGCTGGATTACGCGTCCCGCTTCACTGAGGCCGCCATGGAACTCGGCAAATGGAAAATGATGGGCAAGCTCAAAGACCGTCAAACCGTCGTCGATGGCCTCGAAAAAGCGCCCGACGCCATCAACATGCTCTTCACCGGCGGCAACACCGGCAAACTCATCGTGAAAGTCTGAACCTCACCAGGACAAAGGACGGGAAAAGGAATTTACCCAGAGACTCCAGAGCTGTAAGAGCCGCTCGAATGCAATGCAGCTACCGGAACTTGCCAAGCGCCTCAGAGTGAAGGCGATGAATTAGCGCGAGGGTAGCGGGCCAGACGGCATTCCCGGAGGCGGAGCGTTTTTCTTGCGTTCTTCGTCCAGGCGCTTTAGGAAGTCTTCGAACTTGGGTTTTTGGTCAGCAGTGAGGATGGCGCGCATTTGGTCGCGGCTCTTCTGGCGTTCCTGATCCATGTCGATTTCGAGCTGCTGCGCGCTTTTGCTGCGAACGGATTGGAAGTCGACGTGGGCTTGAGTGAGCAGCAAGTCCATTTGCTGCTTCTGCACATCGTTCAGGCCGAGCTCACGCGTCAGCTGATCGAGCCGTTTTGCGTGGCGTTCCGCGTCGCTCATGGGAGGCGGAGCGGCCGCGACGGTACTGCGGTGGCCGTAGAAATAACCGAAGACGCCGCCAAGCGCCACGCCAAGAACGAATACGGTGGCGACCCAAATCGCAGCGCGGCGCTTTGCGGTGTTCTCATTCATCGGTGCTGCTTCTCCGCAAGGCTCAGCAAGAATTCGTCATCAGCATTGGGTTGCGTGGCCGGATCAACAACCGGATCGCCAGCGATGTCCGTGGCTACTGACTTCGCAGAGGTGTTTGTGCTCTGTATGGTGGCAGGCTTTTGGTACAGCCAAGCGCTAGCCAAAAGCAACGCTATCGAAGAGGCCCAAGTGAGACGTGCAGCAAGCCTCGGTAGAAATGTCCAAGTGTCCGCACCGCGGCTTAGTTCGGCCTTGCGCGCGGCGATCGCAGCCATCACGCGCGGAGCAAACCACGGCCCGGCCGTGGCGGCGTACGACGGCAGTTCCGCCAGGAGGGCGCGCGCGGCAAGAACGTTTTCGGCGGCGGCCCGGCAATTCGTGCAAACGATGGTGTGCTCTTTCAGCGGGGCAGGCGCGGCGGCCAGCAATTCGGATAGATCTTTCGCGTTCGGCGCAGCGCCGGCTGCGTCCTCAATCTGCATCTGAAACTGTCGACATTCCGCTCGGCGCTTGCTGAGAGACTTGGTCATGTCACACTCCTATGATGCTCTACTGCCAAACTGCGATTTCATTAGATCAAACTGCTTAAAAATTCTTCCAAACAAGCGGCTCGTGCAATCGCTCGCGGCTCTGTCTTTGCAAGCACTCTCTGGTTCCGTCACAGCTATTCCTCTCCGCGCTTACGGACTTTTGTTACAATCCTTCGCCGCGCGCGGAAAAGCCGCACTTTAACCGTGTTCGCATTCAAATCCAAAACTTGCGCAATCTCTTCGACGGCAAAGCCTTCGACTTCTTTCAGAATCAGCATCAAGCGGTCGCGCTCGTCAAGCCCTTCCAAGAGATTCTCGACTCGCTGGCGCGCTTCAAGCCTGTCGCTGATATCCGGCCCGCCCCCGCCTTTTTCTTCGGAGGCGATCACCTGCCGGGCTTGCTCTTCGCTCAAGTCCGACTCGTAAACCAAGGGCCTCACTTTTTTCTTTCGCAGCAGATCCCAGCACTCGTTGACGGTAATCTTGTACAACCAAGTGCTGAAAGCCGCCCGCTGGTCGAACTTCTTCAGCGAGAAATAGGCCTTAACAAAAACCTGCTGCGCAATGTCCTCCACATCCTCTCGGCGCCGGAGAATACCGCCGGCGACGGCAAAGACGCGGTGCTGATGCCTTCGCAGGAGCTCTTCAAAAGCCTCCTGGTCTTCGCCCTGTGCCCGCCGGACAAGTTCCCGGTCGTCAACCGCGCCCGGCGCTTTCGCACCTGACGGTTTGGCGCCCGCCGTAGGGGCGGGTGGGCCGAGGGGCTCTACTTTAGGGACGCGTGGCATGTCAATCCGGTTACGTCTAATGTAGCGTGGTTTGCCCTGGCTGTGTAACCTGGTTTCCCCCGCCTGTATCAATCGTTTCAATTCGTGACTTCCAAGTTTCTACTTGCTTGCCCTTTATCTACATGGAATAATGCCGCCATGATTATAGGTGACCGTCTTCGCGCACTCCGCGAAGAAAAGAAACTCTCCCAGGGCGACATCGAGAAGCGAACAGGGTTGCTGCGTTGTTATATTTCCCGCGTAGAAAATGGCCATACAGTACCGGCCATCGAAACACTGGAAAAACTTGCGCGTGCTCTCGAGTGCCCACTCTATCAACTCTTTTATGACGGTGAAGAACCGCCGCAGTTGCCGAATCTCCCCAAGCGGAAATCGTCGGATGACATCGCGTGGGGCAGCCTCGGCAAGGATGCACGCTTTCTCAACAAGCTTCGCCGCTTGCTTGGCAAAGTCGAAGAAGGGGACCGCAAGCTCATTCTGTACATGGCGCAGAAGATGGCCAACCGCTAGTTCTGCGACATTTCTTTCAGAGCCTGCTGTCGAAGTGATAGCTACTCCCGGATAGGCCGCGTCTCGTCCCTGCGCGGCCTGTAGTCTTTTTAAGGCAATGAATCGCTGGAATAAGTCCTCGTCTGGCGTTTAAGTTCAATTCCCTCTTTATGATGCGCTGGTTCCCAAAATGGTACTTACTCCCATTCGATCGTGCTAGGTGGTTTCGAGCTTATGTCATAAACCACGCGGGTCACACCACGAACTTCATTCACGATTCGCGTGGACATGCGTTCCAGAACTTCACCGGGGAGGCGCACCCAGTCGGCGGTCATGGCATCTTCGGATTCGACGACGCGGACGACCACAGTGAGGCCGTAGGTTCGGTAGTCGCCCATGACCCCGACGCTGCGTACGGGGAGCAGAACGGCAAAGGCTTGCCAAACTTTGCTATAGAGCCCGGCGCGACGTATCTCCTCGACCACTATGGCGTCGGCCTCCTGCAGGGTGTGGAGATGCTCGCGGGTTATCTCGCCGAGGAGCCTTACTGCCAGTCCTGGGCCGGGAAACGGATGTTTCAAAAGAATCTCGTCTGGAAAACCGAGGTCTTTGCCAATACGGCGTACTTCGTCCTTGAAAAGTTCGCGGAGAGGCTCAATGAGGGCAAAAGGCATGTTCTCGGGCAAGCCGCCGACGTTGTGGTGGGTTTTGATGGTGGCCGAAGGGCCTTTGACGGAGACGGACTCGATCACGTCCGGATAGAGGGTTCCCTGGACGAGCCAGGCGATATCGCCGTGAGCTTCCCCTTTTTGGAGTTTCTGGGCTTCCTCGGCAAACACAGCGATGAATTCCCTGCCGATGATTTTGCGCTTTTGCTCGGGGTCGGTGACGCCGACGAGCTTGTTCAGGAAACGGTCGGAAGCGTCGACTCCGATGACGCGGAGGCCGAGGCGGTCTCGCAGCATTTCCAAAGTGTCTCGAAACTCGTTCTTCCGGAGCATGCCGGTGTTGACGAAGATGTTTGTGAGACGGTCGCCCATGGCGCGGTGAACCAGTACCGCGGCTACCGTTGAATCCACCCCTCCGCTAAGAGCGCAGATGGCACCTCCCTGGCCGACTTTCGTTCGAATGGCTTCGGTGGTCTCTTCGATGAAGGCAGAGCCGCTCCATTTCCGTTCGGCTTTGCAAACGCGGAAGAGGAAATTGCGGAGCAGTTCGGTGCCGCTTTCGGTGTGGTTGACTTCGACGTGGAACTGGACGGCGTAGATTTTTCGCTGGGGATCCTCAAGCGACGCGATGGCGTTGTCGGTGTGGCCTGTGGCGCGGAAGCCGGGGGGCACTTCGCGGACGTGGTCGCCGTGGCTGTTCCAGATTCGCAGTGACGCGGAGACGCCGGCGAAGAGTTCCGATTCCTTGGTGCCGCTGCCGTCGGCAACTCTCAGTTGGGCGCGGCCATACTCGCGGCGCTCCGCTTTATCGACCTTGCCGCCGAGCGCGTGAGCGATCCATTGCATGCCGTAGCAGATGCCGAGAACGGGGATGCCCATGGCCAGAATGGCTGGGTCACACTCGGGCGCGTCGGGGTCGTACACGGAGCTGGGGCCACCGGAGAGGACAATGCCCGCGGGAGCGTACTGACGTATTTCTTCGATCTTGGCGGTGCACGGAAGGATGGCGGAAAAGACGTTTTGTTCGCGGATGCGGCGGGCGATGAGCTGCGTGTACTGGCCGCCGAAGTCGAGGACGACAACGCCGCCGAGTTCGGATTTTGGCTTTTGGTGATGTTCCGTCATGGCGGCTCCCGTTGCCATCTTAGTCCTCCCAGCTAATTCTTCTCTTTGTAGCTCTGACTGACAACGACCAACAGGTGGTCTTTCAGCACAAACTTCATTTCGATGCTGCTGCCTGTCGGGCAACAACGAGGGTCACCCTCCCTCCAAACGGCCATGGAATAGATCAGTTTTCGAATATCAAATCCACCGCCGTTCATAATAATCAGCCCTTTCGGCAGCAGCTTTTTTAGTATTTCACCGATCTTGTCGTTCGCAACCAGCGGAATCGGGCCCTCTTTGTCGAAGCTCCAGTATAGTTCTTCGCGCCGGCCGCCATTTCCGCTGATGAGGTCGGTCGAGGCCAGGATCACTGGACCACCAGGTTTAGGAGCTTGTTGGGGACGAAGATGACCTTGACGATCTGTTTGCCTTCGATGTGGCGCCCCACGGCGGGATCCGCCTTGGCTTTGGTTACTACGTCGGACTCGTTTGCGCCCGCGGGGACTCTTAGGGTAGAGCGGACGCGGCCGTTGACCTGGATGGGGATTTCGACTTCGTTGTCCTTGGCCAGATCGAGTTGCGCGTCTGCCAGGACTGGCCACTTGGCGCTCCACAGGCCGTCTGTATTGCCCAGCATTTCCCACATTTCTTCGGCGATGTGAGGCGTCATCGGCCCGAGGAGAAGAGTCAGGATTTGGAGGACTTCTTTTTGTATTTCGGGGCGAACGCCATTTTCGAGAGGTTCGGCCAGATAAATCTCGTTTGTTAATTCCATGATCTGGGCAATCGCGGAATTGAAGTGCCAGCGCTTCTCGAAGTCTTGGGTGACCCTTGTCATTGTTTGGTAGGTGACGCGGATCAGGTCGCGTTCCTTGTCCGTCATTCCCTGGGGATCGAAATTCCAGTTCTTGGTGTCGCGAATGGCAGCGGCGTGTTTGTCGACCAGGCGGAAGACGCGGTTGAGGAAACGCCAGGAGCCTTCGATGCTTTCTTCGCTCCATTCAAGGTCTTTTTCAGGAGGCGCTGCGAAGAGCGTGTAGAGGCGGCCGGTATCGGCGCCGAATCTTTCGGCCATATCGATGGCGCCGACCACGTTGCCGCGCGATTTGGACATGGCGACGCCACCTTTTTGCACCATGCCCTGCGTGAAGAGCCTGGAGATGGGCTCGTTGTGACCTACGAGGCCGAGGTCGCGCATGACTTTGCACCAGAAGCGCGAGTAGAGGAGGTGCAGGATGGCGTGGGTGATGCCGCCGATGTACTGGTCGATGGGAAACCAATAGCCGACTTTCACGGGATCAAACGGAACTTTGTCGTTGTGCGGGTCGCAATAGCGGTAGAAATACCACGAGGAGTCAACGAAAGTATCCATCGTGTCGGTCTCGCGGCGCGCGGGGCCACCGCATTTCGGGCAGGTGGTGTTGACAAATTCCGGAGTCGCGGCGAGCGGCGATTCGCCTTCGCCGGTGAGTTTCGGATTGGTCGGCAGCAGGACGGGCAGATCTTTGTCTGGAACAGCTTGCAGGCCGTGCTCAGGACAATAAACTACGGGAATCGGCGTGCCCCAATAGCGCTGGCGAGAGATGCCCCAGTCGCGCAGGCGGAAAACGACTTCCCCGCGGCCGAAGGATTTTTGTTCGGCGAAGGCGGTCATTTTGGCGATGGCTCGGTCGGGAGAGAGGCCGTTGTACGGGCCGGAATTGACGAGCTTGCCGTTCTGGTGCTCATCGAAAGCGGCGGTCATTTTTTCTTCGACGAGAGGTTCTCCCGCGGTCGGCTGGATGACGACGCGAATTGGCAAGCTGTACTTTCGGCAGAACTCGAAGTCGCGCTCGTCGTGCGCGGGGACGGCCATGATGGCGCCGGTGCCGTACTCCATCAAGACGAAATTGCCGACCCATATAGGAATTTTTTCGCCGTTAAAGGGATTGATGGCGTGGCGGCCCGTAAAGAAGCCCACTTTTTCGGCGGTGGCAACGTCTTCGGTTTTGACCGAGGATTGGCGCATTTGAGCGAGCTGGGGCTCAGCTTCCTCCCGGACCCGGGAACCTTCTAGGAGCCGCCCGACCAGCGGATGGGTGGGAGCGAGAATGATGGCGGTCGCCCCGTATACCGTGTCGATGCGCGTGGTGAAAATTTCGATAGGCGCCGCGCCTTTCACATCGGCGACAGAGAATTTCAGTTTGGCGCCTTGCGACCGGCCGATCCAGTTGCGCTGCATGGTAATGACGCGCTCGGGCCAACTGCCTTCGAGTTCTTTAAGATCATCGACAAGTTGATCGGCGTAGGCGGTGGTTTTGAGAAACCATTGCTCGAGTTCGCGAGCCTCGACGAGCGTGTCTTCGTGGCGCCAACAGTAGCCGCCGTTCACAACTTGTTCGTTGGCGAGGACGGTGCAGCACTTGGGACACCAGTTCACGCGGCTTTTTTTGCGGTAGGCCAGACCGCGTTCGAGCATGCGCAGGAAAAACCACTGGTTCCAGCGGTAATACTCGGGCTCGCAGGTGGAGATTTCGCGGCGCCAGTCGTAGCTGAAACCGAAGCGGCGCAGGGTGCGCTGAAATTCGGCGATGTTGTTGTTGGTCCAGACGCGCGGATGGGTGTTGTTCTTGATGGCGGCGTTTTCGGCGGGCAGGCCGAAGGCGTCCCAGCCCATGGGGTGAAGCACGTTGAAGCCGCGCATGCGCTTAACGCGGGCCACGACGTCGCCGATGGCGTAATTGCGCATATGGCCCATGTGCATAGTGCCGGAAGGATACGGCAGCATTTCCAGAACGTAATATTTCGGCTTCGAAGGATCGGCTTCCGTTTCGAACACGCGGGCTTCGGCCCAGCGCTTTTGCCACTTGGTTTCGATCTCTTGTGGGTTGTAGTCCGCCACGCCTCGCTATCCCCTCTTGGTATTGCGCGTTTTTTTGGACTTGCCGGCTGCCGCTTTGGCCTTAATGGCTACTTTGGTTTTTTTTGCGGCGTCTTTCTCGGCTTTGGCTGTCTTTATTTGGATTTTCTTGATGGCCGCTGTCAACATCGAAAAGCCTTTTTCGGCGCGCGGAGCTTGTTCGCTCAAGCCAGCGAGTTCCCAAAGCTTGGCAACGTTACGGCGATCGTCGCCGGGTTGGTCGATAGGCGTTTCGAGGACGAAGGCGCGACCCGTCAAGCCTTGGGGAGAGGATGCGCCGAGTCTTGGGTGCGTGAGGATGCGCGCAAAGGCTTCGGCGCCGATTTTGCCTTCGCCGATGTTTTCGTGGCGATCGACGCGGCCGCCAAGCGGGATTTTCGAATCATTGGCGTGGAACACGGGAACACGGTCGAGACCGATGGTGCTGTCGATGACGTCGATCGTGGAGGTCAGGCCGGCCTCGCTTTTGATGTCGTAGCCTGCAGCGAACAGATGCGCGGTGTCGAGACAGGCGGCCGCAGGCACATTCTTTAGGCCAGTTAGGATTTCCGCAATTTCTTCCAGGCGCGAGCCGACAGCGACGCCCATACCTGCGGTGTTTTCAATAAGGATGCGCAGGTTTCCGAGAGAGACGCGTTTTGAGCCTTGCTTCACGGACTCGATCACGGTGGCTACCGCTTGCTCGGGCGTGGCTTCGCCGCGCGAGCCGGGATGAACTACGAGGAAATCAGCACCGAGGGCTAGGCCGCGGACGAGTTCATCGTGGAAGGCCTGGATCGAGCGCGTGCGCAGCATGGGCTGCTCGGCGGCAAGATTGATTAGATAGTTGGCGTGAATAACGAGCGGGCCGAGACCGAGTTCGGCGCGGCGTGCGCGGAAGGCCGCGGCGTCTACATCGGGGATGCGCGCTGGGCCGCCTTGCCACATGCGCGGGCTCGAGGAGAAAATTTGCAGAGCGTTGCAGCCGAGCTTGCGGGCGGATTCGAGAGCGTTGAGGTAGCTGCCGGCGATGGATGCGTGGATGCCAATGCGCAGGCTGCCGTCCATCCAGGTAGGGGGCAGCGGTTCTGGCTCAGGTTCCGGGCGGTATTCGTCTTCTGGATCGAATTCGGAGACTTGAGTGAGAGGTTGTTCTGGCATTCCCATCGAGAAAATTCGGCTGTCCTTAAACCATCTATTCTACCACACGGCGCAAAACGACTGCCGGAGGCGGTCGGGTAGGCGGAAAAGAGTGCGGGGGAGGTGTTGGGGGTTCAGAGCGAGGGAGAAAAAACGGCTTGACAATTATATCTATCTATATAGAGTTAAGGAATGGGCGTGCGAATTCGGCTTTCGAAACAAACCCTCCAAGTTCTCGATGCTCTCCTCACCCGTCCTGGGCAGTGGCTTCACGGATACTCGCTGAGCCAGAGCACGGGCATTCCTTCCGGCACGCTATACCCTATTCTCATGCGGCTGGATAAGCTGCACTGGCTTGAAACCCGCTGGGAAGAGGCCAAAACCCCTGGGCGGCCGCCCCGGCATCTCTACCGGCTTTCTGGAACGGCGCGAGAATGGGCACGGGACGAAATTCGCGCGGCGCAAGAGCGGCGTTTTTGGAAGCCGGCGGAGCACGAGGCATGAGCATGGCCAACGAAGAGAGTTCTGTGACAGCGCGTTTGGCGCGGTGGGCACTTTGGTGCGCGGTACGGCATTGGCCTGAGGAGAACCGCGCGTGGGGACTGGCGCTGGCGGCGGAAGTGGATGAGACCGCTAGCGCGTTCGAAACGGTGAGGTGGTCGTTGGGAGGAATTATGCTCTTCACGCGTTCCGTGATTTCGAGCGCATGGGCGTGGATGAAGCTGCCGGCGGGCAGTTCCCTATCCGGCGGCGCCAATGGGCCGGACAGTCCTTCGCTGCTGCCAAAGCGGTCGCGCGTGTTTACGGCTGTGGTTCTGGCCGCGGCAGCTGTGCTGCTAATTTTGCCGGAAGGACGCGAAGCGATTCGAACGGTACGGTCGAGTTGGCGGGGATACGAGTTGTCGGGTTCGGATGAGCGGATGCTCGACGAGCTTGCGGCTCGCGCCGAGAAAGAGAAAGACGCCGGCACACTTGCCTTCGCGGCATTGAGCACTTTAGACCGGACGCGTGGCGCTGCCTGGACGGACCGCGCGGTGGCGCTGGATCCGCAGTTTATCTGGGTGTACGGCGCCAGAAATCATGGGCCGAAAATGGATCCCCCAAAGAAAGAATGGCTTGTGCGACTGCAGGCGGCTGATCCCGGCAACGCCGTTCCCGACCTGCTTGAGGCCGATGCCCTCGCCCAACCGCGATTTGCGACGTTCTACGACGATGGAGGGAAGAATGAGGAACGTCGCCGACTCCTGGCGAGCGATCCAATGTGGATGGCGCTTATGGAGCGCGCCTCCAGAGCGCCGCGCTATGACAGCTACTTCCAACGCCACTATCAGCTCGCGCAAACGGTGTGGAATCGCGAGAGGAATTTGCCGCCGACGATAGTGTTGTACGGAATATGGCAGCATGCGCTTCCAAATCTGCTAAACATTAGGACTTATTCGGAGATCGAGATCGCCGCGGCGAGAAAAGCGCGGGAAGCAGGCGACACGAAACGCGCGGAGGGTTTGTTAGGCGACGTGGATGCGTTCGGGATGCGTATGGCGGATGCAAATGGCCCGGAAATCGAGAAGTTGATTGGCCTGGCGATCGCGCGGAATGCGAATAAGGAAATGGCGAAGCTTTTTCAAGTGCCGGGCAAAACAGAAGATGCAGGGAGAGTGGCCAAGCGTCTCGAGCAAATCGAGGGGCGCGTTCAAGAGGCTCGGCTCGCCCTTAATCTCTCAAGGAACGCGCGCGCGAAGGCTTTCCGAACAGAAGCCGTCTTTGTCCAGGGCTTCGGTACTTTGAGCGTGCTCGCCGGCTTCGCGGCGCTTTCGGGAGTTTTACTGCTGGAGCTGTGGCCTGGCAGGTTTCGAAATGCAACAACGATTTGGAGGAGAGCGGTCTGCTGGGCGGCGGATTATGCTCCCGCCACACTGCTCCTAGGGTGCGGCATTTTTCTGGTGAGCTTTCTGCCGTTCCAGAGCGCTTTTGAGGAGTACCGCAAGTCGAATTTTCTTCTTGGCGACGAGCAGATGCTGACGGATGCGATGTGGAGTTTGTTTGAAATCCCGAGTCATGTCGCCGGTGTTGACGGTGCAGTGGAAATCTGGACTTTTGTGACGATTGCGCTGAGCGTGTTGCTTTTACTCGTGCTGGTGCGCGGATTTTATCGGACAAGGCACGCTGTGGTGAATCCTGCCTGAGCAGTTCCCTTTCGTAAAATTCGAATCGTTCGCGGATTTGCGGCTTTGCGGCGGCTTGCCGTAGACTACGGGGTTGCGCATAGTCCGCTGAGACCATTGGGGAGCCGCTGATGCTGGTTGTCATGCAATCGCACGCCACGGAAGAGCAGATTCGTGGTGTGTGCGAGCGCATCGAGAGTTTGGGGCTGAAGGCGCATCCCATTCCGGGGACAATTCGGACGGCAATCGGTATTACGGGAAATAGCGGAGCCGTTGATTTGGGAGTGCTCGAATCGTTGCCGGGCGTGATTGAGTGCATTCCGGTCAGCAAGCCTTACAAGCTGGTGAGCCGGGACGCGAAGGAAGAGGACAGCGTACTGCGGATTCCCGTACCGGGTGGAGAGGTGGTTGTTGGCGGAAAGATGATCGCCTTGGTGGCGGGACCGTGCGCGGTGGAGACGGAAGAACAGTGTTTGGCGATTGCCGAACGCGTGAAGAAGAGCGGCGCAAGGTTGTTTCGCGGCGGGGCTTACAAGCCGAGGACTTCGCCGTATAGTTTTCAGGGGCTTGGTTTGCCGGGATTAAAGATTTTGGCGAAGGTACGCGAGGCGTATGGGTTCGGGATTATTACCGAGGCCATCGACAATGAGAGCCTCGATCTCGTCGAGGAATACGCCGACGTGATTCAGATCGGCGCGCGCAATATGCAGAATTTTTCGTTCTTGAAGCGCGCGGGGCGGGCGAAAAAGCCGGTGCTCTTGAAGCGCGGGATGTCGGCAACGCTGGACGATTTCTTAATGGCCGCGGAATATATTTTGTCCGAGGGAAACTACAACGTGATGTTGTGTGAGCGTGGCATTCGAACGTTCTCTGATTTTTCGCGCAATACTCTGGATCTGGCCGTCGTGCCGGCTGTAAAAAAGCGCAGTCACTTGCCGATATTGGTTGACCCGTCGCACGGCACCGGCAAACGCCACAAAGTTTTGCCGCTTTCGCGCGCGGCGATTGCCGTGGGCGCGGACGGCTTGCTTGTCGAAGTACACCATGAACCGGACAAGGCGCTTTCCGATGGCATGCAATCGATTTTGCCGGAGGAATTCACCGAACTGGTCGAAGAGGTACGGCAGATCGCCGCGGTTCTGGGGCGCGAAGTCAATTGAAAGACCTCTCCGATAACTTCTGCTTGCTTCTCCGTGTGCGCGATGCGTAAGGCTCCAGGTAATTCGCGGCTTCTGGCTAATTCCGCAGACTACATGTAACAATCCATCCGGCTCATGAATCGCCCGCGCAACTTCCGCGTATTTTTTTTGCTTGGCGTCCTGCTGATCGTGGGCGTGGCGGAACTTGTGCGCGAGCACCGGCCATCTTTTCTGAGGCCGGGCTTGCGATTGTGCGCTTACGTTTCCGCCAGCGATGGAAGTGTAACGGTGATTGATCTGGTGAAGCTGGCGGCCGTGGCGCGGATTGCGGTCGGGCAAGGTTTATCGGGGATGCGCGAACATCCGACGCGTGCTGAAGTTTGGGGCGTGAGTTCGTCGGGCGGATACGTTTGGGTGATCAATGCGCGAGTGAATCAGGTTAGCTCGCGCATCCCCGTGGGGGCGTTTCCCTACGCGATCGATTTTTCACCCGACGGCAGCCGGCTGTACACGACCTCGGCCGGATCGGACACGCTGCTGGCGATTGATTGCCAAGCGCGCAGCGTCGTCGCGCGGACGCGGACAGGAGGCGAACCCGTCGTGGCGCGCGTGACGCCTGACGGAAAAAGCGTACTGGTGCTGAATCATCGGGATGCCACCCTCGGAATTCACGACGCGGGCACCCTGGCGCTGCGCGGCACAGTCGGAATCGTCAAGCAGCCAGAAAAACTTGCGATCCTCCCGGACAACAGCCTAGCGTTTGTTCTGAGCAGAACGGAACACAGGCTCTCGGTAGTGGATTTGCGGAGAAGCGTTCTTGTGACGAACCTCGAACTGGATGGAAATCCCTCGGACCTGCTGCTCAAGCCGGACGGCGGCGAACTGTACGTCATTTCGCCGGAAGCGCACGGGTTGCAGGTCATCAATACCTGGACGCACGAGGTGGGCGACTACATGGTGCTCGGCTCAGCACCCACGCGCGGCGTTCTCAGCGCCGATGGAAATACGCTCTATGTTTCGGACAGCGCGGCAGGGCATATCATTCCCGTAGACATCCAGAGCCGCCGCGTAATTCGCGATCCCGGCACGGGCAAAGAATTTCCGATTACCGCGGGGCAGTCTCCCAGCGTGATGCGTTTCGACCCCGATGAAAGTTTGCTCATCGCCGTGAACCAAGGCTCCGGCGACATAGCGGTCATTCGCGTGCGTACCAACAGCCTGCTGACGATGATTCCGGTTGGAAATGGGCCGCAGGATTTGGCCGTTAAACTGTTTTAGCATTTAATCGTACCGCAGCGCGGTAATAGGGTCGATTCGAGTGGCGCGGCGCGCGGGGAGATAGCTGGCGACCAGAGCGACCGCTAACAAGAGAAGCGATACGGCTGAGAAAGTAATGGCGTCCGTGGGACGCACGTCGTAAAGCAAAGAGGAGAGCAAGCGCGTGGCCGCCAACGCTCCCGCGAGGCCTATCGCCAGTCCTATGCCGGCAAGTCTCACCCCGAAGCCGAGCACGTCCCAAACAATCCGCTCTTGCGATGCGCCGAGAGCCAGGCGGATGGCGATGTCGCGGGTGCGTTGCGCAACCAGGTAGGAAAGCACGCCGTAAATGCCGACGGAAGACAGCAGGAGTGCCGTGGCGGCAAAAATAGACAAAAGGAATGTATCGAAGTGCGAGCGTTCGAGCGTGCTGGAAATTTTCTGCTGCATGCTCGATAGGCGATAAATCGGAACCTCTGGCGCAACCGAGGCCACCGTGCTCTGCAATTCACGACTCGGAACCGCGCCTCCGCGGGTACGCACAACCAAGTCCATTGTGCGGCCAATCCAATCCCACGAAGCCGGCGGCATCTGCGCGAGGGGGATGTAAAAGGTCGGCTGCGGCTGGCGGTCCAGGCCCGCTGCGCGAACATCCGCCGCCACGCCGACGACTTCGTGCCAAGTGGGATCTGTACGGCCCTTTGGCCCAGTCTCACAACAAGCGAAGCGTTTGCCAATGGCGTTTTCACCCGGCCACATGATGCGGGCCAGTGTCTCATTGACGATAGCTACGAACGCGCTAGCGCGCGTGTCTTGCGGGGTAAAATCGCGGCCGGATTTCAGCGGGACGCGGGCCGTTGAAAGATAACTGGGTGAGATGATCTGCAATTGCGAGTTCACGACGTTCGCAAGGTCAACCGGCTTGCCTTCGGGGAGGAGTCCATTGCTGCTACCTCCGCCCGAAAGCGGAGCGCGAGAGACTACGGCAGCCGACTCGACGCCGGGCAAAGCGTCAGCCGCAGCAATCATGCGTTCAAACGTTTGCCGGGCAACAGCCGGCTCGTGATAGCCGGCATCGGGGAGACCCACCCGCCCAACGACAACATTGGAAGTATCAAAGCCCGGATCCACGTGGGATACGACGAGCGCGCTGCGGATCAGAAGCCCAGCGCCAACCATCAGAAGCAGCGCGAGAGCAACTTCTCCGACGACCAGAAGGCTGCGAACACGATCGCGGGTACCCCCCACAACCCCCGAAGCGGACTTGAATACTTCGTTGAGACGTGTCGAAGCGGAGCGAAGAGCGGGCGCAAGTCCAAACAAAAAACTGGACAGAAGGGCAACCGCGCAGGCGAAGGCAAGCGTGCTGCCGTCAATGCGAGATTGATCCAGTCGCGGCATTTCCGCGGGACCGTGGGCAACAATCCAGGAAACCGCCCAGTAGGCGAGCAACACTCCTACAATTCCCCCAGCGAGCCCAAGCACGAGATTTTCCGCAAGAAGTTGCCGCACGATGCGGTTCGGCGACGCTCCCAAGGCCGCCCGCAAGGCGATTTCCTTTTGCCGCGTGCGCGATCGAGCCAATTGCAGATTCGCAATATTGGCACAGGCGATCAGCAGCAAGAATCCAACAGCAGCGAGCATCATGCGAAGGCTCAGGCGCTGGTCACCCAAAAGAGCGCTCGCGAGCGGCTGAATGCGGAAGCCGTGATCGGCGTCATCGAGCGGATATTGCTGCTGTAGCCGCTGAGCTATTACATCCAGCTCGGATTGCGCCGTCCCCATCGCAACTCCGGCCTTGAGCCGCGCCATCACGTTCAGGTAGTGGTCGTCGTGCTCGGCAAGCTGCGCCGGCGTAAACGCCGCGGGAATCCATAGATTGCTGTTGCCGAGCAATGGGTCGAAAGTCTTCGGCATTACACCGACAACAGTAGTGGGCAGGCCGTTGATGCGAATCGGCTTGCCGATCACACCCCTGTCAGCATGAAGGCTGGTGCGCCACAATCGCTCACTGATGACGACGACGGGCGCGTGACCGGGCCGGTCCTCATCGGCGGTAAAGACACGCCCAGCGATGGGTTGCACGCCAAACGTCTCAAAGTAATTGGAGGTTGCGATTTCCCCGTCGACACGTTCCGGAAGGCCCTGCGTTTCCAGATTGAAGCTCGTGTCGTTCGAGCAGCTGATCTCTGCGTACGAACTGCCTTGCTTTTTGATGTCGTTGTAATTTCCAACCGACACATCATTCAACGACCCTCGCCACTCCTCCTGCAGAAGCATCACACGGGAGGAATCCTCTATGGCCAGCGGCCGCAGCAGGACAGCATTGACGACGCTGAAAATTGCGGTCGTAGCGGCGATGCCCAGCCCCAATGTCAAAATAGCGACTGCCGCGAAGCCCGGACTCTTCTGCAGAACTCGGTATCCATGGCGAAGATCCTGCAGCAGTTCGTCGAGAAGCCTTACGCCGCGGGCTTCCCTGCCTTCCTCTTTGACGCGCTCGATCCCGCCGAATTCAATGCGCGCGCGACGCAAGGCTTCTCCGCGCGAAACTCCGGCGCGGACCAAATCATCGGCGTAGGCTCCCAGATGAGACTGTAACTCGGCTTCCATCTCCCGTTCCATGCGAGGACGATCAAGCGTGGTTTGCAGCCAAGAGCGAATCCGGCTCCAAAATGTCATGCTGCCTCCGGTTAAGGTCCAAAGACTCCCAATCCAATATGCGCCGTCATTGGTGCCTAAGCGCGAGTATCGGATCGACGCGCATGGCGCGGCGCGTGGGGATGTAGCATGCCAGGAGCGTGACCGAGGCCATGAGAACCGCGGCCGCGAGGAAAGTGGCAGGGTCCGCGGGGCTGACGCCGTAGAGTTCGCTGGCGAGAAGGCGAGTGATGCCCAGAGCGCTCGCGAGGCCGAGCGAGATTCCGAATAGCGAGAATTTGGCGCCTTCCTTCATGACGAGCCACAAAACATCGCGCCGCTGCGCGCCAAGAGCGAGACGGATGCCGATTTCGCGCGTGCGCTTGGAGACGAGATAGGAGAGAACCCCGTAGATGCCGATAAGGCCGAGAACCAGGGCAAGCGCAGCAAAAGCGACGAAGAGAACCGTCGTGGAAGCCGGAGTGGAAACGGACTCTGAAACAACAGCGCGCATCGGCTTGACTTCACTAGCGGGGACTTCTGGATTGAGACCGGCCACGGTGCGGCGTAGAACACTTTGCAGCTGCGATTCTTCCAGGCTGGATTGAATGACTACAGTCATGTCGGAGGGAATGCGGCCCCCTTCGAGCGTGGCGTTGGCGGCGTACGGGAAATAGATCGTGCCGTTGATCCAGTCTGGAATGTTCTTTTGCAGATCATACGCGCGGACGTCGGAAACTATGCCGACGACGGTGCGCCAGTCAGTATCGCCGCTCAGGCGAACGTGCGTGCCGATGGGACTGCGACCGGGCCAAAAGCGGCGAGCTGTTGAGGCAGTCACCAGGGCCACCCGAGCATTCCCGGAATCGTCCGCAGAGGTGAAGCCGCGGCCGGCGACGACGGGAATCTTCATGACTCGAAGATAGTCGGGCGTCACTACATCCATCCAGAAAAGTGGCATCGCTTCGCCGGGCGGCACGGCCTCATTTTCGATTTCTAGCGAACGCTTTGCCACTCGGCCGCCGAGAGGCAGCGTATTGACGACCGCGACGGCGTGGACGGCGGGAACGGCCTGCAAGCGCCCGAGGAGTTCGCGGTAGAAAGAGATGCAACGTGAAGGATCGCTGCAAAATTCCTGATTAGGCGTGACTCGCGCGGTGAGAACACGCTCGGCGCGAAATCCGGGATCGACGTGCGAGAGCGCCACAAAGCTGCGAATGAGCAAACCCGCGGCAATGACGAGAAGCACGGCGAAAGCTACCTCGGCAATCGCCAATGCGCTGCGTAAGCGGTGCGAGACGGAAACGCCGGCGCCGCGCGTGGCCGCATTGAGCGATTGGGACAAAGCGGCACGCGAAGAATAAAGCGCGGGCGCAAGACCGAAGAGAAGTCCGGTGAGAACCGCGAGGCCACCGGTGAAAGCGAGAACCCGCCAGTCGATGTGGGTGTCAGCAAGACGCGGCGTATCGGCGGGAAGCGCGGCCTTCAACAAGTGCAATCCTTGGGTGGCAAGAAAAATCCCGAGCAGGCCGCCGAGAAGAGCAAGCAAAACGCTTTCCGTGAGAAGCTGCCTGACGACGCGGCCGCGTTCCGCGCCCATGGCCGTGCGAATTGCGATTTCTTTTTCGCGCGTGGCGGCGCGAGAAAGTGCGAGATTGGCGACGTTGACGCAAGCGATGAGAAGAATCAGGCCAACCGCGCCCAGAAGAAGAAAAAGCCGGCTGCGCACGTCCGCGACCATGCCGTTGCGCAATTCAACGACACTGATGTCCGCGTTCCAATCCGCGGGCATAGGCCATGGGAATAATTTGGGTACGCGCGACTGAAACATGCGAATTTCCGCGCGAGCGCGAGAAATGGCTGAGCCAGGACGCAGCCGGCCAATAATTGGCATGAAATCGCCGCCCCAATACGCGACAGTGTCGCGAGGATCATTGTCGAGAGGCAACCAGACCTCGGTCTTGGCAGAGGGAAACGTAAATTCCGCGGGCATCACGCCGACAACTTCTCGGCTGACGCCTTCAAGCTCGATGGAATGGCCGAGGATCGAGGGATCGGCGCCGAAACGCTGTTCCCAAAGCGAGTGACTCAAGATGACGTAGTTATCGCTCCCCGCGGTGTCTTCGCCGGGATAGAAGGCGCGGCCGAGCTCGGGGCGAGCGCCCAAAACAGAGAAAAACTCGGCGGAGACGAGCACGCCCGACAGCCGGAGCGGATCACCGCGTCCGGTAAGATTGAATTCATGGCCTTCGAAATACGCCGCCGTATCGAGCGATTGCACTTGCTCGCGCATGGCGACGAACCCGCCCTTCGGAAAAGTACCGGTAATGCTGACGAGGCTTTGCGGGGCGGCGAACGGCAGGGGCCGAAGAAGAATGCCGTCGACCAGGCTGAAGATGGCCGTGTTCGCGCCGATGCCGAGCGAGAGTGTAAGAACGGCGACGATGGTAAAACCGGGGCTCTTGCGGAGCACACGGGCGCCGTAGCGCAAATCCTGAAGCAGCGTTTCGATGATTTTGGCGCCGCGGGCTTCCCGGCCCTCTTCCTTTACGCGCTCGATTCCGCCAAAATCGATGCGCGCGCGCCGCATGGCTTCCTCACGAGAAACGCCGCTGCGCGCCAGATCATCCGCGTACGCCTCGATGTGGAAACGGAGTTCCCCATCCATCTCGCTTTCCATGCGAGAGCGCCGCAGCGTTGCGTTCCACCAGGAACGGAGCCGGCTCCAAAAAGTCATACTTCCTCGGGTTTGGTACCCAGAATTCCTGCGATGACGTCGGCCATGCTGTTCCAGTTGTCGGTTTCTGCTTGCAAGCGGCGCTTCCCTGCCCCCGTCAGCGTGTAATATTTCGCCTTACGTTTATTTTCGGACTCCCCCCATTCACTCGCGATCCAGCCTTGATGCTCCAGGCGATAGAGCGCGGGATAGAGCGAGCCTTGCTGGATTTCGAGCCGGTCTTTCGAGATTTGTTGAATGCGAAGAAGTATGCCGTACCCGTGCAGCGGTCCGAGGGACACAGCTTTGAGGATAAGCATGTCGAGCGTTCCTTGCAGAAGATCGAGTTGTTTGTCCACGGAGCGGCTTCTCCTAGATGAACTAGGAATGTAATCGAAGTCTCCTAGGCTGTCAAGGAGAAAGCGCGGCGGGCTAAGTGCTTCACGGTTCGTGGGCGGTTAGCGTGAGTAGGGAGGACGACCAGTGGTAAAACTCTGCCGAGATCGCAGGATAGAAAGTGGGTACTAGTCATTATCTTCAGGCGGCCAGGCGGAGTGGTCTTCCCCCAGATGGACTTCGAGAAAGCCTTCGGCGGGGAGGACATCCACGGGCAAGCCGCCGTGCCAGAGTGCCACCCCTAGCTTGAGCTTGGTCTGGCCCTTTAGAACAATCTCGCTGCGCTGGATGGCTACTTCGAGAATGCGCTCAAAAGAGGCTTCGGCGACACTCTTGGGATTCAAGAGGCAGAGACGCCCCTTTTCGACGGCGAATTCCTGCAAATGGCCGCGCACGAGCTTCACTACGATGTTAATTTCTTCGGCGCCGCCGATGGTGATGCGGAATTCCGAATCTTCAAGTTCTCCTAGAAGATCAAGGAACGGGTCCACGCGGACGCAAAAGCGGTCCTCCTCGAAACCATAACGCAATTCATGAAGATAGAAGGTGCGGCCATGCATGGCACCCCCGCGTCGTTCGGGCGAGTAGAGGCCCGCGCCGAGCCATTCGAAGTAAGAAGTGTCTCGTCCATCCACCGCGATTTTCAGAAACCCCGTCGGTGCCAGTTGCAGAGCGTGCTCCGGTTGGCGCTTTATGGGTTTCGCCAGTTCTTGCGGAGCCACCTGGCCGAGCGCCAGATAGACGGCCGTCAAATGCTTGCGATAGAGGGCGTCAAACTCGGCATCGTTGGCGGTACTGTGTTCTGGCCCGTACCACCAGCACCAATCGCTTCCTTCCGCGGCAAGCAGCGATTCTAGGGCTTCTGCGAGCGCGGTTTCGGTCGGCGCGCCATCGCGGCCTTGTTTTCGGGCATCCATGGCGCGGCCATAGGCTTCGCGGGCATCCCAGAGAAGTTCCCAGGCGGCGACGTCTTCGCTGTGGCCGATCCACACATCGAAATTCGCGTTGATCCAGGAAGCGGGGAAAATTCCAGCATTGGTTGGGATAAGGCCGGCGGCGGCGATCGCTTCCGTTGCTGTGAGCGCTCGAAAGTCCTGATCCGCCTGGATGCGGCCGTAGAACTCGCGCAAAAACTCTCGGCCGTTCCCCGGATAATATTCCCAGGCGTTTTCGCCGTCGAGAAACAGGCAGACCGTCAGAGGTTGCGAAGTTTGCACGCGCTCGCCAAGTTCGCGAAGACGGCCGTGCAGGTCCGCGGCGGCATCTTTGCCATTCATGCGGCTGTAAACGAAACCGATAAGATCGGAAAGATGGTGATCGCGGAAAAAGCCGGTCATGGGTTTTCCGCCAAGCTGCACGCGCAGCGGCTTGTATAAACGGTCCGCATTCGCTGGGACGCCCTTAGCGTCGCGAAAGAATCCCGCATTAAGCGTTCTGCCGAGCACGCCCTCATCCGTGCCGAACCATTGAAAACCTTCCTCGGCGGCGATCGCCAAAGCCTGATCGGAAACGGAGCCTTCCGATGGCCAGAGCCCTAGAGGCTGCGCGCCGAATACACGCTCGTGGTACTCGCGGGCACGACGCAGTTGTTCGCGCGCATCTTCGGGATGACGATAAGCACGGCGCGGCAGGGGCGTGCCGGGATTGGCTACGCGAGCGATATCCGAATCGCAGATCAACGGAAGAATGGGATGGTAAAACGGCGTGGTACTGAGCTCAATCTGGCCTGTCTCGGCTACGGCGCGATATTCCGGCAAAACCAGGCCGAGCAATTCCAGCTGTTTCGCCTTCAGCGCCGCTTTATCTTTTTCCGTGAACTCTTTTCCTTTGTCTGCCAGCCGGCTGACCACCGAATCTTTCTCGAACCATGTTTCTTCCATCCACGCTAGCTGGGAGAGCAGCTGCAGATCGCGCCAGTCTCGCTGCGTAAAGGAGACTTGAGCCTGCGCGCCGCCGGCGGGTTGCGCCCATTCATACAGCTCAACAAAACGCGCCCACCGCGACATCAGCCGCTCGTGATTCACCTGAAATGCCCGCGCCAGAATCTCCGCTTTGTCTTCCCGCGTTAAGTCATCGGCTGGCTTGAAAGCCAAGGAGAACCATGGCTCGTTGAATTCGCCGCTGGCGTATTCCTCCAGCTGCATGCCAAGCGAAGGCACCACGTTGAAGGTGGCGTGAAACTTCGGGAATTCCTTGAGCATCGCCACCATGCCCCAATAATCCTTGAGCGCATGAAGCCGCGTCCACGCCAGGACGTAGCGGCCGGTTTCCGGATCCCGATATTGCGGCTGATGCATGTGCCACAAAAGCACTACATGCACGCGATTCATCGCCACTCTCTTTCAAGTGCCTGCTGAGCTGCCGTGTTACACTCACGGTTTGCGTTATGCGCATCCTGGACCGCTATATCGTTCGTGAAGTTTTTCGTCACGCACTCCTCGGACTTGCCGTATTTTCGTTCGTTTTCTTCGTGCCACGGCTCGTTCAATTGATGGAGCTGTTCGTTCGTCATAGCGGTTCGGGCGCCCAAATCGCCGAGCTGTTTCTCTGCATCTTTCCCGCCGTCTTTACCTTTACGATCCCCATGGCCGTGCTGATCGGCGTGCTTCTCGGCCTTGGCCGCATGTCCGCGGACAGCGAAATCATTGCCTTAACCGCTCTGGGCATCGGCCGCCGGCGGATTCTCCTGCCTGTGGGCGTTCTCGCAGTCGGCGGTGCTCTCGTCACGCTTTGCATGACGCTTTGGCTCGGTCCGGTGGCAGTCCATAAATACCGCAGCCTCGAAACCGACCTGCTTGCTTCCCAGGCCTCTTTCGCGGTGCAGCCCCGGGTCTTCGACGAGCGCTTCCCCAAACTGGTTCTTTACGTCAACGACGTGTCTGCCAGCGGCACGCAATGGCACGGCGTCTTTCTCGCTGAAGCCGGAGGAGAGAACGGCTCGCAACTCACCCTGGCGGAGAATGCGATTGTAATTGCCGAACCCAAAGAGGGCAAGCTGGAGCTTCATCTAAAGGGCGGCAGCACGCACGAATTTTCGCGGGAAGATCCCGACCGTTACTCGGTGACATCGTTCGGGCAAAGCGATTGGCCGCTCGAAGTGAACGGTCTTGTTCCGACGCAGCCCCGCGAACTCAGTAATTCCGAGCGTTCCCTTCAAGAACTGCTTAACTCACGCGATGCCAACTGGCGCGAAGCGCGCGTCGAGCTGCACCGCCGCTTGGCATTTCCGGTAGCGTGCCTGGCCTTCGCTTTGATTGCCGTGCCGCTCGGCGCGCAGCCTCGTCGCGGCGGACGCGCGGCCGGCTCGCTGATTGCCGTCATCATCATCGCCTCGTATTACTTGCTTACAGTGATTGGCGCTGGCTTCGCACGCCAAGGCACGCTGCCGCCCGCGGCGGGCATCTGGGGAGCAAATATCCTCCTGGCCATTCTTGGACTGGCGCTTCTTCCCCGCATGGAGCAATTCCGGGGCGAAAGCCGCTGGATGAATCCCTTGGTACGCTTTCGAAGCTGGGCCAGGCTGCTTCGCCGCCGGAAAGCGCGTGCTCGCGCCGCCGCTATAGCGGTTGTCCGCATTCCGAACGGCGTCGTTGAGCCGCAAGAGAACGGCGTGCATACCAGCGGCAGCTTCCCTCGATTGATGGATATATATCTCTTGCGGCGTTTCTTTTTTCATTTCGCATTACTGATGGCGGCTTTCATTTTCTTGTTCGAGACGTTTACTTTCTTCGAGCTGCTGGATGACATCGCGCGCCATCGTGTGCCATTTCTGATCGTCGTGGACTATTTCCGCTATCTCACTCCCTATCTCGTATACAACCTTGCGCCGCTGGCCGCGCTAGTCGCCGTTCTGGTCACCCTCGGCGTAATGAGCAAAAACAATGAAATCGTGGCCTGCAAAGCCAGCGGCATCAGCCTTTACCGGCTGGCCGTCCCTCTGCTTTTCGCCGGCCTGGCGCTGGCCGCCAGCATGATCGTCCTGGATGAAACCTATCTTCCCTACGCCAACCAGCGCCAGGACGCTCTGCGCAACCAGATCAAGGGCCGCCCAGCGCAGACCTATGCGCACCCTCAGCGGTGGATTTTTGGCAACGAAGAGAAGATCTACAACTACGACCTCTTCGACCCCACGCAGAACCTTTTTGGCGGCCTAAGCGTGGTGGAACTCGACCCTCTGACGTTCCAGATGCGGCGCCGGATCTTTGCCACGCGCGCGACATGGTCCGATTCGCAAAAAGTCTGGGTTCTCGAGGGAGGATGGGTGCGCGATTTCGCCGATGGCACCATTGCCCGTTATGAGCGCTTCCCGGTCACGTCGCTGCCAGAGCTCTCAGAGCCACCCAGCTATTTCAATCGCGAGGTGCGCCAGGCTTCCCAGATGAGTTGGGGCGCGCTGCGGCGCTACATCGAGGAGCTGCGGAAAGCGGGTTTTGACGTCGCAAACCTCACCGTGCAATGGCACGTCAAGCTGGCCTTCCCGCTTATCGCTCCCGTCAGCATGTTGCTGGCAATTCCCTTTGCGCTGCTGGTCGGAACGCGCGGCGCGGTCGGCGGAGTAGCGCTCGGTGTGGCCATCGGAATCGTCTATTGGACCGCCGCCCGCCTGCTGGAGGCCATGGGCGGCGTTGGACAGTTGCCGCCGTTTCTTGCGGCGTGGTCCACAGACATTACATTCTTTTTTTTGGGCCTCTACTTTTTCTTCAAAATGCCGACGTGAAGAAAAGGAAGCCTCCGAAGTGCAGAAATTGCTTGAGTTGTCTGCATGCCGACGACTTAAAGTATTACTTCCGATTTGAATTGAAGATTCTTTCGGTTTATTTCTTCTTCGTTTTCTTCGCCTGCTCTTCTTCAACTACTGCTTGAGCTGCAGCAAGTCGCGCGACCGGCACGCGGAAGGGCGAGCAACTCACATAGGTTAAGCCTGCCCGATGGCAAAACTTCACGCTATCGGGATCGCCCCCATGTTCTCCGCAAATGCCCAGCTTGATGCCGGGACGAGTTTTGTTCCCCTTCGCCACAGCCATTTCGATCAATTGTCCGACACCCGCCTGGTCGATGGTAGCGAACGGATTTTTTTTCACGATCTCCAGCTCCTGGTAAGGCCCGAGGAAGGAGCCAGAATCGTCACGGCTCATGCCAAGGCAGGTTTGCGTCAAGTCATTGGTACCAAAACTGAAAAACTCGGCCGTCTGCGCAATCTCATCGGCGGTTAGTGCGCCGCGAGGAACCTCAATCATCGTGCCCACCAGATAATTCAGCTTCACGCCCTTTTCCTTCATAACTTCGCTTGCGATCCGATGGACGACCTCAACCTGCAGATCCAGCTCTTTCTTGAATCCTACGAGCGGAATCATGACTTCTGGGTTCACCTTGATCCCCGCCTTCTGAACATCGGCCGCAGCTTCGAAGATTGCGCGCGACTGCATTTCGGAAATCTCCGAATACACAATGCCCAACCGGCAGCCTCGGAAGCCAAGCATCGGGTTAAATTCATGTAATTCTTTAACTCTTTGCTGAACCTTTTCGACCGGCACTCCCATCTTCTTTGCCAGAGCGCTCTGCGCGGACCCTTCGTGCGGCAGGAACTCGTGCAGCGGGGGATCAAGAAACCGGATCGTCGCCGGATATCCTTTCAACTCCTGAAACATCCCGGCGAAGTCCTCCCTCTGGTAAGGCAGGATTTTGGCCAAAGCCGCCTTCCTGTGCTCCTTGGTGTCCGCCAAAATCATCTCGCGCATGGCGTCAATGCGGTTGCCTTCAAAGAACATGTGCTCGGTGCGGCAGAGACCAATGCCCACGGCGCCGAACGCGATAGCATGCGCCGTCTGTTCCGGAGTGTCGGCGTTGGTACGAACCGCCAGACGGGTAGCCTTCGCGCACCAGTCCATAAGCTTCTTGAAGTTTTGATATGTCTGGCTGCTGCCGGCGTCGAGCGATTTCTCAATAAGCACTTGAACAATTTCGGAGGCGGCAGTGGGGATCTGGCCTGGATAGACTTCGCCGGCCGTCCCGTTGATAGAGAGAAAATCCCCTTCCTTGTAGGTTGCGCCGCCAACCGTCATGGTCTTCGCAGCGTAATCAATCTCGAGCGCCGCCGCTCCACAGACGCAAACCTTTCCCATTTGGCGAGCGACGAGAGCCGCGTGGGAACTTACGCCGCCTTTTGCCGTGAGAATGCCTTCGGCAGCGATCATTCCGCGCAAATCCTCGGGCGAAGTTTCGTTGCGAACGAGCAGAACCTTTTCTCCCTTTTCCGCCGCGGCAACGGCCCGATCCGCATTCATATACATTCTTCCGGCGGCTGCTCCGGGGCCGGCCGGCAGTCCCTTCGCGATGACCTTGGCGGTCGCAACCGCCTTGCGATCAAACACCGGCGCCAGCACTTGGTCGAGCTGGTCGGCGGGGACTCTTCGGATGGCGGTCTTCCAGTCAATGAGCTTCTCTTTCTCCATTTCAATGGCAACGCGGACGGCGGCCAACCCTGTCCGTTTGCCATTGCGCGTCTGGAGCATGAAGACCTTGCCATCCTGAATGGTGAACTCGAAGTCCTGCATATCCTTAAAGTGTTTCTCCAGTGTTTGGCGGATCTTCTCCAATTCATGAAAGGCTTTGGGCAGGTAGTTCTTGAGCTGCGCGACGGGTTCGGGAGTTCGCACGCCCGCCACCACGTCTTCGCCCTGCGCATTGATGAGGAACTCGCCGTAAAAAACCTTCTCTCCCGTCGCCGGATCGCGCGTGAACGCCACGCCGGAGCCTGACTTGTCACCCGTGTTGCCGTACACCATTGCTTGTACGTTTACGGCCGTGCCCCACTCGGACGGAATGTTGTACTTCCGCCGATAAACGATGGCGCGATCGTTCATCCACGAACCGAACACCGCGCCCACTGCTCCCCAGAGCTGTTTCCAGGCGTCCTGCGGAAACTCCTTGCCGCTGCGTTCCTTGATTAGTTTCTTAAAGCGTACGACTAACTCCTGGAGGTCCGCCACCGTCAGCTTCGGGTCGTCAACCTCGGCGTGATAGCGTTCATGCTTCAGGGCGTGAATGACCACCTCAAACGGTTCGTGGTCCTCTTCCGGCCTCTTCTGTACACCCATGACGACGTCGCCGTACATCTGAATAAACCGCCGATAACAATCCCAAGCGAACCGTTCATTTTTTGTCGCCTTGGCCAGCGTTAGCACGGTTTCATCATTGAGTCCAAGGTTCAAAATCGTGTCCATCATGCCGGGCATAGAGTCGCGGGCGCCCGAGCGCACAGACACCAGCATCGGCATCGCCTTATTGTCGCCAAACTTCGTGCCCATTATTTTTTCCACGCGCGCGACGGCCTTCTTGACTTCCGTGTCAAGAGACTTCGGGTATGTTTTCTTATTTCCGTAATAGTAGGTGCAAACTTCGGTGGTAATCGTAAGGCCGGGAGGCACTGGCAAGCCAATCCGGCTCATCTCCGCCAGACCTGCGCCCTTTCCGCCCAATAGTGCGCGCTGACTCCCGTCACCTTCTGCTTTGCCTGCTCCGAAAAAATACACCCATTTAGCCACTGTGTTCCTCGCTTGTCGTTTTTGATTTTTGAAAATTTTCCTGCGACTGCCAACCTCGGTACGTCGCCCGAAAAAGTTGTCGGCACGCCGACGCAAAGCACGTTTTTACAGCTTAAAGCAAAACTTTATCTTTTCTATCGGCGTTCCTCTCCACCTAGCTCAGAAAAATCCGCAATCGTCGTGAACTCCCTTAGAATTTCCGCGAGCAGCGCCAGACGATTTTTCCGCACCGCTTCGTTCTCCGCCATTACCATCACCTGCTCAAAGAAATCGTCAACCGCTTTGCGCAGCCCTGCCACGACTTCAAGTGCTTCTTGATATTTCCCCGCCCGCTTCTCTGCCTGCACTTTCGAAGCCGCCGCTCGTACAGCGGCGAACAGTTCTCTCTCTGCGCCGCTCTCGAACAAGCCCGTTTGGATCGCTGCGGATTCGTCCTTCTTGAAGTTCGATTTCTCTAGGATATTCCGGATGCGCTTGAACGATACGGCCAGAGGTTCAAAGTTCTTCGACTTGCGAATGGCCTTCAGCGCGATGAGTCGCTTGTGGGCATCCACCAAGTCATCGACCCCGGCTCGAAAAACGGCGTTCACCTCGTCGTAGCTAAACTTCTCCCGCTCGCGCAGCACAAACTTCGCGCGATCTAGCAGGAATTCCAGAACCTGCGTTTCTTGCTCGGGAGTCACTCCCTTCTTCGGAGGATTCGTGAGCAGCGCTTTGGCAGCCGCGCCAACGGCGAGCGACAGCGAGACCGGCAACTTGCGCTCCAGAATAATCTTCACAATCCCCAAAGCCGCGCGCCGCAAAGCATAAGGATCGCTCGAGCCGGTCGGAACCAAACCCACCGCGAAGCACCCCACGATGGAATCGAGCTTGTCCCCGAGCGCGACCGCACAGCCCATCAGATTCCGCGGAATGGGGTCTTCGAGTCCCACTGGCCGGTAGTGATCGTAAATCGCATCGGCGACGCTATCCGATTCTCCCTGCGCGCGCGCGTAAAGCCCGCCGACAATTCCCTGCAGCTCTGTAAACTCGCGAACCATCTCTGTAGCCAGGTCGCACTTCGAGAGTTCCGCCGCCCGATCAGCTTCTGCAACATGCGCTTGCAGTATTCCTCTGTTGAACCACTGCTCGGTGAGCCACCGTGCAATCGCCCGCACCCGCTCCACTTTGTCGCGGTAACTTCCCAGCCGTGATTCGTAGGTGACCCGTTCAAGCTTTGGCAAGTAGTCGGCGAGCCGACATTTCTGGTCCGACTCCCAGAAAAATTGCGCGTCGGCAAGACGCGCGCGCAGCACGCGCTCGTGCCCCGCGCGGACCAAGCCCTTAGGATCTTTCGGCAGATTGATGACCGCAAGAAAATGCGGTGCGACTTCCCCGCCCCGCTTCTCCACGGCAAAATATTTTTGGTGGCCACGCATCACCGTGATCAGAATCTCGTCGGGCAGGGCCAGGTACGCCGGATCGAAGTCGCCTTCTAGTACGCTCGGACATTCGTTGAGATAGGTGACCAGCTTCAGCAGCTCCGCATCTTCGTGAATGCGGTACCCCGACCTCTTCGCATGCGCGGCCAGCTCCTTCGAGATTTTCTCCCGCCGCTCGGCCGGTCGAACGATCACGCCGTTGGCCTTCAGCTTCTTCTCGTAGTCCGCGAAGTCTTTCACCCGCAGCGGACCCTTGCCCAGAAAGCGATGTCCGAGAGTTGTGTCTCCCGCCGCGACACCCGCAAAGGAAAATTTCAGAGGCTTGCGGTTCACAACCGCCACAATCCAGCGAATCGGCCGGATGAATCGCGCCCCGTCGATGCCCGTCCAAGTCATCGACCGCGGCCAGGACAAGTCGTGGATGGCCCGCGGAAGTATCTCGCTCAAAATCAGTTCCGCAGTTCTTCCGCGCTTGGTCTGCTTTGCCGCAAGATACTCTCCCTTGGGAGTCTCGACCGTATAAAGATCCTTCAGTGAAAGGCCCTGCTTCTCCGCAAAGCTGTGCGCGGCGCGCGTCGGCTCGCCGACCGCATCATAAGCCACCGTTTTTGGCGGCCCAGTCACTTCATTCACCACATCTGCTTGTTTCTCTCGAACGCCTCGGATATATGCGACGAGGCGCCTCGGCGCGCTAAAGGTTTCTACCGTCACGCCGTCCGAAAGATTCTCGGCCGTCAAGAGCTTTTCAAGATTTGCGCGCAGATCCTCCTCCGCCTTGGGCAACATGCCTGCAGGAATCTCTTCGCTACCGACTTCAAGCAATACTTCAACCCTCTTCTCGATCAGCTTTTCCTTAGCCGGGCTCACGCTCGCACCTCGCGGCGCACGGCTGGCCCGCCAATTTGTTCAAGATATGCAGCAGCTGTCCGGCATGCCACAGTACGAACGCGCGCCATCAGCGCAGCGCGTTCCGTCGTCGAGATAACGCCCCGCGCATCCATCAAGTTAAATAGGTTGGAGCACTTCAGGCAATGGTCGTAGGCGGGGAGAAGCGGATATCGCTCGCGATCCTTCCCTGCCGCCGAGCCAAAACCATCCAGCAGTTCCTTGGCTTCTCTCTCATGAAGCTCAAACTCAGCGCGAATCGCCTTGGCGTCGCTGCGGTTGAAGCTGTACTCGGAGAATTGCTGTTCCTCCGCCAACCGAATTTCTCCGTAAGTTTTGTCTGCCGACCACCGAAGATCGTAGACGCTCGAGGCGTCCTGGATGAACTGGCAAATCCGTTCGAGCCCGTAAGTCAACTCCACGGAAATCGGGTCAAGGTCAATCCCGCCGCTCTGCTGGAAATACGTGAACTGGGTAATCTCCAATCCATCCAGCAGCACCTGCCAGCCAATGCCCCAAGCCCCAAGTGTCGGCGATTCCCAGTTGTCTTCCTCGAAACGAATGTCGTGTTCCTTCAAAGTGATTCCGATCGCGCCCAGGCTCTCGAGGTAAAGATCCTGCACGTCGGCGGGCGAAGGTTTGAGGATGACTTGAAACTGCGTGTGCTTATACAAGCGGTTGGGATTCTCACCATACCTGCCGTCGGCGGGCCGACGACTGGGCTGCGCATAAGCAACTCGATACGCTCGAGGTCCAAGCACGCGCAAAAATGTTTCCGGATGCATCGTGCCGGCTCCGACCTCCACATCATAGGGCTGCTGCAAAACACATCCCTGCTTCACCCAGAAGTGAGAGAGTTTCAAAACTAAATCTTGAAAGTTTAAGCCTATCGATTTTTTCTCAAGTTTTACTTTAGCAATCAAGTGGTCTCCAAAAGTCTTCGCGTAGCTAGCGGCTTCTCCGTGTGGTGCTCAATCCAGCTCAGCGAAGCTTCTCGCAATTCCGCTGCAGGCTGTTCTATCGCTTGCAGGAACTCTATCTTATCGAGCTTCTCTCTCGCGAACCGTTCAGCAAGTTGCCTGGCGGCCAAGTGCAGCGGCTTCATGCCTCCGCGACGGCACTTCTCGCAAAGCAGCCCCGCTTCCCAAGGCGCATGAAACGCCGCCTGCGAACCGAACGGCGACCCACACGCGGCGCATTGATCGAACTGCGGAAGCCACCCGCCAAGCCGCACGGTCCAAAAGGCAAAGTAACTCAAGGGCAACTGCCACGCGCCGGTGCGTTCAACTTCTCGAACCGTAAGCAAGAGAAGCCGGAACATGGACTCCGCCACTTCGTGGTCCGGCAGCACTTGCTCCGAAACTTCGCTGACCACCGCCAGCCCGGTGCTCAACGCATAATCGCTTTGCGACTTATGAAACGATTCGAGCAGTTCACACTGCTGGATGCGTACCAGGTCGCGGGTCTCTTTCTCGATATACCAGAGCTGGACATGAGAAAGAATCTCGAGCGTCGAGCCATAACGATTCTTGATCCGCCGCGCGCCCGCAGCCACACCGCGCATTCGTCCCGACGTCCGCCCGAAGAAACTCACCAGGCGGTCGGCCTCTCCCAGCGAAAAGGTCTTCAAAATGATTGCTTCCGTTTCCCTGGCAGGCATGAGCAGTCGGCGCGCCGACGCTTCCCCGGACACTTTGCAGAATTACTTGCAGAGCCACATCCGATTCGCGCGCACACGCGGGACTAATTTAATTACCACACACGCCCGCGACACGCAATGTTTACGTAACACTTCCTGGAAAAATCATGCGGCGGCATTTGCGGAAGAGCTTGCGCGCGCCGCCAGTTCAAGCCGGGCTTGAGATAAGCACGGCAGCGCCGTTTACCCACGAAAACCGTCGCCGCCAGATTCTGTTAACTAGCCCTTCGCCGCGCATCGAATTATCGGACGCTCACTCAACGCTCGAACTCGCTTTGCATTTTCCACTTCTTCCGTTACCCTGCACCTCGGCCTATGCGCTCACAAAAATTCGACATCCTCGGAATCGGCGAAAACACAACCGACACCTTCCTGCAAGTGTCCCAGTTCCCCTCTCTCGGCTCGAAGGTCGAAACTCTCAGCACACAGATCCTGCTCGGCGGCCAGGTCGCTACCACGGTCATCGCCTGCCAGCGATGGGGGCTGCGCACCCGTTACGTCGGCGCCGTCGGTGGCGACCATGCGGCAGAACTCCATCGCCGCGAGCTTCGCCGCGAACGCATCACTTTCCACCTCGCCCGTACGCCCAAAGCGCTCAGTCAGATGTCCTTCATTTTTGTGGAAGCTCAGTCTGGCGAACGCACCGTGGCCTGGCGCCGAGATCCTCGCCTCACCATCCCCTCCTCTTTTCTCCAAAGAAGCTGGGTGAATTCCGCGCGCCTTCTTTACATCGACGGCCACGATCCTTTGACCACCCGCAAGGCAGCATCCTGGGCCCGCGCGAAGAACATCCCGGTGGTCGCCGACTTCGATCACTGGTCTCCGCAACTCGCCAGGCTTCTCCCCCTCGTAGATTATCCAGTAACCTCCCGAGATCTTCCCTTGGCAGCTACCGGCGAACGCGACCTTCTCAGAGCCCTTCCGCTTCTCAAACGAACCTACGGCTGCCGCGCTGTTTGTGCGACGCTCGGTATCGACGGTGCTCTCGCTTGGGATGGCCATCGTTTCTGGTATTCTCCCTCCTACAAGGTCCGCGTCGCCGACACAACCGGCGCAGGCGATCTCTTTCACGCCGGCTTCTCCTACGGCATCCTGAACGGCTGGGAGTTACAGCGCATTCTGGACTTCGCTTGCGCCGCTGCAGGCTTGAACTGCGAGGCACTCGGTGCCCGCGGGGGAATTTCGGAATTGCAGAAAATCGAAAGGCTACAGCGCAAGGGTCAGCGAAACCGCTCCGCTTTCCCGTAGCCGGCGCTCCTCTACCTCAACGGCATGTTCATTCCCATCAAAGACCTGAACCCGCGCCGCACCTATCCGGTCGTCAACACTCTTCTTATTTTGACGAACGTCATCGTCTTTCTTTACCAGATCACGCTACCTCCGCACCAAGGGAACGCATTTGTTCTCGCCAACGCCACCATCCCCAATCACATCCGCTTGGCCCTGAACGGCCACGGCAATCTCGAAGCCGCTCTTCTGACGATCCTCACCAGCATGTTCCTCCATAGCGGCTTTCTACACATCGCCGGCAACATGCTCTTCCTCTGGATCTTCGGCGACAACGTCGAGGACTACTTCGGCCACTTCCCCTACCTGCTCTTCTATCTCGTTTGCGGCATCGGCTCCGGCCTCGCCCACATCATCTTTAATTACCACTCGTCGCTGCCCGCCCTCGGAGCCAGCGGTGCCATCTCCGGCGTAATGGGCGCCTATATCATTCTGTATCCTCGCGCTCGAGTCCTGACCCTCGTCTTTATCTTTTTCGTCCCCATTCCCGCCTTCATCATTCTGGGGTACTGGTTTCTGCTGCAGTTTGTGGCGGGAGTCAGCACCGTCGGCGCAGCAGCTACCGGAGGTGTCGCTTGGTGGGCACACATCGGCGGCTTCTTGATGGGCATGTTGATTACTGGTCTAAGTTTGGGGGATCGAAAGCAAAACGTGAACTACTCTTAGCCAAGAAAATGTGCGCGCGCCGACAGCTGAGGTCCTTCTTTAAGTGCTGTTACTGCGTCCTGCCAGCGAACTTTTCCAGCCAGTCTCCGACTTCAACTGTTTGTTTAACTCCACCCAAATCAGGCGTAACGAAGTTCTCGCGTAGCGCCGCTCTCACGCCTTCGCGCAATACTTGAGCTTCCTGTTTCCAATCCAGAAAATCGAGCATCATCGCCGAAGCCAACACGGAGCCGAACGGATTCGCGATCCCCTTCCCGGCAATGTTCGGCGCGGAGCCATGCACCGGCTCAAACAGCGAAGTCCTCCCCGGATGAATGTTCCCCGATGGCGCCAGTCCAAGCCCCCCGGCCAGCTGCGCTCCCAAGTCGCTCACAATGTCTCCAAACAGGTTGCAGGTCACAATTACGTCGAACTGCGCCGGGTCCCGCACAATCTCCATCGCCAGGGTATCGATATACAAATGCCGCGACTCAATCTTCGGATACTCCTGCCGCACTTCCTTGAACACTCGCTGCCACAAGTCATGAGCAAACGTCATCGCGTTCGACTTGTCGCTCATGCACACACGCGTCAACCCATGCTGCCTAGAGTAGTCAAACGCGTACCGGATAATCCGCTCGACGCCCTTGCGCGAGTTGACGTCTTCCTGCACCGCAATCTCGTCCGCAGTCCCCTTCTTGAAGAACCCTCCAACGCCAACGTACAGCCCCTCCGTATTTTCCCGAAACACCATCAACCGAATATCTTTTTCCGTCCGGTCCCGCAGCGGCGTCAGCCGCTCGTCGAGCAGCTCCACCGGCCGCGCATTCACATAAAGGTCCAGCTTAAAACGCAACCCCAGCAAAATATCCGCCGCGTGCTGGTTCGAAGGCACCCGAGGATCGCCCAGCGCCCCGAAAAGTATCGCGTCAAATTCGTTCCGCAACATCTCGACCGCCCCCGCAGGCAAGCTCACGCCATCCTTCAGGTACCGATCCGCCCCCCAATCAAACTCCACAAACTCCAGCGGCCGCTTCGCCGACGCCGTCACCGCGCGCAATACTTTCACCGCCTCCGGCGTCACTTCCTTCCCAATCCCATCCCCGGGAATTACCGCAATACGAGCCTTCTCCCCGCCCCACCGCAAAGGCATCTTGCCACCCGGATCCGTCGGTTTCGTCGTCATACCAAGAAATTGCCCCTCAATGGCCTGATACTCTTGCTAGCCCAGCGCATTTTCTGCACAAGAATCGCAACCTAACACGACCCACAAGGCAGGTCAACGCGCGTGGGGAGGCTATAGAGATCGCGAACTACGCTTCTAACCTACCTTCCGCAGTTTCGAACCAATCAAAAATATTTTGAGCACATTTACGCGCTAGACAGTGGAGAAAGTGCTTTCGTTTGTTTGTGAGTGTTACCGATCTCACGTTGCTGGCTCGAAATGTGCGT
>Ga0210390_10000353_pt1 | contig 49931 bp, 57 predicted proteins | sample IncBWH11OmetaG_FD_161050 | JGI IMG/M metagenome (GOLD analysis project Ga0210390, IMG submission 161050) | Forest soil microbial communities from Barre Woods Harvard Forest LTER site, Petersham, Massachusetts, United States - Inc-BW-H-11-O ... | reverse complement strand
CGGGCCGCCCCAGATCGCCGGCCATGAACGCGGCTCCGAGCGCCTCCAGGTGCGTCTCGCGGGCCAGACGCACATCGACCGGCTCGAATCGCCGGGCTGCGCTGAGCAGCAGCCGGACCGCGTCGCTGCCTCGGTATTGGTCAATGGCGATCTGACCGCGCAGGCTTTCCATCTCCGCGACCTGGCGCGCGTCCACCGGTCCGGCCTCGGCCGCGACCAGCAGCCCCAGCGCCGCATCCAGTTCTCCGGCCCCGCGTTTGGCCCGGGCTGCGGCCAGCAGCCGGCGCGCCCGGCGCACCGGGTCGGGGTCAGCAGCGCCGCTCGTTCCAGGAACGCGCCCGCCGCCGCCAGCCCCCCGCGGCACTGCGCTCGCCCGGCGGAACGCTCCAGCTCCGCAGCGACGTTCTCGTCCGGACCTGGCGCGGCCTGCGCCCGGTGCCAGGCCCGGCGATCCGGATCAGCCGCCGGATCGGTGGCCTCCGCCAGCGCCGCGTGCACCTCCTGGATCTCCCGCGGTGACGCCGACCGGTAGGCCGCTGACCGCATCAGCGGATGCCGGAACCGCACCCGCGCGCCAAACTCGACCAGCCCCGCCCCGGCCGCCGGCGCTCCCGCCGCAACCGCGATTCCCAGCCGCCCCGCAGCCCGCCATACCAGCAACGGGTCACCAGACGGATCAGCCGCCGCCACCGCCAGCAGCCGGCGGGTCTCCTCCGGCAGACCAGCCAACTGCCGCCGGAAACTCTCCTCGATCCGGCCCGGCAATGACACCACTCCGGGCAGCCCGAACCCGCCCGCCAATTCCGCCGGCGTCAGCCCCCGCGGCAACTCCAGCAGCGCCAGCGGGTTACCCCGCGTCTCGGCCACGATCAGGTCCCGGACCCGCGCATCCACCGGCCCGGTCAGCGCCGCATCGAGCAGCGCCCGCGCGTCGCCCTCCGCCAGGCCCTCGACCACGAGCTCTGGCAACCCCGCCAGCTCCGCCCCCGCCACCCGGGTCGCGAACACCAGGCCCACCGGATCAGCCGCCAGCCGCCGCGACACGAACCCCAGCGCCTGCACCGACGCGCGGTCCAGCCACTGCGCGTCATCCACCACGCACACCAGCGGCCGCTCGGCGGCCACCTCTGACACCAGCCCCAGCACCGCTAGCCCCACCAGGAACCGGTCTGGCACCGGGCCCGCGCTGACGCCGAACGCGGTCCGCAGCGCCTCCCGCTGCGGCCCCGGCAGCCGGCCGACCCGGTCCAGCACCGGCGCGAGCAGCTGATGCAACCCGGCGAAAGCCAGCTCCATCTCCGATTCCACACCTGCCGCCCGCACCACCCGGCACCCCGACGCCCGCCCAGCCAGGTAATCAAGCAAAACGGACTTGCCCACCCCCGGCTCACCGCGCACCACGAGCACCCCGCTCCCACCCGCCCGCACCGCATCAATGAGCTGATCAAGCACGCCGCGTTCGCCGAGCCGGTCCGTTAGCCGTATCGCGCGTCCTCGCCGCCGGGAATCGTCGCCCATCGGCCCGGTATTACCCAGAAGCCATGGCGTCGACCCGCCAGGCCTTTGAGCACTACAGCCTCGACCGTAACCCCTACATCGATTCTCCAATAAGAAATCGTGCGGGGTTAAGGGGACGCTAGGTGCTGTAGCCGATGAGGTCGGCAGTTAGCTGGATGGTGCCTGGGGAGTTGTTGAGGAAGTCGATGTTGCCGTTGATTACGGGGACGGTGACCAGGGTGGTGACCTGGTGGCCAGCGGCGAACGAGCGGGTGGCGTGGGCCGGGATCGCGGCGGCATCCGGGAAGACGGTGAGCGTGCCAGGCCTGGTGGCGGCGGTCACTGTCACCGCGAGGATGACGGACGTGATGGTGGGCGGGATGCCGGGGACGTTCATGATCCGGGTGACGGCGGCGGCGTGTGGCAGGACCGACTCGCCGCTGCCGCCGAGGCCGGTGCTGGTGTTCAGGACGCGGACCGGGCCGGCCAGGAAGAAGCCTGGGCCGCTGACTGACTTGTAGTAGCCGGTGACGGTGGCGGTCAGGTCGAGCTTGCCGGCGGAGCTGTTGTAAAGGGTGATCTTGCCGTTGCGGACGCCGACGATGATCTTGCTTGCGGCGTTGTGTGCTGCATAGAAGCTGAGGTCGGTGACGTTGGGGCGGGCCGCGCCCGCCGGATAGGCGATGACGGTGCCGTTCCTGGCCGGGTTGATGGCCGTCACGGTTAGCGCGACCGCGGTGACCCCGGTAGCGGGGACGCCGGCCCGTCCGGCGACCTTGACAGTGACCGTGGCGTGCGCGGAGATCCGGGCTTTGGGCGCGCCGACGCCGTGTGTGGTGTCGAGCACGATGGCCGACTTCACCGCGGTGAAATGGCTGGCCAAGGGCGGCTTGGGCGCGGGAGTGACGCGGTAGGCGTTCGGCAGGTAGCCCTGGGAAGGGGTGCCGGTGGTATAGCCCACGCCGAAAATGGCCAGGTCGTACAGGCCGGGTGTGAGGCCTGAGGTATCGAACGCCACGGTGAGCTTGGTGCCTCCCGCGTTCACCGAGACCGGCGTGCCGGTGAGGTCGGTGATTCCGTTCTGGGCGATGGCGACCTGGGTGCCCAGGTTTAGCGCGGCGCCTGTCACCGTGAGCTCCCGGTTGGCGCCAGCCGGCTGGGAGGCGGGCGACACGGCCGTGAGCTGGACGTTGGCGGGCGCGATTGAGCAGGAGAAGTGACAGTTCACGCCTTGCATGGTGTAGCGGACCGGGGGCGTGGTGCTGTCCGGGGTGACCAGCAGGACATCCTGGCCGGCCGTGTCGGTGGAGCTCGTCGAGCAGGTGTACGCGAACGTACCGACATTGTTCCCGCCGCACTGGCCGAAGTAGTTGTAGAGCGTGGTCCACTTGGCCGCCGAATACACGTTCACGTACGGCACACCGGGATAGCCGGCGCTAGAGGTCCCGTAGATGCCGAACGACTGGTTCGGCTTGACATCGACCACTGCGCAGTAGCCGGCTGCGGCCTCGGTCAGCGTGCCGGAGAATGGTGCCCAGCCGACGGCGAATGAGAAGTGGTGCCGCTGGCACTGCGACGCCCAGCCAGAGGCACCGCCGACGCGCCAGGCGTCCAGGTGCGTGGTGATGGCCACGCCGGCGTATCCGGCAGCCACCACGATGAGCTGGTAGTCCTTCGCGCCGGCGACCCGGCACTCGCCGTCGGTTATGGGCATCAGGCACAGCTGAGCGCCAGCGGCGTTAGTGACGAGCAGGGACGCGCCGGTCGGCGGGACGCCGCCCTGGTACACCCCTCCAGGCGGGACCGGGGCGAGGGTGCGCTCGGCGAACCAGAACCTGTCCGTGGCCGCGGCGGTGACCCGGTAGCAGACCGCGTCTAGGTCCGAGGTCAGCGTGAAGGTGGTGGACGGGCCGCCGACCACGGTGGACCGCGGGGCCGCGCACTTCGCTGCGGCGGAGATGTCCCGGCGGACCACGTGATAGGTGTCACCCTTCACGGCGGTGGTTGAGACCAGGGCGGTGTAGCTGACGCCCGGCTTATAGGCGCAGACGCTCATGCTGGCGCCCGTACAGACTGGCTTTCCGGTCGGGTCGTAGACCTCGATCGCGCCGTCTACCTGGTTGACCCGATTCGAGTAGTCGATCATCTCGCCGGTGGAGTGCTGGCCGGCGGGGATGAGAAGGCACCTGAGGGCCGACGGCGAGGAAAGGGTAACCGTGGCCCCCCACGAGCCGCCGAAGCCGGAGCGTGGCCAGGTTGCGCAACCGGCGTATGAGTTCGTCCGGTTTACCAGCAAGCGGTAGGCCGTCACGTAGCCACCGCCCACCAGGATGACGTGGAACGGAGCGGTCCCGGTCAGCGTGCACGAGCCGCCATCGAAGTTTCCTGCGCCATCGAGCGTGCACTGCTGCGCACCCGTCGCGTCAAGTACCCACATGACCGAGGTCGCGGAGCCACCGCCAGGCGGCTGGTTGAAAAAGAAGTCAGCCTGGCCGGAGGCATTCGGCAGGGTGCGGCAGATCTCTTCGCCGATCCCGCCGAACTTCCCCGTCACCGGCCCCGCCTGGAAGCCAGTGTCGCCCGTGGCGGTGCAACCGCTGCTCTCAGCCGCGGCGATGAAGACGAAGCCGAACGGCGCGGCGAGCTGCCCAGGGGCAACCACGAAGTCGTAGCTGCCTACGGCGAGCGGACAGAAGGGGTACTGGTAGTACTGGCAGGCCACATTGCCGGCGGCGGCGTAAACCGTACCGGTCACCTGACCGCCCGTCGCGTAGACCGGGACCACCTGGTAGCTGCCCGCTTTCGTCACGGTCAGCGTCCGGCACGGGTCGGTCGAGGAGGTATCCGGGACCTGTCCGTATGCGAGCTGGGGGGTCGCCACACAGCCCTGCGGGTTGGTGAGGTTGTACAACTGGAGTTGGTAGGTGTCCGCGGTCCCGTTGCTGTAGATGAAGATCCGGTAGGGCGCTGTACCACCCACGGTGCAGGTGTTGCTGCCAAGCAGGTTGCAGTTCTGGTTCGCTCCGGTGGAGTCATAGACGTCAAGATCGGTCGGGTAGACCGACGGGGACAAGCCCATCAGGTACAGCACGGAGCCGGAGGGCACGTCCAGCGTGTAGCAGCTGCCCGTCTGCCCCGCCGCCAGCGACCCAGCGATGGCCGGGGCGGCGAACGAGGGGTTGATCGCGGCGCACCCGGTGTCCGACAGCAGCGCCGTGTAGTCCAGCGTGTAGGCGGCGCCGCCGTTACTCACAGCCAGTGAGTACGTGCCAGCCTGGCTGGTGGGGCACACGTACTGCCCGGAATTGGACTGTTGGCAGCTGACGGTGCTGGCGCCTGGCCCGGTCAGGGTGAACCCAAGCTCGCTTCCGCTCACCGACACCGGCAACACGTACACCAGGTCGGTCGTATCCGCGAGCGTGATCGTGAACGTGTCCGTGCCGGAGGACGACGGGGTGCTGCAAGGGTAGATAGTGTCGGGCGAGATCGGCCCCGAGCAGGTGTCGGGAACCGTGGAGTGCGCCAGAACCTGCCGCACCGCGGACGCCGCGAGCCTCCGCTGCTCGCTCAAAGAGTCGATCGCGGGCTGTCCCTTGGCGGGCCGGCCCCTAGCTGACGGTTTGGTCGCCGCCGACGGCTCCGCAGTCGCGGTCTTGGTGGTCGTGCCGACCGCGGCGCCGCCAACCGGGGCGTGCGCGGCGAGGGTCGCAGCGGGGTCCGCCGGGGTAGTCGCTGCGTGCGCGGGGGCTGACGGGCTCGCGAGGGTAAGCGCCGCCGCTAGCAGGGAGAGGACCGCTGTGCTGCACACCACTTTTACCCGCATGACATCTCCAGTGAGGAGTCGTACGCCACGAGGCAATTCCCGCGAAGGCGCGAGGCGACGTTAGCGCATTCGTGCGCAGTTGGGCAATGTCCAATTTTGGGGGCATGGCTGAGGGCTGTTTCCCGGCCGCCTTATATACTCACGAGCGTTCCTTATTGACCAGCCCGTCCGTCCTCGACCCATGTGCTGACTGACAGGGCGGCGGTCCTGTGCCATCAAAGTTGAGGCACCGATGCGGCCCGCGGCTACTGGCTCATCACCTGGTCGAGAACGGTCTGCGCGCCGGCGAACCGGCGCCGCTCATGCTCTTGTCCTTCCCGCGTGAACGGTGGCAGGCATGCGTCGGCCGCGTATCGGGACGCGACGGCAGCATCCGCCTCATCCACGGCCGCCCCTAGGCCACGGTCGATGCGTGGCGGGAGGAGTACAACCGCCGCCGCCCGCACCAGTCGCCGGATCATTCGCGATGCCGGCATTGATGCCTGGGTCGGAACCTCGGCTACTCAGAGACCGTTCCCTTCGGGTCGAGCAGTGACCTGAGGATATCTTCCATCGCGTCAAAGCTGGCTTGCGGGCCGTCGGAGCTGGTCACTTCGCGCGCAGGGCCGGCGGGATAGTGGTCACGGCCAGCTTTGTCGCGGAATGCCAGCCTCATCGTGAGCGTCGTCACTCCGTCAGTTTCGTGCAGCTGCCAGGTCTCGACCGCCTCCGCATCCGGCCAGCCGCCGAACAGCCACGTCTCCACGGTCCGGACCGGCGGCTCGACCACCAGGTAAGTTCCCCGGAACGAGCACTCGGTACCGTCCTCGGTCACGAAGACGTGGTGCTAGTTCCCTCCGACGCGCAGGTCGATCGAGCACTCCGTCATCGGGTCCGAGGGGTAAGCGCCCCATGTGCTCACATGCTCGGGCTTGGTCAATACGTCGAAGACGAGAGCGATCGGAGCGTCGAACTCTCGTGTCAAGAGGATGTCGAGCTCGTCCGGGAATTCGATGCGTGCCGATCCGTGCCGGCTAGGTGTCACTGCTGCTCTCCTTGTTGTTTTAGCCCTTTGAGGTAGTCCGGGCCGCACGCCCGGTCCCAGGGCTGACCCGGGCCGAAGCCATCAGCGCACGGTGACCTTTTGCAGCTCGACGATGGGAGTGGCCGTTACTCATCGCCCGGCCGAACAGAAGGCGGGCGAGACCTCCCGGGCCAGCCGAGGCTACGCCGGTGGCGTTACGGGAGTCAACGTTGTTCGTCCTCGCGCTGACGCACTGCGGGCGCTCAACGTTGACCCCGCCGCGTCCCGGCGTTGCTGATGGCGGCAGTGACCGTGTGTGCGCACTCCAGAAGGAGTCCAGGCATGGCCTCGTTGATAGAGGATCTCGACACTGCGGCTTCATGGATCTCCCAGGCCCTGAAGGCCTCTGGTTATCTTGCCGATTTCAGCTCGGCGAGCCTGTGGTCCATCGACCGCGGGCCAGCGATGAAGATCCCGATGGAGAAATCAACGTCGAGCTGGAGCTGTCCGGCGGAGGCGTGATCTGGCCGGTACAACGTGCCATGAAGCGATGCGCGAATGGGGCAGAGGACGGGATCGCAGCGTATGGAGCAATCCTCGGCTTGAACGTGGGCGCCCCGCCACCGGCACCTGGCAGGCGCAGATTTTTCGGTCGGTGAGGGACGAACGCGGATCAGCCGCCGAGCGCGCTGGCTTATGGCCACAAGCAGCACCCCCTGTCCGAGCCGCTAGCGGTAGACAGGTCCGGCATACCTAGGAATGTCGCCGGTCAAGTGACGCCGATATGTCGCACATCAAGTGGACTTAGGCATTGGTCTCGCACGAGTCTCGCACGAGCGCCCGGCTCGCGGATCCGGGCGCTACTGGGTTCGTTAGTCACTCCACGGCTCGCGTCGGGCCAGTAGTTCAGGGAACTCCGTTTGGAGCACGCAAAATTCGTTCTCCCACGGGCCACGCATGACCCAGAAATCGAAGCCGCGTTCTTCCTGGTGCTCCCAGCGCGTCGCGCCGAGTGCTTCCAGCCGGTTGACCTCCGCTTCTACATTGTCGGTCTCCAGGTCGAGATGCATGCGTTCCTTTGTGACCTTCTTGTCGTCGGTCTTCTAGAGGAGGATGCGTATGTCGGAGTCTGGTAAGCGAAGGTGACGGTAGACGCAAGCGCTTATTTCGGGTGGAGGCTCGTTGACAACGCTGAGTGCTGCGGTCCAGAACGAGACGCCTTGGTCAAGGTCCGCAACGTCGATGACGAAGTGGCATACGCGGCTACGCTGCATCGGCGTGCGGCTTTCCTGAATTGACCAGGTGCTGGGCTACATCATGGCTGGCGAGTTTCATGAGGGTGATGCCTCCTCGGGTGATGGCCGGGATTCCCGGCCGGTGCGGCCGGGCCGGCTTTTGCTGGGCGCGGCCCCGGCTGCGGGGCCGTTACGGCGTGATCGCGATGGCCGAGGGCTGGTCCCCGACCGGGATGGCCTGGCCGGCCTTGTCGGTGGTGGTGTTGATCGGGATCACGAAGCCGGGCAGACCTTGTCCTTGGCTGGTAAAGCGGTCCCGGGTCACGTAAGCGGTCTTGCCGTTCGGCGTGATCGCGATGCTAGTCAGGCCGCTCCCGACCTTGATCGGCTTGAGGGTGGCGTTGGTGGCGGTCCGGATCGGGATAACCGACGTACCGAAGGCGACGTAGGCTGTCGTGCTGTTCGGGGTGATCGCGAGAGTGCTCGCCAAGTAGGAGATCGAGCCGGCGGGCGAGCCGGCGGGACCGATCTTGATCGCCTTGCCCGGCTTGTCGGTAGCGGTGCTGATCGGGATGACCGTGGCCGGCACGGAGCCGGGCACAGCGGCCGACGAAGGCCCACCGCAGTCCGTCGGGGCGCAGCCTCCGGGCCCCGAACCGGTGCTGGCGACGTACACGGTCTTGCCGTTCGGGGTGATCGCGATCGCGACCGGCCACTGCCCGACGCTGATCGGCTTGCCGGCCTTGTTGGTGGCAGCGCTGATCGGGGTGATCGTGTCCCCGGGCCGGTAGGGGCCGCTCTCGGTGACGTAGACGGTCCTGCCGTTCGGCGTGATCGCGATGTAGGCGTTGCCGTTCTCGGCCTCGTACCCGAGCTGGATCGGCTTGCCGGCCTTGCCGGTCGCGGTGCTGACCGGAGTCACCGTCCCTGCGGTGCTGGCGATGTAGACGGTCTTCCCGTTCGGGGTGATCGCGATGCTGTCGCCCCACCACGTTCCTGGCTGCCATGTGATGGCCTTGCCGACCGTGTTGGTAGCGGTGTTGATCGGGGTCAGCTTGTTTTGGGACCCCTCAGAGCAGCAATAGGAGACGTAGGCGGTCTTCCCGTTCGGGGTTATCGCGATGTAGCCCGCGCCGACCGTGCCCTTGATCGGCTTGAGCGCGGTGCCGGTGGCAGTGTTGACCGGGACGACGGAACCACCGGTGATGACGTAGGCGGTCTTTCCGTTCGGGGTGATCGCGATCTGGCCAGGCCCGGTGCCGACCACGATCGGCGTGCCGGCCTTGTTGGTGACGGTGTTAATCGGAGTAACGGTCTTCCCGCCGCTGTTGGCGACGTAAGCGATCACCGGGCGGGTCGGCGCCGCAGATGAGCCCGCCGTGGCGGCGGACCCGGCGGCCGGTATGAGCGCTGCGGCGCCGGCTAGGGCCGCCGCTCCGATCAGTCGCCTGGGAGGGAAATCATGGAGGTGCATTGCGTCGTCCGTTTCTGGAGATGCTGAGGATCTATGCACCGTTTATGACTGAATGGCCGGCTCCTCCGTTGCGGGGAGGGCTCCCCACGGCAACAGGGCCGGGAAGATGGAGTACATTGGGCCAGCGGTCGGCCTCGGCCGCGCACGCCCCGCTCAGGCCCGCCTGATGGCTACGGCGTGATCGCGATCGCAACAAGGGAGACCCCACCCTGATCGCCCTTGTAGCGCGTTCGAAGCGGTGTCTCTAGCAGGATTATTCGCCTGTGCGCGGACGCTCCGCTCGTAGATCCGTTCGCGCAGAACATTCAGCTCCGGCGCTATGGAGCAACTCCCAGCCGGGCGAGAAGCACGCTGCTGGTCTCCACGAATTCGGGCAGGTAAGCGGCACCGTGGGCTGGTCGTAGGCGCGGGAGGTCAATCCCTGCGGCCTCAAGATCGCGGGTGAGGCGGTTCATAAGTCTGCGGGCCTGGCTGGCGATCAGGTACTCGGACTCTCCGGTATCGGCCTTTTCGTCTAGCCAGATGACGATCTCCAGCGCAGCGGGAAGCAGATGCACCCAGGATACGAAGGACGGCAGGTCCGCGGGACCGACGAGGTCAAGGAGCAGCGCCCATCTCTCCCGGTATGCAGTGAAGTGGCGTTCGTTGCCTGCCCAGGCGGCCTTGATGACCCCGGAGTTCGTAAGGGACGCCAGGACGTCGCTGATGTTCCTTTTGGCGAACCCGGCTTCGTCGGCGATCCTGGCGGTGTCGAGTGGCCCGTCCGGGCAGGTGAGCAGGACTCGCATCGTCTCGGAGCGGCCGCCTGGCCCGAACAAATGACGGAGCCGGAAGGACAGGTTCACCGACAGGGCCGGGTCCGGCTTGTGCGACTTGCCGGTCCTTGCGGCGGGGGGACGGATGAAGCCGTGCTCAGCGAAGACCGGATCCGGCTGCGAGACGAATGCCAGGACATCGGGGCTGAAGACTGGCTCGCTGCCCTGGACAGTGCCGCCCTCGTCGCTGACGACCAGACTTGCGGGCGCCGTCTGCCGGGTCCACGCGGTAACGGCAGCGACCAGGGCGGAAGGCAGGGGGAACCTTCGGGCCAGATTCCGCAGCCGCTGCGTGGACAGCAGTTCGTCATTGAACGCCATCCAGTCGAGCATCTCATCGAACAGCCGGGGATCGCGGCGGCCGATCCCGATCGTAAAGAGAATGAGGGCCTCGGGATCGATCGCCCATCGATCGGCTCCTTCGACGGTCGCCGACACGCCGACCTGCGCCCACTGACGCCAGGCGAAATCGAGGAGTCCCTGGCTGACCTTGTCCCTAATCTCCGAGATCTGCATCGTCTACCCCCAAGACGCGCAGGGCGTCCACCAGGACCGACATGTATCCAGGCGAAGGATCCTGGGTTGTCGACCAGCGCGCCGCTGCAGCCAGTTCCCCATGAGTCGGGCTCAGCGCCCGGAGATCGGCCTCATGACGCCCTCCGCCCTGGTCAACCATGGCAAAGAGCTTGAAGTGAATCTGGTCGAACCGGCCGGCGAAGTGGACCACGAGGGCCGTCCCGTACGACCTGGTCACCACCCGGCTCATGAAAGCCTCAGGCAGACCCCATTTGAGCAGATCCGTCGGCCCCGCGTTCAGCCAGTTCTCGTCCAGATCGAAGTCTGCCGCGACAGCGGCCCGTGCGGCCACCAGGGATGGCGGCAAGGGTTCGGCGAGGCGCAGTTCGCCATCCTCAGCAATCGCGAGGAGGTCCACGTCCCTCGTCGCGCGCCTGACGAGGCCGAGTGCAGTCAGCGCGGAACCACCGATGACCACGATCTCAGAACGACTGCCGAGCGCCTGCAACTGATCGGCCAGCGCGCCGAGCAATAGGTCGATCGTCTCATCAGTAATCTCCATATATCGGAGTGTAACAGAACGGGATGTTGAAGGACTTCAATCGGGATCTTCAACATCTTCATTCGAGATTCTGAACGCCCGCCTCAACGGCTTCCCCAGGCGTCCAAGCGGACAGTGCCTAAGCGGAGCCGCCCGGCTCTGCGGACCCCGGGGCAGCAGAGCACAGCACGGTTATGGCGCACCGCACCTATCTGCCCAATGGTGTGCTCACGACCCAATCGGGCGGTTACTTCCGCCTCCGTGAGCGCTCGATGGCTGAGAGCTGCCCGGCGAGTGCCGGGAGGACCTTGTCGTAAAGGGTTTCTTGCTCGCAACCTAGGCCGTCAGCATCGGCGATTGCTTGGGCCAGGCCTTGGAGGGCGGGAAGGCCGTCAGTCACCATCTTCTCGGCGACCCGTTTGGAGTCGTCGAGGTCGTCCGGCTTGTACTTCGTCCCGGCTGTGTACAGGTCTGCCGTCATGGCCACGGGGGTGATGTCTCGCTTCAGTCGCTCGGCGAGGTTGGTCACGATCTGGATCCCGTAGGCGTCGAGGTCGCCCCAGACTGCGATGGGCACGTCGCTCATGAGCTCTAGGAATGCGACTACACCGCTGGTGGCCGACCCCTTTCCCCAGACGCATAGCCACCGGTCTGTGATCTCGGGGCAGTGCATGCACACCTGCTGGAACGTGTCCGCGTTCTCGATGACGAGGACTCCGCGCGCGTCGTGCTGGACGTTGCCCATGGCGTGGATACCAGCTGATGGGAGCCCGACCCACGGGTAGCCTCGCCTCGCATCGGCCGCAGTCTCGCCGACAGTCCACCACAGGGATCAGTGCGGGTGACCCGTCCAACGGTGCCGACGATTCTTTCGCCGTGAAAGTGCGCCGTCTAGGGCGCTCCCTGCGGTCGCGTCCCTTCGGGATGGCGCACGCGCCACCCTAGACTGCGCCCTCCCACGGCAAACCCATTGGCACCTATCAGGTTGGACGGGGCAGAGTCGTTAGGCGGGAGCGTCGCCACGACTGGTCGCGCTGTACCCGCTGGTCATCAATGGCGGATACATGTTTCCCACAGGAGCAGGGCGGTAGGCGTAGCTTGAGCGAGGCGGTAGATCAAGTAACGCATGGTCGATCCCCATGCTTGCCAAGGCTCCGGCGTGGTGGTATGCCGACCAGCCTGCACATCTGTAGACTGTGCTGCCACGGGATACTCCTTACTCGCTGTTCGGGGTAGACCTCCTGAGGCCCTCCGCTGTATCCGCAGCGGAGGGCTCTTTCATGCGCGCATTTGGAAGCATACACAAAATGCGGCGGACGAAACTAAGCGACACACCCGGCATAGAAAAATGGCTCTACCTAGACGCTCTGGAGCTTCTAGAGACTCTCCAAGTTCTGTGCGCTCTGTAGCTTCTGTGCGCTCTGTAGCTTCTGTGCGCTCTGCGGCTTCTAGAGTTTTTAGACGCTCTACCTGCGCAAACACACGTCGGCTGGCAGGCATAGAAGTAAATCGCCAGAATCAGCGAAAGCGGAATCTGCGGAATCTGCGGAATCTGCGGAATCTGCGGAATCTGCGGTGACAGCAATCTGCGGAAACAGGAATCTGCGGAATCTGCGGAAACAGGAACCTGCGGTGACAGCAATCTGCGGAAACAGGAATCTGCGGAAACAGTCTGAACAGCAGCCAAGCAAGCCTAATGGGGACGGACGCGATGGCCATCCGACAGGGCATGCCGCGTACCCTCCGCGTGCCCGAACGAGGTGAAAACCAAAGACATCCAGCGGCACTAGGATGGCAAGGAAACCGGCCCTGATCACGAGCGCCGCAGTTGACCTCCCCACTCGAAAAGACCTCCTAAGCGGTAGGTCCCGCGTTCGAGTCGCGGTCGGGGCGCCCTTCATGTTCTGACCTGGGTAGATTCTGGAACTTACTGCTGCGGGCGGGGTGCTTTGGTCAAGCATCTCGTGGCTACAGACAAGACTCGGTACTCTCCGACGCCGCCGACTTCTTCGGCGAGCTCATCTGGTTCACGCACGCCGCCGCAAACGACGCTCTCAACCAGCCGACCCGTGTCTGGGGCCATGATGGGGAGGGCACCCGTGTCCAGCTCACCGCTGACTGGCTTCGCGCGGGACGAGCCAATGCCTGACAGCGACTTCCTCGAGGGCTATGGGATGCCGCTTGCCGTTGGGGGGGCTTACGGGAGGGTGCGCATCCCCCTGGCCGGACTACGCGACGGCGTTGCCGCTTACACCGTGCCCGTCACGGATGCGGAGGGCGCGGCCCGCGTTCCAGTCGATCGCAAGAAACGCCTCCACCCCAAAGAGGCCGACTTGATCACCGAGCGGCCCGTGCACCCGTATGGGCCTCGAGCGGGGATCGACGAGGGCGAACTGCGCTGGATTCTGGAAACAGGGTCTCACCGCCAGTGGGCGTCAGTCGAGAAGCGGTTCGGAGATCGCGCCTGGGATATTTGCGCGGATCTAATGCGGGCGGGCGGGGTGGTCGTCCGCTGCGGCGTGGCGAACGTCCGAGACTGGAAACCCAGACGGCTACATGGGCTGCGCAGGCGGCAGATGTGGTCCGCGAACTGCGCGGCCTGCCGGTCCCGCTCGAGGCACGCCTCGACCTAATCACGCTCATCGCCGGGATACCGGGGCTGGAGGACGAGGCCGCGCTCCTGGCCGCTATGCCGGACAGCGATCCGCTCCGGGTGCCGCGCGGGGCCAGGACAAAGACGACTAGATGGACAACCCACGAGGCCGCAATCCGGGCTGCCTGCTTCTGGTATCCACACCAACAGCCGGGAGGACGACGACTGACCGAACGAGAGGTCGCCGGGCATGCCCTGGGCGGGACAAAGGAGTGGACCGACGCGAGAAAGGCGGCCTTTGCCGCGCTTCTCGGCCACCCCATCGACCAGATCCTCGACAAGGCAGACCACGACATCCGGGTCCGTGGCCCCCTGTGGTGGACTGTCGGACATCGATCTTGATGCCCGCACGGTGCGGGTTACCCGGCAGCTCTACTATCACGGGGCAGGTCACTCGTTCGGGCCGCCTAAGTCGCGAGCCGGTGTGCGGGATGTGGACTTTCCCGAGCTGATCGCCCGACGTGCGTAGGCACCCGGACTGGATCCCGTCATCGGCGGCGCTCGTCTTCGCCAGCTCGACTGGCTCACCCCTGGCGCACTCGAACTTCCGCCGCCGTGTCTGGCTGCCTGCTCTCGCCACTGTCGGTCTGGAGGGCGTCCACCTTCACGATCTGCGGCAGACCGGAAATCAGTTCACTGCCAACGCGGGCGCGAATCCTAAGGAACTCATGGCCCGGATGGGACACGACAGCGAGCGCGCCGCGCTGATCTACTTGCACTCATCGCGTGAGCGTCAGCGTGCCCTAGCCGACGCGGTGGGCCAGGCCGCCCGGGCCGAACTCGCTAAGTCCAAGCCGCCCAAGGCGGCTAAGCCTTCGGGCACGCGAAGGGCACGAAACCGCCGTTCGTCTGCCAAGTCTGCTGAATGACCAGCGCCCCGACCGCGACTCGAACGCGGGACCTACCGCTTAGGAGGTCAATCGCGCTGAGCGCTGTGCGGACGTGCGAAGACGGACGTAACTGACGAGCGAAACCGCGCTAGGCGGAAGGTGCAAATGTACGCTAGCAGGGCCGGATATGCCCCGTCTAGCAGGCATGACGGGACGGGGTCTGGTTGCCCTGGCGTAGCGCCCGAATATCTCGCGCTGTGGGTAAGGTGCACTGCGGCTGCCGCAACACGCCGGCCCGCGTGAAGGTCCGTGCACTACGGCTGCCGCAGTAGTAGGGTTGGCACCCGTAAGGGAGGCGGACTCTCATGAATGATCTTGCGGAAATCATCAACCAGGCCGAAGCCGACATACATGAGTATGAAGCTCTCGTTGTTTCGGCAGACGCGCGCGTTGCTGCGGCTCAGGCCGATGCGGTAGCGGCCCGAGAGAAGCTGTCAGAGGCTCGGATCGTGCTGGACTGGCTGCATCGGCGCAGCCAGTCTCAACCGGTTACAGCGCCTCCGGCCAGCCAGAACGGCCACTCGCAGCAGCCTGTGATGCGCTTCGGGAGGCCAGTCCCGGAGGTAGCCAAGCTGGATAAGTGCCTGGAAGCGCTGGAGGGCCTTGGCGGGACGGCGACAAACAAGCAGATCAGCAGCCGCCTACTCCGGGATGGCTTTGACTTGGACCCCGATCACGTACGCGGGCTGCTCAAGTACGCGAGCAAGAAGAATCCGTCCCCCGTGACGACCGAGACCGGCTCCGGTCTATGGCGGCTTGTGCGTGCCGCAAACGGTACTGCCGGAGGTGAAGGGTGAGATAGCCCTTTAGATAGATCGGTCGTTGCAGAGGGCTAGCGGGCCCCCTGCAACGACCAGTGAAGCTGGTGGCGGATGTTGCGAGCATCCCACCAGATCTCCATCATGCGCACGTAGCTCATGGGACCGAGCACCCGGCTTGCGAACCGGGAGGTAGAGGGTTCGAACCCCTCCGTGCGCGCATGCACAGTCAGCATATCGCCTTGACGTGCAGCAGCGGGAGCTTGCCCTGAATCCGGGCGTGTCTCGTGACCGGCACTCGTTCCGGGCGGGCACCCGATATAGTGCTCTTACATTAGGTGCGGAGCAATCTTGCCTTACGTGCGGCTGCTGATCGTTTCGCGAGCTGGAGCATGTAGGCGCGCTTCGCGTGCTCGGCACGCTGTCGGCGCTCCTCAGGTGGCAGTGTGCCATCCGGGTCGACCTCGCTCTCGAATCGCTTGAGGAACGTTTCTCGCGCGGGACGGGTGCGGGCGGTGCGGTCGTGCGTGCGAGCCCACGAGACTTCCGCTGCGATGCGCCTGTTGATGTCCCTGGCCATGAGCGCGTCAGTCTCCCATCACATCGTCGTAGTGACGGCGCGCTCGCGCGCTGCGGGCGCTCCGGCCGTATCGCGCTAGCATCTGGGGACTTGACCAGCCGTTTAGTTCCATCAGGTCGCCTTCGGCTCCACCGTTGTCGAGCCAGTTGTGGCTGAACGTGTGGCGGAACTTGTGCGGGTTGACCTCAACGCCGACCTGCCGACCGCGTCGCTCGACCATCTGGTAGACGCCGCTGGCTGTCATCGGCCCGCCGCGCGCGCCGAGCCACAGCGCCGACACTCGCGCCGTGGGGTGTTTTGCCCGTTCGCGCAAGTACCGGTCAAGCGCACGGGCAGTGTCGTAGGTGAACCGCACGGTTCGCTGTTTGTCGCCCTTGCCCGTAACGGTCGCCTCGCGGTTCGCCGGGCTCACGTCGTCCAAGCCAAGGCCGGCTAGCTCGGACAGTCGGATGCCTGCGTCCTTGAACAGCGAGATGACCGCGTAGTCGCGGCGGTTCTGGAATCCCCCTCCCTTGCACGTGGCCAGCATCGAGGTCATCTCCTCCTCGGTGAAGACCGGCACGAGCTTTTCGCTGACCTTGGGGGGCTTGAGGTTGGCCATGGGGTTGGGGCGCGGGTCGTCGGGGTCTTCGGTGGCGTGCCACTTGAAGAACTGCTGTAGTGCGCGGAACTGGTTGCTGGCGTAGGAGTCGGAGTAGCGGTCCAGCAGGGTGATGGTCCACTCCTGGACGTGCCGCGGGCTCACGTCAGCCCAGAACTTGATGCCGTTGGGGATCAGGTATCCGGCGGCGAGCCACTGGGCGGACTCGATGTAGGTACGGATCGTCTTCGGTGACTTCTTCTCGGCGCGCAGGTGCAGCTCGAAACTGCTTACCATCGCCTGCAACGGGCCGGCGTCTAGGTTGCGCTCGAAGCCCCGGCCGACGATGCGGTTAGACATCGCCAACCTCGCGACAACAGCGGCTGTGGATAACTTGTCCACGGACCTGTCCACGCGCCCTTACGTGCAGACACGCGCGAGGGATAGACATAGACAGTTGCGGTGGACAATTACTCACCGTGACCAACCCCCGGGTCGGACGCGCGCCACCGGCCCCAGCCGACCTGGACGGCGCGGCCCTGCTCGCCGAGCTGGGCAAGGTACTTGTAGACGGTGGACCGGTGCATCCCGGTCGCTCGCATGAGTTCGGCGATGTCGGCCCCGTCGTCCGGAGCCGCGCAGAGGGCGGACCAAAGCGCGCCTTCGGGCGTGGCTGTCCTAGGTGTGTCCGTGGTCTTGCCGGGCTCGCCAGCGTCGGCGTGGGGGTCGGTGAGGTACCACGGGGCGGGCTTGGCCCCCGCAGGGCCGGGTTGCAGTCCCGTGCCGCGTGATACATGGTCGAGCGCGGGCCTGCTGGCCGCGTACTGCGCGACGGTGCGGGCCACGTCGTCGTCGGTGATGAGGTAGGCGCGGGCGCGGCGGGGGGTGGCGTGCTCGGGGGATGAGACGAGGAACTTTCCGGGGGCGTCGAGCTTGTCGGCGTGCCATCCGGCCTTGAGTTTGCCCTGTCCGAGGATGAGGTCAACGTCGCGTTGTTCTTCGACGCGGAAGGCTATCCGGATGTTCATCTGTGAGCGTACAGCGCTGCCTTCTCCCATCACTTTTTGGGTCGGGCGCTGGGTCGCGGCTACGAGCGTGACGGCGGGCGCGCGGCCCAGCCGGGCGATGGTGTCGGTATCGGCCGTCGCATCGGGCACGTCCTTGGCCAACTCCGCGTATTCATCGATGATGAGCACCAGGGCCGGCATGGCAGGCGAGGGTTCCCACTCGCGCAGGCCGCGGCCAGCGAGCCACTCAGCGCGGGCGTACAGGATGGTGACCGCGTCGGCGAGCAGCGCAGCAGCTTCGGCGGGCGTTGTTGCCAGGCGGTCGATGCATGGCGCCCACGGCTTGAGTTCCATGCCCCGTTTGAGGTCGATCGCCCATATGACCACGTCGCCGCACGCGGCGAGGTTGGCTATCAGTTCGTTCAGCCCGCCGCTCTTGCCGGACCCGGTCGCGCCGCCGACGATGGCGTGCCTGCGCAGGAACAACACGCGGCATTCTTCGGCGTCCTCGAACGGGCCCAGGTCGATCGGCTCAGTGATTGAGGTGACCGAGGGGCCATGCCAGGTGATGGCGTCGGCGTGCGGGTCACGGTCCAGGACGCGCAGCTCACACCGGTTGGCGAGATCATCAGGGGTTGGGTAGACGCGGATAGCGTTGCGGTGCGTGCCGAACCCGGATTCGATCCCGGGGATCTTCGCAATCACGTCGGCGATGGTCTGGCCACGGGCCAGACGCAGCCGGGCGCGCCACCCCCACAGATCGACGGTCGCAGACATGATCTCCGACCCAGCGAGCCCGACCGCCCGGGCGATGTCCGGCCACACCGCGATGGTGCGCTCCACGCGTACTTTGGCGCGGCGCCGGCGGTTCGCCCACCACGGCACCGCCAGCACGGTTGCGCCGATCCCGAGCGCTTGCGGTAGCGGCGAGGCGAGCGGACCCACCGCGGTCGCCGCTGCCGCCCAGGTCCCGCAGGCGAGCACGGTCAGGGCTATATACAGCCGCTCCAGGAACGTCGGGATGCCGATTTTCGCGCCGAAGTTGCCGAGTAGCCATGCGGCGATCCCGCAGACGGCCAGGATCAGCCACCATCCGTGAGACAGGGCCACGTGGGCGTACCATCCCAGCACCGCGAGCAGGCAGGCCACGCCCATGGGGGCGAGTTCGCTGCGGTAGCGCCACAGCCACCGCGCGATGACCACGATCACGAGGTCGGGGAGCGAGTCGCCAGGGTTGATGAACATCATGGGCTGCATGCCCGCGCGCCGCGCTTGTCGCGCGTGCCGGCGCATCTGCCGGTAGCTGCTCATGAGCGCACCCGGGTAGGCGTATCCGTGGTGCCGGGTACAGGCGGGTAGGCGGGTACGAAGGCACTCATCGGGTGGCCTCCCGGTCGGCGACGGCCCGGGCGAGCCGCCCGGCTGCCAGCCGGGCGAAGTCGGGCGAAAGGTCGATACCGGTGAAGCTGCGGCCGAGCTGGATCGCCGCCAGGCCGGTGGTTCCGCTGCCCGCGAACGGGTCGAGTACGGTGCCGCCCGGCTTGCATCCGGCCGCGATGCAGCGCAACGGAAGGTCAATCGGGTAAGCGGCGAAGTGCGGACCCTTGTACGGGCGGGTGGGCACTGACCACACGTCGCCAGGGTTGCGGCCATTGGGGTGGGTCCGCTTGCGCTGCCGATCGTGGCCGTACAGGCGGGCCGTGGTGACCTCGCGGGTACCCGGCCCGTACTTCGGCGGCCGGGTACGGCTATCTGCGCGGCGAGGCGGCCGGGTAGTACGCTCGCGGCGCGTGCCAGCCGCAGGGGGTACGCGGATCGGGTCCAGGTCAAACCAGTAGGACGGCTGCTTGGCGAGCAGGAACAGCAGCTCGTGCCGGCAGCTGAGCCGGTCGCGCACCGACTCGGGCATCGCGTTGGGCTTGTGCCACACGACGGCGTTGCGCAGTATCCAGCCATCGGCTTGCAGCGCGAACGCCACCCGCCACGGCAGGCCGAGCAGGTTCTTCGGGTGCATCTCGATCGCCCGGTGCGTAGTGATGCGCGGGCCGAGGTATGCGTGCAGCCCGGTGGCCCCGCCGCTACTGGCGGAGTAAGAGTCGCCGAGGTTCAGCCAGCACGTCCCGTCGTCGGCGAGCACCCGCCGCGCCTCGCGGAACACCCCGCGCATCGTCTCGATGTACTCGGCGGGACTGGCCTCCTGGCCATACTGGCCGACCACACCATAATCCCGCTTGCCCCAATACGGCGGGCTAGTCACGATGCAATTCGCCGACCCTTCGGGCATGCCGACGAGCACGCTCCGGGCATCGCCGACATACAGCGTCCATGGCTGGTGGGTGCCGGTCATTGGACATCACCCCTTCCGGTGGACTCGGCGAGTTCGTCACGCAGGTACGACAGGGGGTCGGCGTCGCCGTCCGCGTACGCGCCCAAGGTGGCGCGCATGGCGGCGAGCAGGTTCGCGCGATCCATTCGGGTGCCGGCCAGCTCGGCGGTTAGCCGGGCGGCGATCGCGCCGAGGGCGGGCACGTCGTCTAGCGCGCGGTCGAGCTGCTGCCAGACGTCGCCGAGGGCGGGCGTAGCCGCTGATAGTCCAGCGACCACGCGGCGCGCGTTGTCGTTGCGGGCATAGACCGCGAACAGGTCGATTGATTTTGGTGCGTTCACTGGTGCCCACCGTGGATGAGCGCGTTCAGCAACGTCTGGATCTGCGGCGCGGCGGACGTGGCCGCGAGCAGGAAGCCCAGCAGCAGGCACACAAGCAGGTGCCAGAAGCGCAGACCCAAGTACCGGTAGCAGAGAAAGGCGACGATGGCGAAGATGAGCACGACAGGAATCGTTACGGTCATTGCGCATCACTTCCTTCCGGCGGGGCGACGGTTGGGGCTCTTGCGGGAGCGCCATTGCTTGCGATGCCGCCATCGGGCGCGGGCCGCGCACTTTCGGCAGCCGTATTCCGTGCAATGGCGCTTGGCCTGTGTGATGGCGAGGATTTCGCTCAGGTGGATCACTTGTCGCCCTCCTCGTCATTGGTCCGTACTCCGATGAGTACGCGGCGGGCGAGCGACCCGGCGCACTCACGATGGATCTTGGAAAGCGGCGCTCGGCTAGTCCGGTGAATGCTGATGATGAATAGCAAGAGCATTCCAAAGGCGACGCCTGCCAGGAAGATGACAATGCTGAACACTTCGATGACGGAGATCATTCGGTCACCTCGTCGGCGGTGGCGTGGCAGGCCTGCTTGCAGATGGCGACGGCGCGGTATTCAACCGGGCCGAACGACCGTGTGGCGAGGTAATGGCGGCCTTCGGCGGTCTCACGCGCCGCAGTGCCTAGCTGCGCGGCGATGGCGTCAATTTCGGCACGCATTCCGGCGCAGTCATTATCTGACGGGAACGCGTATACGCTGGTGTAGCTGGATGCTGGAACCTCGGGATTGGACTCCAGGTAGTCGGCGATGGCGCGCAGTCCGGCGATCAACGCGGAGCGCTCGGTGGGAGTCGCGTAAGTCATCTGGCATCACACCCTTCGGAGGCTTGGTTGTTTCCATGTCTCCGATTCCACCGGCTATCAGCCCGATTTCCCATGCAATGAGAATGCAAGCACAGTGCAGGCAGGGCAGATACCAGTGCAAACACGATGCAAAACCAGTGCAAGTCAGCGCAACCGCAATGCATAACCGACTAGGCGACGGCGCGACAGACAAGCCCGACCAGGCGCATGCCAAGTAAGCCCCGCCGATAGCGCTACAGGAAGGCAGATTTAAGCTTAGAGCTATCTTTCCCCGTCGGCAGGAACCACCCTCACGATGCGCGAGATACTGGGTTGCGGCGGAATGAAATCATCCCCGGTTATTCTCGTCACCTCTGACCATGAAAATTCGCCGCCTAGCCGGTCTAGGTCAGTTGATTCGCCCACTGCCAGGACAGCCGTCCGGAACGAAAGGCTTCGCAGGATTTTGAGCAGAGACTCCGTGACCGTATTGGGGAGATTGCCTATCAGCACGTCAAACGAGAGTCCGGAAATTATGTCTAGAGCATCACCTTGCACGACCGTGGCGTGCGGCACATTCTGCCGGATGGATTCGATGAGCCGCCTATCGAACTCGACAAGCGTGAGGCTTCTGGATCTCGGGAGCGCTCTGGCGACTGTCCCTATCCCGGCTCCTACCTCGAGAACGTCATCTGTAGGACGAATGTCTGCCGCGGCAATCAGCTTAGACAGCTTCTCGGCTGAAACCAGGAAGTGCTGTTGAAGCTTCGGGTCCGCCCGCGCAGCAATCTCCCGGTCACTTTCCATCATACGGGGGCCTCGTCTAGGGTGGCACCAAGCATCGCTACTTGCTCCTGAAGGGCAGTGGGAACCTTGTCACGTATTGCTAGCTGGCTAATTGTGCTTCGCAGAAGAGTTACTGTGCGTGTTGAGGCGACTTCCGCCGCAAGCGGCATCAGTTGCACGATCGTTTGTTCAGCAGCGTCCCAGGTGCTGTTATCCACCTGCGCTTGCAAGAGAAAGGCGCGGTGGAGGTATTGGCTCCGTATCTCGGTTACTTGTGTTGCCATGACGGACCGCTCAAAATGAGCAATTGCCTGGTTAGTTAGCCCTAGATCACGCTGAACCATCGCCTCATGCCAAGCCAGTTCGCGCTCATCGATCCACCAGGCCCACGCTGGATCTCTGTCGCCCACTCCTTCAAGGAACAGACTCCGGATCTCAGGAATCAGGCGAAGAGCGCCTTCGTCTCCGCCTTGCGCCAGTGCCCGGGCTTTTCGAGTGAGGAATAGCGCCCTTAGCCGCGGCGATAGCCGGGAACCTCCCTCCAGAACGGAGCGAGCAATTTGAAGTGCTTCTCTTGGCCGTCCCTGGGATGCGGCGTGCATACTGGCATTCTGGAGAGTTAGCAGCTCGATGGTTTTATCGCCCGCGAGGCGCGAGAAATACAGTGACTCCTGATTCATCCTGCGACAGAGGTCGTGCTCCTCTGCGTCGTACGCGAGCCAGCCAACAACTTCGGCTAGCTCTCCGGCGGCGGCGTGCAGATCACGCTCTAGCCTAAGGTCGTAGGTTCCCGCGCCAAGCTGGTCGTGCAGCGTACGGAAAAACCTGGTCGAGAGCCTGACAAGCTCAGCGGCGCCAAACCTGTTGTCGAGCGCCACGATCTCCCGGATATGATTCCAAATTGATTGGAGATAATCTGAGTCTCCGAACTCTGGCTTAGTCAGCGGAGTAAGAGATACTTCGAAAGGTTCCACTTGGTCAGGCGTCGGATTGCCGCGCCCCGCCTCGCCTATCAACAGGGCAAACTGCGCCTTGGCGCGATCCGGGGCACGCTCAAGAGCGGTGTCAAGAATCTCTTGATTAACCTGCTGAGGGATGATCTCAGGTCTCTTGCGCCAGTAGGCGACTGTGCGAACCGCCACCCCTAAGTACTCTGCATATGACTCGTTGGTCATGCGCAGCGCCCGGCGAAGCGCGTCAGCACGGCCGGCGGTCCATGTCTCTACTACTTGCAAGGACGCCTGCCAATGAGGCGGTGGACGCAAGCGTGTAGTCCGTCTGGACGCGCGCGGACGCGGTCTATGACTGCCCGCACGGCGGCGGGGTTAACTGCCATTGGCGTGCTCCCGTTCCCTTGGTCGCTCGCCTGCCATCGATAGAGTGCCCAACTTCTCACATTACGAAGCGATACGGGCGGAAAACGTAACTGGAGCGTCACATGGGCTCGAAGGTCTGCATGCCCACCGGCTACCCCCCGTTCGGGCTATGAGAACCTAGTCATTCTTGTTCAGGTCGGGATGAGTGACAAACGTCCCGCGTCCGTGGAGCACTATCAGCCAGCCCTGTGCGACTAGTTCCTCCTTTGCCCTCCGGATTACGTCTCGGCTCACGCCGTACTGGTCCGCCATGTCGAGTTCGCTCGGCAAGCGGTCGTCTGCATCCAAGACTCCAGAACGGATCTCACCAAGCAGGTCGTCGTAGACCTGCTGCCACAGCAACCGTGGCGCGCGGTGACTGATGCGGTCTCGCTTGTCTGGCAGTGACATAGGCGATCATCGTCCCATGTCCCCTGACCTGCACTAATGTCGCCTACGTATGTCAACGTTGCCGACGTCTGCATACAACTGGTAGATTCCAGTCGGCCGGCGGGGTCGTTCGGTCGCTCAGACGCCCGTTCCCAGCGACCCTGCCGGGTCCCATGGTAGGGAGTCAGCCGTTGACAACTGGCACGAGCAACCCCGTCCGGTACTTCGGACGGCAGGTACGGAAGGAACGCCTCGCGGCCGGGTGGACGTTAACCGAGTTCGGGCAGCGAACCGGCTACGACCCAGCGCACTTGTCTCGCATCGAGAGCGGAAAGCGTCCCGCGACAGAAATGCTCGCGCAGATGTGCGACCAGGCGTTCCCCCACCGCGGCGGGTGGTTCAGCGAATTTTATGAAGAATCCCGCACCTGGATCGCCACCCCGCCCTGGTTCCGCCATTTTGTAGAGCACGAGCAACGCGCCGCGACCTTGCGGAACTGGTTCCCGAGCCTGTTGGACGGGCTGTTGCAAACCGAGGACTACGCTCGCGCGATCCTTGCTGTAAACCCAGGCGTGACTGACGAGGAGATAGGCGCCCGGCTCGCGGCGCGGATAAAGCGTCAGGCGATCTTGGCCCGCGACGACCCGCCCGCAACGTGGTTTATGGCGGACGAGGTTGCGCTGCGCCGCTGTGTCGGCTCACCACAGGTCATGGGCGCCCAGATGGCACACCTGGCGGCCGTAGCGCGACTGCCTAACGTCACTATCCAGGTGGTGCCCGCCATCGCACATGCCGGCCTGCTCGGCGGGTTCTCCCTCACCGAACGTGCCGCATACGTGGAAACCGCTGTCGCCGGTCAGGTGTTCGAGGAAACTGAAGTCATAGCCAGTCTGCTTACTCGCTTCGATACGCTCAGGAGCGAGGCGCTCAGGGCGTCGGAGTCCCTGGCATTGATAGAGCGGATGTGCGAGGAATGGAAGGCAACTGGCGCAAGAGCAGTTACTCGGGGGACAACGGCGGAGCCTGCGTAGAGGTAGCTTCGGGCGAGGCCGTGCTAGTCCGCGACACCACAGACCGCAGCGGCCCTGTCGTCACGTTCACCGCTGACGCATGGCGAGCGTTTACCGCCGCGCTCAGGTAACAGCACCGGCAGACGTTAACTCGCGGGGCATCCCCGGACGGCCGGGGATGCCCCGTTCGCGTGTCCGCTGACCGGCCAATCTGCCAAGCCTGACAGGGAATGGCCAGATGCCACGCAATGCCTACCGAATGCGCTCCTACGCGTGCAGGCTTCCAGAACGCAAGCACGAAAGGGGGCGCGCGGATGATCCAATTCGTGCTGCCGAGCATTCCCGAATCAGTGCGGATAGCACGATTCCACGTCCGGGCCGCGCTGAGTTTCCACGATCTTAGCGAGTACATAAGCGACGCGGAGATCGTCACTTCCGAGCTGGTCACCAATGCGATACGGCACGTCGCCGAGGACCCTGCCGAGACTATCGGGGTATCCCTCGCCCGCGTTTGGTGGCCAGTGGCCGTGGCTGTCATCGTCACGGACTCCTCGCCGGATGGGCCCATCATTCGCGACACGTTCGCCATCCGCGAGCGCGGACGAGGACTGCATGTGGTGGAAGCGCTGTCCGTCCATTGGGGATGGCATCCCGTACCCGGCGGCAAAGTGGTCTACGCAGTGCTCGCGAGGGAGGAGTAGCCAACCATGGCGGACATCTCAGACCCCGAACCCCACGGCAAGGCGATCTTCGCTGTGCTCGGGAGGCAGGAGGCCATGGCCCGCATCTCAGGCCTGCCGGTCGTGCATGACATCGGCATTGTCTTGCCGACGAGAAACCCCTGACGCGAAAGGAATATCTGCGATGACTGAGGCACCGTCCATCCGGCGGCGGCTGATCGGCTCGGCGCTGCGCCGGTACCGGGAAGACCTCGGCTATGACCTTGCCGTGGCCGCCCGGGTCCTGGAATGTGACCGGTCAAAGATCAGCCGGATAGAAACCGGGCAGCGCGGCATCCGGCCCAGGGAACTGCGCGAGCTGCTGGCCGAATACGGCGCCGATGCCGCCACGCAGCAGGCTCTGGCCGCCATCGCCCGCGGGATGAGCGGCCGGGGCTGGCGCAACGGCTATGACCCCGTGCTCACCAGCGCGTACGCCGAGTTCCTGGAAATCGAGAAAGCCGCCTGCGCGATCTTCACCTACGCCCCGGCCCGCATCCCCCGGCTGCTGCAAACCCCCGACTACGCACGCGCCCTCATCGGCGCAGACCCCAGCATCCCCGGCCAGGCCGGGTCCGCGCTGGCCGCCGTCGAGCGCGCCCGCCAGCAGGCCGCGCTACATGAGCGCCGCACTGCCCTGACAGTCGTGATCGGGGAGGCCGCGCTGCGCCAGCAGGTCAGTTCCCCGCAGGTGACCAGCGGCCAGCTCGCCTACCTCGCCGAGATCAGTACCAGCTGCCCCAACGTCTGCATCCGCATCCTGCCCTTCGCAGCCGGCGAGCATGCCAGCAGCGGCGCCGGGTTCTCCGTCCTGCAGTTCAGCGCCGTGCCCTCGTTCGGGCTGGTGCACATCGACGGGCCAGGCGACGGGGTCTGCACCGACACCCTCGAAGCCGTCGCCGCCTGCACCACCGCGTTCCGGGACATGCAGCGGTTTTCCCTGACCGCCGAGGAGTCAGCGGCCAGGCTCGGCAACCGGTCACGGGTGCGTGAGGCATGACCGGCAACGCCGGGCAGCCGGCAGCCGGCTGGCCCGGCCAGGACCCCGCGGTGACCGGGGCTGGTGCCCGCCAGACCGCGCCCGGCCGCCAGCGCATCCGGCTTACCGCGCCAGCGGGGCTACTGGCAGCCATCCCGCACCTGCTCGGATTCCACCCGGCCAGCAGCCTGGTCATCATCGGCGCACGCCCGCCGCACAACACGGTCACAGTGACGATGCGCTATGACCTGCCCGACCCGCCCGATCCCCGGCAGGCCGCGCGGATCGCCGCTCATGCGGCGGTGGTCCTGGCGGCCGCGGGCGCCGGGGCAGCGGTCGCGGTCGGCTACGGTCCCGGCCAGCTGGTCACTCCGGTCATCGCCGAGCTACAGGCACGCACGGCACCCACGCTGCCGCTGACCGAGATCCTCCGGACACAAGACGGCCGCTACTGGTCATACCTATGCACCGAACCCGGATGCTGCCCCGCCGAAGGCACCCCGTTCGACCCGGCCGCCGACCCAACGGCCGCCGCCCTGGCAACCGAACGACCGTTGCCCGGCAGCCGCGGCGAACTCGCCGCCAGCATCGCGCGCATCAAGGGGAAAGCGGCAGCGATGCGCCGCGGGACTACTCGCGCCGAACAGCGTGCCGCCGCCCTGGCCGCGCGATCCGCCCCGGCCGGACAGCGCACCTGTGCCCGCAGTGAGATCGCGGCCGCCGGCCTGGGCGCTGTCGCACGGGCTATCGCCCGCTACCGGCGGGGCGGCCAGCTGCCGGCGGGCAACCGCGCGGCGTGGCTGGCGCTCGTCCTGCGCGAGCAGCGGGTGCGCGATGACGCCTGGTCCCGGATGCTCCCCGAATACCGTGCGGCGCACCTGCGGTTGTGGCAGGACCTGACCAAGCTGGCCCAGCCAGGCTACGTGGCCGCGCCAGCGTCACTGCTGGCACTGGTCGCTTGGCAGTGCGGCAACGGCGCACTGGCCAACGTCGCACTTGACCGGGCACTAGCCGACGACCCGGCATATCAAATGGCCGGCCTGCTGCGGCTGGCGCTCGACAGCGGAGCACCGCCAGCGATGGCAAACCCGCCGATGACCCCCGAAGAAGTGGCCGCATACTACGACGCAGAAGAAGGAAAGGCCCGCCGATCCCTGCCCCGCCCGGACGGAGCACATCGCTCAAGGGCTGCCGGGTCCCGCGAATGATCATCATGAGCAGCTCGAAACTGCCCGGCTAGCCTACCGATCGTCCGCTGAGGCGACAAAGGTCTGCCGCGCCTTATACGTCCACGCCTCTCCTAGCCTGCCGTAAGCGTGGCGAGGTATACGCGCACCAACTGCGCGCGCGGCTGCCCCACGTGGAGCCTTGCGCGTATGGTGCGAATCGACGGCATGCGACCTGCCGTCAAATCGTCGGCGAACTCCTCGGCGGCCTGGATCTGTAGCGCGCCCGGCAAACCTGCCGATGCTTCCACCGTCTCGGGGGATACATCGCCCGCGGGCTGCTGGGTCCCGCGAACGGTGATCATAAGCAGCTCGTACGAGCCCACCAGCGCTACCGCTGGCCATGCGGCCACCGTGGCACCGATCGGGCCATGGCCGAGGCCATGCGCAACGTTCGCCGCGAGGGTAGCCGCGATACCCAGTCCGAGCAGCCACCGCGCGAGCGCGGGCACTCGTACCCCCCGGCGGGCTGAGTCGAGCATGACCATCGAACTAGCCCAGATCAGGCCATCCACGGTCAACGGGATGAGATGAGCCGTCCACCCGGTCTCGCCGTGCGCGCGGACCAGGGCGTAGGCGTGCTCGTACGACACCACCGCCGCGACCACGGCCACGCCGATAACGGCAGCGGCGGTTGACCACCTGATTGCCTTGTCTGTGCCGACCATCCCGCGCTTACCAGGAGCGTCATGCACGGGCACGTCAGCCCTCACGCTGGCCGCCGCAGTCACGATGCATCCATCACGCGGTCGTAGGCACGGCGGGCGCGCGCGCTGCGAGCGCTGCGGCCATACCGGGAAAGCATCTGCGGACCTTCCCACCCGTTCAGTTCCATCAGGTCGCCTTCGGCGCCGCCTCTATCGAGCCAGTTGTGGCTGAAAGTGTGCCGGAACTTGTGCGGGTTGATCGTGATACCGGCGAGCCGGGCGCGGCGCTCGATCATCTGGTAAATGCCGCTGGATGTCATCGGGCCGCCCCGCACCCCCAGCCACAGCGCCGACGATTTTGCCATCCGGTGCTTCGCGCGCTCGCGCATGTATCGGTCGAGCGAGCGGGCCGTGTCGTAGGTGTATTTGATGGTTCGCTGCTTGTCGCCTTTGCCGGTCACGGTGGCCTCGCGTTCGCGGGCCGCCACGTCATCGACTGCGAGGCCGGCCACTTCGGACAGGCGGGCACCCGTGTCCTTGAAGATCGAGATCACGGCGTAATCGCGCCGGTTCTCGAATCCGCCTCCCTTGCACGCGGCTAGCAAGGCGTTCAGCTCGTCATCGCTGATGACGGGTACCAGTTTGTCCCCGATCTTCGGGGGCCTCAGATTGGCCATCGCGTTCGGGCGCGGCTCGTCGGGGTCTTCCGTGGCGTACCACTTGAAGAACTGCTGGAGCGCGCGGAACTGGTTATTGGCATAGGAATCGGAGTAATCGGCCAGCAGCGTCGTTACCCACTGCTGGACGTGGCGCGCCTTGACCTCCGACCAGTCCGATAGCCCGGCCGGTATGAGGTAGGCGGCGGCTAACCAGAGCACTGCGTCCACGTAGACACGGATGGTCTTGGGCGACTTGCGCTCAGCCCGCAAGTGCAGGTCGAAGCTGTCGGTCATCGGCCGGAATGGGCCGGCGTCAAGGTCGCGCTCATAGCCGCGCCCGACCTTCTTGGGGTGCTTGGCCCCTGTCATGGTCCCTCCATAGGCGGAAGCTCGATAAGCGCTGTGCGCATCGAGCAGACGGCGCACCGGGTTCCGCCATGGTGCGTTTCCGCAGATCAGAGGGACTTCGCGCCCCGACCGCGACTCGAACGCGGGACCTACCGCTTAGGAGGCGGTCGCTCTATCCACTGAGCTATCGGGGCTACAGCAGCCCAAGCTTACCGGGGATCGCAGACGCCCGTCGCCAGAGTGCGGCGGGGGCCGGCTTCGCCGACCGCCGCTGGAATGGGCGAGTGTCCGCCCGGCCGTCACGCGCGCGTCAGATTGCGGTCCATCCCGGGTAACCCGTGCATTGGCAGACTTATCGGCACACGGCGAACGGAGGACCCGGAAATGGACGAAGTACAGAACTCGGGCCGGCCGGCTCGGCGGCAGCCGAGCCGGCGCGGGGTCCTGCAGGCGGGACTGGCCGCGGGAGCGCTGGCCGGAACCGGGGCATGGCGCATGGCACCGGACTGGCACGGGCAAGGGCTGCGCCGGCCAGGTTCGCTGCCTTTCCCGAAGCTGCCAGCGGGCACGGACACCATCCCGCAGATCGAGCACATCGTGGTCCTCATGATGGAGAACCACTCGTATGACAACAAGCTGGGCATGCTCCGGCGACCCGGCGCGAACGGGTTCCGGCTGGGCCGGGACGGCCTTCCGACGGCCACGAATCCCTATGCCAACGGAGACATCCAGCACGCGTTCCGGATGCCCACCACATGCCAGAACGGCACGGTGACGCAAGAATGGGGCAACAGCCACATCCAGTACGACAACGGCAAGATGGACGGGTTCGTGATCACGAGCCAAGCGGAGGCCATGGGCTACTGGCAGGAGGAGGACCAGCCCTTCTACTACTCGCTGGCGAGGGAGTTCCCGATCGGCGACGCCTACCACTGCTCCGTGCTCGGCCAGACCTACCCCAACCGCAGGTACCTGCTCGCGGCAACCTCGATCGGCCAGGTCAACGACACCGTTCCGAACCTCGCCGACTACCCGCCGAACGGCACGATCTATGACCAGCTCGACGCGCACGGGATCACGTGGAAGGACTACTACACGGACCTCGCGAGCACTGAGCTGTACCCGCCGCTGTACCTGAAGAACATCGGCACGAAGGTCGTCCCGATCGCCGGCTTCTTCAGCGACGCGGCCGCCGGTACGCTGCCGAACTACAGCCTGGTGGAGCCGGACTACAGCACTCAGTCCGAAGAGGACCCGCAGAACATCGCCGTCGGCGAGGCGTTCGCGGCGAGCGTCATCAACGCGGTCATCAACGGCCCCGCGTGGGACAGGACGCTGCTCATGTGGACCTACGACGAGCACGGCGGCTACTACGACCACGTTCGGCCTCCCGCCGCGATTCCTCCCGACAACATCGCGCCCGAGGTCCCGTCCGGCCAGAGTGCCTATGACGGCTTCGGCCGCTACGGCTTCCGCGTACCTTTCGCGCTCGTTTCTCCGTGGGCGCGGCGTCATCACGTGTCGCACGTGGTCTATGACCACACGAGCATTCTCAAGCTGGTCGAGACGAAGTGGAACCTTCCCGCGCTGACCTACCGGGACGCGAACGCGCACGCACCGCTGGACATGCTTGACCTGCGCAGGCCGTCGTTCGCCGAACCACCGGCGCTGGCGCAGCCGCTCATGGACACCGACCCCGGCTCGCTCACGTGCAGCGTGAGCGGACCCGGCACGATCCCGCCGACTGGCTCAGTCACCGGCCCCGACCAGAGCTGAGGAGGATATTCGCTGCGGGCCGCCGCGCTGTCCCGGGTAGCATCAAGGCAGGTTCTCCATTGGACGTCGTCCTCCATTGGACGTCCGCTATTGGAGATTCTCCATTTCGACTTCAACATTCCGACTTCAACGTGAGGCAGCAGCCGTGTCCCAGATCCGCATCCACATGCTCGACCGCCAGGCTCAGCGGACGGAGCGTGAGGTGACGACCGGGACTACCGCCGGCGACCTTTACACCGACGACAAAGATGTGGTCATCGCCAGGGTCAACGGGCGGCTGCGGGACCTGGCGTGGGAACTGAGCGACGGAGATGTCGTCGAGCCCGTGGCGGCCGGTTCCGACGAGGGCCGTGCCGTCATCCGGCACTCGACCGCCCACGTCATGGCGCAGGCGGTACAAGAAGCGTTCCCCGATGCCCGGCTGGGCATCGGGCCGCCGATTGAGAACGGCTTTTACTACGACTTCGACGTTGACCACCCGTTCACCCCTGAGAACCTGAAGGCGATCGAGGCGCGGATGCGCGAGATCGTCAAGCAGGGCCAGCGGTTCGTCCGCCGGGAGGTCACTGACGACGAGGCCAGGGTGGAGCTGGCCGGCGAGCCGTACAAGCTCGAGCTGATCGGCATCAAGGGCCAGGCGGCCGGTGACGCCGAGGCCTCCACCGAGGTCGGCGCCGGAGTGCTGACCATGTACGACAACGTGGACGCCAAGACCGGCGAGCTGCGCTGGAAGGACCTGTGCCGCGGCCCGCACGTGCCGACCACCAGGAACATCCCGGCATTCAAGCTCATGCGCAACGCCGCCGCGTACTGGCGTGGCAGCGAGAAAAACCCGCAGCTGCAGCGCATCTACGGCACCGCGTGGGAGTCACGGGCGGCCCAGGACAGTTACCTCACCATGCTCGAGGAGGCCGAGCGGCGCGACCACCGCAAGCTCGGCGCGGAGCTTGACCTGTTCTCATTCCCCCCCGAGATCGGGTCCGGGCTGCCGGTCTTCCACCCCAAGGGCGCGATTATCCGCAAGGTGATGGAGGACTACTCCAAGCGGCGGCACGAGGAGGCCGGGTACCAGTACGTCAACACCCCGCATCTCACCAAGGGCGAACTGTTCGAGATCTCCGGGCACCTCGGCTTCTACAAGGAGAGCATGTTCCCGCCGATGGAGCTGGACGGCGTTGACTACTACCCCAAGCCGATGAACTGCCCCATGCACGTCCTCATCTACCAGTCACGCGGGCGGTCCTACCGGGAACTGCCGCTGCGGCTGTTCGAGTTCGGCACCGTCTACCGGTTCGAGAAGTCCGGGGTGGTGCACGGGCTCACCCGGGCACGCGGGTTCACGCAGGACGACTCGCACATCTTCTGCGCACCGGATCAGCTCGCCGACGAGCTCGCGTCTCTGCTTGACTTCGTGGTGGGGCTGCTGCGTGACTTCGGGCTGACCGAATTCGAGGCAGAGCTGTCCACTCGGCCAGAAAAGTACGTGGGATCCATCGAGGAGTGGGCGGTGGCGGAGACGGCGCTGCAGCACGCGCTCGACAAGGCCGGCCTGCCGTACAAGATCGCCGAAGGGGAGGGCGCCTTCTACGCCCCTAAGATCGACGTCCACGTAAAGGACGCGATCGGCCGCCGCTGGCAGCTCTCCACGCTCCAGGTCGACTTCCAGGAACCAGGCCGGTTCGGGATCGAGTACCAGGCCCCGGACGGGTCAAGGCAGCGGCCGTACATGATCCACCGGGCCCTTTTCGGGTCGATCGAGCGGTTCTTCGGGATCCTGGTCGAGCACTACGCGGGCGCGTTCCCGCCCTGGCTGGCGCCCGTCCAGGTGGCCGGCATCCCGATCAGCGACGCGCACGTTCCCTACCTCGAGGCGGTCGCCGCCCGGCTGCGGGCCGAGGGCATCCGGGTCGAGGTGGACGCGAGCGACGACCGAATGCAGAAGAAGATCCGCAACGCTCAGCGGCAGAAGGTTCCGTTCATGGTGCTGGCAGGCGACGACGATGTCGCGGCGAACGCGGTCTCCTTCCGGTACCGGGACGGCACGCAGAAGAACGGTGTGCCGATCGACGAGGCGATCTCGGAAATCGTCGCAGCGGTGGCGAGCCGCATCCAGGTCTAACCGGCTGCGCACGGGCAGCATCGCCCAGACGCGCTTGCCGGTCCAGCCGGGCACGCTTTCCCATCCCCAGTCTTCTGACAGCGAGTCGACCATCTCCAGGCCCCGCCCGGACTCCTCGGCGAACTCGGCGTGCCGCATGGCCGGCGCGCCGAGCATCTCGGGAAGGTTGTCCCACACCTCGACAAGCAGCCGGGAACGATCGGACAGCAGGCGCACCCAGATCAGCGGCAGCTTACCCGTCTTGTCATACCGGGGGTTCCCGTCGACTCCTGTCGATGCCCTGACAACGTTGGTGGTCAGCTCGGTGACGAGCAGTTCAGTGACTTCAACCAGCCCGGTCATGCCCCATCCGGTCAGCACCACCCCGATGAAACCGCGGGCAAGACGAGGCGCTGTCGGCAGCGCCCCAAGCGGGCCGAGATCAGAAATCAGCGGCCAGTCAGCCACGATCGGTCCTGCTATTCCGACTCGAGGGCGGCGACTGTCACGGTGACGACGGTACCCGGTAGGAGGTCGCCCTCAGGCTTGATCGCGATGATCGTTCCGGCGGGCACACGCCTTTCATACGACCACTCGACCTTGGGAACGAGTCCAGCCTGCCGCAACTGCCGCACGATGGGACGCGCTCGCTGCCCGATGAATCGCGCTTCGATCACGGTCGTCACAGACTCGCTCACCTGCCACTGCCCGCTGTCATAGAGCGGTGCCCGGGCGGCTGTGCAGTGCGGGACAGCCGGGCAGTGCCGGACAGCGCAAGTCCCGGCCCACGGGGCCAGGCCGGGACTTCGCAAGAGGGTCACACCTCATATGGACAACGCCTTAGACCGCTGACTCGTTACACGTGTATTCGGCCGCATGGGTTCACGACTGCGGGCGGAACGGTGCGCCGTGCCCAGGGATGATCACGGCCGCGAACGACAGCATGAGCTCGCGACTGGCCGTCAGGGCCGCCGCGGGGAAGAGGGCCGCGTTCACCGTGTGATCCGGGTGGTGATGGCTGAACACGACGTCGGTTACGTCCGCCGTGCCGCTTACCCGTTCGTCGTCGCCGCCGCGCCCGACGTATCGGTTGTTGAGCACGTGCACCTCGGCCGAACCGGCGGCCGGGATCTCATAGGCACTCACGGCGCCGACATTACCTCGACTGCTACCGCCGCGAAAGAGCGATTAGGTCGCAAAGCATGTAAAACGCCTCACGACGGACTTGCGTTACAGCCAGCCCACCGCGTAACGCGCGTTAAGGCAGTTCGAAGGGCAGCCGGATCCCGTCGAGCGCGTGCGCGCAAAGATCGTCCTCGCGTTCGGCGGGGAACGAGCCGATGATCTCCGCCACCAGGTCCCTCAGCCTGCTCATGTTCGCGCCGAACACCTCGAACACCTCGGCCTGGGTCACGCCCTCGCCCTCATCGACGCCGGCGTCGGTGTCGGTGATCAGGGCAAGCGTCGTGTAGCACATGGCGAGTTCACGGGCGAGAACCGCCTCGGGGTGGCCGGTCATGCCGACCAGCGTCCATCCTTGGGCCGCGTACCAGTGCGATTCCGCCCGGGTGGAGAACCGCGGGCCGTCGATGACGACAAGCGTCCCCGAGCCCGCGGGAACCCAGCCGAAGTCGCGTGCCGTCGCGATGGCGTGGGCCCGCCCGGATGGGCAGTACGGGTCGGCGAACGGGACGTGCACAGCGTACTCGTCATAGAACGTCTGCCCGCGACTTGTCCGGTCCACCAGCTGGTCGGGGATGACAAGCGTGCCAGGACCGTAGGAGGTGGTCAGGGATCCGACCGCACTCGGGGCCAGGATCCTCCGCACGCCAAGCGACCGCAGCGCCCACATGTTCGCCCGGTACGGGATCTTGTGCGGCGGGAACCGGTGGTCCCGCCCGTGCCGGGGCAAGAACGCCACCCGGTGGCCGGCCACCTCACCCACGGCCACGGCCTCACTCGGCTCGCCGAACGGGGTCTCGACCTTCACCTCGTCGGCGTCGGTGAGGAACTCGTAGAAACCAGAACCCCCGATGACCCCGATGTCGGCGACCGAAGCCATTGCGGTCAGGCGACCTTCGCGCCGGTGGAAGTCGAGGAGGAACCAGCGGAAGAAGAGCCCGAGGAAGTGGATTTCTCGCCCCCGCCCTTCTCCGGCGAAGACCCCTTCTCCGACGAGGACGAAGACGACGAATCTGAAGCACCGCCGGACGACGGGGAAGAGGAGGACGACGCGGCCGCCGACGAAGACGCCGAGCCGCTCCTGCTGTCCGTCCGGTAGAAGCCGGAGCCCTTGAACACGATGCCTACCGGCGAGAAGACCTTACGCAGCCGCCCGCCACAGGCCTCGTGCACGGTCAGCGGGTCGTCGGTGAACTTCTGCACCGCCTCGATCTGACCACCGCATTCGGTGCACGCGTACTGGTATGTGGGCACGGATACCTCCGAGAAGGACCAATTCGGTTCGCTAGATTAGCACTCGCACTAGCAGACTGCTAATGGTAACTATCTGCGGGTGCCGCTGATTCCTCAAGGGGCAGTCTCGTGATCCCGTGCCTCGGCCTCGCCACCGCCCGTACCTGCTGGTCGTGGGGCATAACGGGCACCGCAGGCAGCAGCTCGTCGTCGTAGAGCAGCGCGATCACCGGAACTTGCGGGCCGACCCGCGCCAGCGCGCGGTCATACGATCCGCCGCCTCGCCCGAGCCGGTTGCCTGAAACGTCCGCGGCAAGCGCTGGCACCAGCACCACGTCCGCGCGCGCGACGGTCCCCACCCCGCGGGCCGGCTCGGTCGGGTGGAGCAGCCCGCGCGGCCCTGGCGCCAGCGAGTCCGGCCCCTCGTAGGACGCCCAGTCCAGGTCGCCGTCGGCGAGCAGGACCGGCAGCACCACGTAACTGCCGCGCTTCCACAGCGCGAATATCAGGCTCCTGGTGTCCGGCTCGGTGCCGACCGAATAGTAGGCCGCGATGATCCCCGCCGCCGCGATCTGCGGCAGCTGCAGGATGTGATCGCGGATGAGCCGCCCGGACTCGTGCCTGTCGGCGGACGGCAGGGCGGCGCGGGCTTGTGCCAGCCGGCGCCGCAAGCCCGCCTTGCGGGCATGCGCGCCGGACGCCGGCGGCCCCGCGGACTCCCCCTGCTGACCAGCGGATCCCCCGGAGGAGGGTGTGTCGTACACGTCGCTCCTGTGCCACTACGCTTTACGCATGGTCGATAGCTGCGATTCCAGGACGTCAGCCGTAACCAAGGCCGTGGTGCCCGCCGCGGGGCTGGGAACGCGGTTCCTGCCCGCGACCAAGGCGACGCCCAAGGAAATGCTGCCTGTCGTCGACAAGCCTGCCATCCAGTATGTCGTCGAGGAAGCCGTGGCGGCTGGCCTGGACGATGTGCTGCTCATCACGGGGCGCAGCAAGCGGAGCATCGAGGACCACTTCGACCGCGCGTATGAACTCGAGGAAGCGCTGGCGGCGAAGGAGGACTGGGACAAGCTGGCCCTGGTCCGCGAGTCCAGCGATCTCTCCACGGTGCATTACGTCCGCCAGGGGGACCCGAAAGGCCTTGGCCACGCGGTCCTGTGCGCCGCTCAGCACGTCGGGAATGAACCTTTCGCGGTGCTGCTCGGCGACGACCTCATCGACTCGCGCGACCCGCTGCTGACCCGGATGATCGACGTCCGCAAGCAGTTCGGCGGCAGCGTCGTGGCGCTGATGGAGGTCGACCCCGAAGAGGTGTCCCTGTACGGCTGCGCCGCGATAGCGCCGACCAGCGACGACGACGTGGTGATGATCACCGACCTGGTGGAAAAGCCGGTCCCTGGATCGGCGCCGAGCCGGTGGATCATCATCGGGCGTTACGTGTGTGACCCCGCAGTATTCGATGTGCTCCGCGAAACACCGCCCGGGCGGGGCGGCGAAATCCAGCTCACCGATGCCCTCAAGGTGCTGGCCGGCAAGGGAGAACTGCGCGGCGTGCTGTTCCACGGCCGTCGCTACGACACCGGCAACAAGCTGGACTACTTGCGCACCCTGGTGATGTTCGCCGCCGAGCGGCCCGACCTGTCCAGCGAGTTCATCCCCTGGTTGCGAAAGTACCTCGAAGGGATGCCGTGACCGGAGCAGGAGCCGCCATCGGGATCGTGGACCGGCCGCCGATCAGCGTCGAGGCGCACCAGTCAGCGATCCTGCAGGCGATCACCCCGCTGGCCGCCGTCAGCGTCGGACTGGCCTCGGCCGAGGGGTGCGTGCTGGCCGAAGACGTCACCGCCGCCGTGTCGCTGCCCTCGTTCGACAACTCGGGTATGGACGGCTACGCGATCCAGGCTGCGGATACAGAACTTTCTTCTGAACGAACCGCGGTGACTCTCCCCGTCACAGCCGAGATCGCGGCCGGTGACACGGCCACCTACCGGCTCCTTCCCGGCACCGCGATCAAGATCATGACCGGGGCGCGGCTGCCCGCTGGAGCGGACGCCGTGGTGCCTGTCGAGTGGACGAACGGCGGCGCCGAACACGTCGAGATCTACCGTCGCGTCGACCCAGGCAACGCGGTACGGCGGGCAGGCGGAGACGCGGTAGCCGGCGAGACGCTCCTCCGGCAGGGCGTGCGGATGCGGCCGATGCAGATCGCGGTGGCGGCGTCGGCGGGGCGAGCCGCGATCCGCGTCCGGCCACGGCCGCGGGCCGTGGTGCTGTCCACCGGCAACGAGCTCACCGAACCCGGGACGCCGCTGGTACCCGGCCAGATCTGGGACTCCAACAGCTACATGCTTGCGGCGGCCGCGCGCGAGGCCGGCGCGCTCGCCGACCGCCGCTCGGTCGTCCCCGACGACCCGGCGGGCGTGCTGCCCGCCCTGCAGGATCAGCTTGCCCACGCCGACCTGCTGGTCACCACCGGCGGGGTCAGCATGGGCGGCGAACACGACGTCGTCAAGGCCGCGTTGCAAGAGCTAGGCACCGTCACCTTCACCAAGGTGGCGGTGCAGCCGGGAATGCCGCAGGGCTTCGGCACCCTCGGCGAGGACCAGGTGCCGATCTTCACCCTGCCGGGCAACCCGGTGAGCGCTTACGTGTCGTTCCAGCTGTTCGTCAGGCCCGCGATCGCCGCGCTGCAGGGGGCGGACGACCTGCGGCTGCCCACCGTGCGGGCCACTTTGGCGGCGCCGGTGCGCTCTCCCGAGGGCAGGCGGTCCTACCTGCGCGGCGTGCTCGGCGACGGGATCGTCACGCCGCTTTCCGGGCAGGGCTCGCATCAAATCGCCGCGCTTGGCAAGGCCAACGCGCTGATCATGGTACCGGAACAGGAAACCCGGCTGCCGCAGGGCGACACGGTAGAGGTCCTCGTCCTCCCCTAGGAGGCTCTCAGGCCGGTATCACGCGTCGCAGCTTGCCCGTCTCCGGGTGGCGCGGGAGCGAGGTCACCGCTTCGACCTGGACCTCCGGGGCCGGCAGGCCGGCCCGCAGCAGCGCCGCTCGCAGGCCCTCGCGAAGGCGGGTCAGGTCGGTGTCACTCGCGAGCAACGCGAGCACCGCGACGCCGCGCGGTATCTGAGTAATCAGGTAGTCGACGACCCCGGCCTGCGCCAGCAGGACCGACCGCAAGACAACCGGATGGACGTCGGCCTCGGCATAGTGCAGGATCTCGTCGGACCGCCCGACTACCGTCACCCGTAGGTGGCCATGCGAAGCACTATCTGGCTGGCGCGTGAACGAGTCTGGCAGCTCGTACCTGATCAGCGGCTGTAGCTGGTTGTACAGGTTAGTGACCAGGACCTTGGTCGAGGCGACGCCGGGCGGGACCGGCCGGTACGCGTCGTCGACGAGTTCGACGATGCAGCTGTCAGTGGCCATCGTGATGACCAGGTCGTCCGGCGCGCTTGTTCCGACGAGGCCCTCGGAGGTCGCGAAGGTGTTGACGATCGGCGCGCCAAAGGCCTGCGCGATCGCTGCCCGGAAGTGCGGCAGCAGCGTCTCCGCGGTGCTGTTGACCATCCGCGGAGTGATCGCGAGGCGGCCCGCCTCTTGCTCAATGGCGAGCCTGGCGAGCATGCTCGGGTAACCAAACAACCCCTGCGGCCGTAGCCGGTTCAGTCGGCCCACGATCTCTTCGAGCGGCAAGGTGACGGGCACAAACGCGAACTTGATCGGGCTGCCTGCCAGCATGGACGGCACGAACATGGTGCCGTGGACGGCGGACGGCGCGGCCACCATCGCGAAGCTGATCTCCGGTATCTGGGCCGGGGCGGCGCCCAGGGCGGCGAGCCGTGACCGGAAGATCAAACTCGCGAACTCCGCCACGCCGGACGGGTCGTAACCGAAGATGCCCCGGTGTCCCGAGCTGCCGCCCGTCGTCATGCACAGGTATCCGCCGGGCAGCGGCCGCGGCTCGGTTCCCGTGGCCGCGAGGGCGCGCTCGCTCTCTTCGCGATTCAGCCGCGGGTCGGTGCCCACCGCGTCGTAGTCGGCCATCAGCTGCGCCTTGGTCATCACCGGCAGGCACGGCAAATCGGCGAGCTCGAAGTGCTCAGGGTCGATTCCGGTCAGCCGACGGGCGTGGAACGCCGATCTGGACAGGGCACAGGCCAGCAGCGCCCGCAGCCGGTCACGCTGCCAACCGTGCAGCCGGTCCGCGCCCCAGCTGAGCCGGCTGAAATGGGCCGGCAGCCCGGTGAAGATATCCGCCTGGATGCGAGCGCGCAGCTCGTCAAACCTGGTCATGGGGTTGGCTCCCGTCTCCCGCTTGCTGTATGGCAAGCTCGCTGATGACGTGCGGGAACGGCAGGTCGATAGTGGCGGGGTTGGCCAGCTGTTCAAGGAAGGCGCCGACGTTGATGCCCAGGGCCAGCTGCGCCAGGACACGAACCGGATAGCGCGGTACGCTGCCAGCCCGCTCGTGCAGCCGGGCGAATACGCTGGCCAGCGCGTCGATCGTGCGCTCGTGCAACCGGGAGTACCGCTCGCTCAGCTCGGGCACACGAGCGGCATGCAGCCTGAACTCCAGCACCAGGTGCGTCCATTCGGGTTCAGCGCGCCGCAGTGCCAGGGCCAGTTCCGGCACCGCTTCCGCGAGTTGCCTTCCGTCGAGCTGGCTCGCCAGCCGCTCGTTCTGCTCGGCGCGCTCGGCGATCCGCGCTTCAAGCAAGGCAAAGAACATGTCGGCCTTGCTCTCGAACTGGGAGTAGACCACTCCCTTGGAAAAGCCTGCCTCCTCGGCGATCGAGTCGACCGTGGCGCTGGCGTAGCCACGCGCCAGGAATACCCGACGAGCCGCGGCCAGTACCAGGCCGCGGTTCCGCGCGACCTGCTGCTCTCGGCTTGGCCTCGTTCCCATACCAACGGTATCTAATACCATCGGTATCTGAGCGTCAAGAGGCGGGGCCGCTGGCCTCCTGCGCATGGGGGGCTGCCCTGTCCCCCCATCCCCCTGGGCCCCCCTATTTCCCCCCGTGCCCGCCCGCCATCCCCCTGGGGCCTCCCGGCCAGGTTGAGCTGGGATCCGTTCGGGATAACTCTCTACAACCCGAAGACCGCAAGGGCTTGCATCACGCGTAGGCTTGCGCACATGAGCGATGTTGCTCCTGCGACACCCCTGACCCATCTCGACGAAGCGGGCCGAGCGCGCATGGTTGACGTCTCGGCGAAGGACGTTACGGTGCGGACGGCGCGGGCGTCCGGCCGGGTACTGCTGTCGGCGGCAGCCGTCTCCGCGCTGCGAGAGGGCCGGGTGCCCAAGGGCGACGCGCTCACGGTCGCGCGGATCGCCGGGATCCAGGGCGCGAAGCGGACCCCTGACCTCATTCCGCTGTGCCACCCGCTCGGGCTGCACGGCGTCACCGTCGACCTGACCGTCGAGGACTCCGGGGTCTACATCACCGCGGAAGCCCGCACGGCGGACCGGACCGGTGTGGAGATGGAGGCGCTCACCTCTGTCAGCGTCGCCGCGCTCACCCTCATCGACATGATCAAGTCGGTCGACAAGGGAGCGGTAATCACGGACGTCAGGCTGGAGTCCAAGGACGGCGGCAAATCCGGTTCCTGGCGGCGGTCATGATCAGGGCGCTGGCGATCACGGTGTCGAACCGTGCTGCCGCCGGGGTGTACGAGGATCGTTCGGGACCGGTGCTCGTGGAGTTGCTGCGGACGGCTGGCTGCGATGTCGTGGACGGGCCGCTGGTGATTCCCGACGGGGACGCGGTGGAACAGGTGCTGCGCGACTCGGTGACCGCCGGGTACGACGTGGCCGTCACGACCGGCGGGACCGGGCTGACGCCCGGCGACCTCACGCCCGAGATGACCCGCCGGGTCCTGGACCGGGAGATCCCTGGCATCGCGGAGGCGCTGCGTTCGGCCGGTGCGGCCGCAGGCGTGCCGTCGGCGATCCTGTCCCGCGGGCTCGCCGGCGTGGCCTCACGCACGCTGATCGTCAACCTGCCCGGCTCCTCCGGCGGAGTCAGGGACGGGATGAACGTGCTGCGGCCGATACTCGTCCACGCGGTCGATCAGATCCGCGGCGGCGACCACGTGCGTGCCGACACGGAAAGCGGCAACGCTAGCTCGCCCGGGGAGGCAGACCGTCCCGCCGAGATCGCGTAGTGTCAGCACCTAAGCTTGATCAAATGGCATGAAGCGCCTCGCAGGGGAATGATTGACAGCCGTGGGACGTATCCGCGGGTGGCCGGCCACCCTTTCCGAGCCGGAACTGCTTGATGCGCCGGTGGTACTGCGGCCCGTGCGGGTTTCCGACGCGCGGACCTGGCGCGAGATCCGGGTACGGAACGCCTCGTGGCTGCGTCCATGGGAACCATCCAACCCGGAGACGCCGCTGCACCGCTCGTCGATCGGGCCCTATGTCGCGATGGTGCGCACGATGCGGCACGAGGCGAGGCAGGGCCAGGCGCTGCCGTGGGTCGTCACCTACGGCGGGCAGTTCGCGGGCCAGCTCACCGTCGGCTCCATCGTCTGGGGGTCCGCGCGGTCCGGGCAGGTCGGATACTGGATCGACGAGTCGTTCGCCGGGCACGGGATCATACCCACGGCACTGGCCATGGCCGTAGACCACTGTTTCCGCGTGGTCGGATTGCACCGGCTCGAGGCGTCAATCCGGCCGGAGAACGCCGCCTCCCGACGGGTCGTGGAAAAGCTCGGGTTCCGCGAGGAAGGCGTCCGGGTGCGGCAGTTGCACATCAACGGCGCCTGGCGTGACCACCTGTGTTACGCGATCACCACCGAGGAGGTGCCGACCGGCATGATGCCGCGCTGGCGAAGCTCCCTAGCCGCCTCACGATCCGGCGCCTGGCGCCCCGGCGCGTAGCCGTTTTGCGCGACACGCCGCGCGGGTGCTTCGTTATCCGCAACCGGTGCCTTTACGCTGCGTCACAGGCGCCTGCCGATATCACTGCGGGCTCGCGTGTTCTCGTGGGCAGCGCGCGTATCCAGCCCGGCGCGGAAACGACCGAAGGGAGGCCAGGGCCCGGTGAGCAGCGCGATCCTGTACGTCGCGATCGTTGTCATCTGGGCGTGCGTGCTTATCCCCCGGTGGCTTCGGCGCGACCGGACAGTTGGCTCGACTCATCTCGCTGACCAGGCGACTCCCGAAGACCTGACCGCGCCCGACGCCGAATCCGAGCGCGACGAGGTAGATGACCGCCGGGAGGACATGGTGGAGGAGCCCTTCGAAGACACGGCTGAAGACCTGCCTCAGCAGGAGGAGGAGGCTCCGCCACCGCTGACTCCCGAGGAGTCGCGCCGCCGGATGCTCTCCGCTCGCCGCCGCCTGCTCGGCATGCTGATCGTCCTCGAGGTCGCCGCGATCTCCCTGGCCGTATTCAAGCTGGCCGCGATGTGGGTCGTCATCCCGCCTTCGCTCATGCTCGCCGGATACCTGCTCATCCTCCGCGAGGCATCACACGCCGACGCCGAACGGGCCGCCTGGGAAGCGCAGGCGCAGGCCCGCGCGCGGGCTCACGCCCGTGCTCAGCGGTCCGTGCGGCATGACACGGCCGCGGCGCAGAGTTCGGCCGTGCCGGCGCGGCCCGCCGCCCCCGCCGCGCAATACGAGGACATGGGCCCCGGACGCGACTTCGCGCCGGGTCTGGCGGGCAGGTACACCCCGTCAAACGCCGAGATCATCGACATCACCGCGCGGGCGGGGGATGACGCGGGGGATGACATCGCGCACGAGTCGCCGGACGGCAAGCTCCGCGCCGTCGGCGACTAGCGCCCCCGCGCCAGGAGCATCCGGGCCATCCAACGCGCCCCTGGCGCGAGCAGGCCGTAAAGTTTGCTAGGCTGGCTCAGGTTCTGGGGCTGTAGCGCAGTCCGGTAGCGCACCTCGTTCGCATCGAGGGGGTCAGGGGTTCAAATCCCCTCAGCTCCACCCGGAAGCCGCAGGTCAGCGGCTTGTCAAATGATTTCCGGCGCTTCCTCCCGCAATTCGTGTCCGATTTTGGGAGCAAACTGGGAGCTTGACAGGAGCGGGACCGGGGTGTGCGAGTCCGTGGTGAGCGGGACCGTGGCCAAGGCTGCGCGGTGGACGTGGCGGATGTCCCTGCCCATGCCGTGGGGCCAGCCACCGCTGGTGCACGTCGTCGAACCCCGTCATCTACTCAGCCTCCCGCTGGCGTTCACGCAGAACCAGCTCCTGACGCCTGATGAGTTCGCTAAACGCGCCAAGGCCCGTGGGGTGGACCTTCGTCCTGAACATCTTCAAGAGCTGCACCGCCGCCGGGCAGTCGTCCCTTTGCTGGGTATCGTCCAACGCTCGCCGAAGCCATCAACAGTTGTACCGGTCGCGCCGACCGCCGCCGACGGTTATGGCAACTATCGCTCGCCGATCGCCCTAGTTGTCGCTGCAGCCGCCGAAGGTCTCTCGGTCGATCCAGGGACGACCTCGTACCGCGCCTGGGACGGCGGATTGCCGCTGCCGACTGGCGGACGTGTCCACCGATGCGCCTCCGTCTTCTACAGCCAATATCAGTTGCTGGCCCTACGACCCGCCGAGCAATTGATCCGCACGATGTCAGGAAGCAGGGCCGCGAACGGCAAGGTGACGTTGAGCCCTGACCCGCTAACGACCGACGAGATCCGATCGCTAGACGGCAGCCGACAACTGGCAATTCTCTTGAGCGCACTAGACATGCGCTACCTACCGCGGATTCTCCTGACCGTCCACCAGTGGAACGTATGGGAGAAAGAAGACCCGAGCTTCAAGATTGGTCCCCGCCTAGGGATGCTTTCCGTATGGCTGCGGAATCCCCCGGCGGAGAGTTGCTCTTCACGTGCGGTAAGGGCTGCGGCATTGCCCATCAGACGCTGCCGCCAAGCTGCCGATGCGTGGCTAGGAGCTAGCCGAACGTCTCGGCATACTGCCGTAACAGGCGCAGAATCTTATGACCGCCCCGGCCCTCGAACTACAGGCCATAGGCACGCCACCACACGGTTAACGCCGAAAAACCAATTCAGCCGTAAAAGGCATCATTGCGTGACGATGCATAGGCCACCCTCGGGGCGTGCGGGACTACTCAGGGAAAAGGCTGCTGAAGTCCGAGGCTCATGGGCTGTCAACTTTCCCGGAATCGTGGAACCAAAGTACTGACCAATGATTTAACGCAAGGATGGGATCATGACGGACTGGCACGACTACCAAGAGGAAACTGCTGAATTCTTCCGCAGCATCGGCCTAGAGGCTAGAACAAACGAAGTGGTGAAAGGCGCGCGGACATCGCACGACATCGATGTCGTTGTGCGCTCCAATCATGTCGGCTTTGATCTTCTCTGGCTGGTCGAATGCAAGCATTGGAATGATCGAGTCTCCAAGCTACACGTGCTTGCCTTGCGACAGATCGTTTCCGATACTGGCGCCGATCGCGGCCTCATAATGGCGGAAAATGGATACCAAAGGGGTGCTTTCGAAGCCGCACAATTGACGAACGTACAACTAAGTTCGCTTGCCGAACTCGGCGTGACAGCGGGACATCGACTCGGCATGGCACAACTGCGGCTTATTCAGGAACGTTTGGATAAATGCCGGGCACGGTACTGGAAGCTCAGCAAGATGTGCGAATTGAGCATGGCTTGCGCCCCGACGTTGCCTCCCTCGGGTATTCGGCCAACCAGGTAATGGAGGCAGTCGAAACAGCCTTGGATTCTGCATTCCGAGATAGGTTTCCAATCGTCTCCGACATTAGGATGCGCATGGAGGCTATAATTGCGGGCCATCCAGATATGTACTCAGCTCATACACCACATGAGCTTTCCCAGCGACTTGAACCACTGATTGCGGACCTAGAGGCGCGCCTAGACGCCGCGCATGCTGCGCTCGGGCAAGGTAAGGACCCGCATGGTGCTCCCTCATCCTAGGAGGGTTCAGTCGTGCCCACGTGTCGGGTCTACTGGGTCGTGGAGAAACCGGTCCGGTTCTGGGGCGATCTAGGCGCGAGACCTTAGACATCGCCCATTCCTCACTACCTGTTGATGGCATCTCCTCAAACAGGGCGGCGAGGATCACGCGTGCAACGTAGTCCGCCCCGCGGAGGTCAATGTCACTGGGATGTCCCCGGCGTGAGCCCTGAGCGAGTCCGACTCTGGGAGGGAAGTGGGAGCGACCAGCTACATGCACGTACGGTCAGATGCGGCCAACATGGCCGTAAGTAATTCGCTGACCAGCGCGTACACCGCATGCCAGATCACTTATTCGAACTTTTGCTCTGTTCGCATCGAGGGAGTCGGGGTTCAAATCCCCTCAGCTCCACCACCGAGATACCTTGGACGGCTTACTTGAACCCCTGTCGCCCTCGGATCTAGACCTCTTGTTCCGGTCCTGAACCCGTCAGCCGCCGCGAACCGTGCATCGGGAGATCGCGCTGGTGCGGGGGCAGGTGGCCATGATCTGGGTCTGGACACGCGGAAGCCTGGCTCACGGGTAATGTAGTTACATGACCGAGAATCCCCTGAACTTTGACGGTGACGTCGGAGACCATCAGGTGATCACTCGCGCGGGCCAGGTTGAGGCCGTCGTGGTCCCCTTGGAGGAGTACCGCGCCCTGAAGGCACTGGAACAGCGCGAGGCCGAACTGTACTGGGCCGTGCACGAGGCCAGGTACCCGTCGCGACCCGGCGACGATGCGCCAGAGGGCAGGGCCTACGATTCGATGGACGCACTGGTCGCCGACCTCGACCTGCCGGAGTGAAGTACCTTCGCACCGCGGGGTTTCTGATCGATCTGCGGCGGCTTCCAGCTGAACACCGCAAGCTGTTCGTGGTGGCAGTGCACACTCCTGCGGCCGGCCCTGGACGCAGGCGCGCATACCGGTGCCGTGCCCTGGCCACGAGCCTTGCGCATTCACCGGATCGGCGCGAGCTACTCAATGACCTGGAGCTTCGCCTCACCGGACGGCCGGGCGCTGTTCCGGCTGGCAGAAGTGAACGGGGAGACTGTCGTAGTGTGGCTCCGCGTCGGAAACCACTCCGTCTACGACTCGTGAACGACCATGCCACCGCCCAGGTCCCAGCCTGGGTGAATATGGCCTCTGGGTGCCTTGCTTTCCGTTTCGCTGTCCGTGCTCCATACCCGCGCTGCCCGGCCATCGCGAACTGCGAGGAGCCGCTAGTCTGGTCACGGGGTGTGACCGCCGAGTAGGAACCGGCGCGCCCGATCCGCCTTATTGAAGAATCGCTGTAGGCGTTACGGTCGAGTTGTAGCGCTCAAAGGCCCCGCGGGCCGGCTCTCATATCCGCTACCGGTCGGCGTGCTGGTCTGGCTTTCGAACGACGTGTTCGGCGCGACTGCCCGTTTAGTCGCCGTGCCTGTGGGCGCGCTCCGAATTGGGTGGTCTGCGCGCGGGCTGCCGCGGAAGTTTCTCGAATACCGCGACCTGGGCGCGACCGAGGTTTCGGCTGTCTGCCTGTGGTCGGTCCTAATACAGAGATGGCAGGATACTAGTGACGACCTCATTGAATCGGATCTGCAGGGGTTCGATGGCCTGGTCGTGCTCCTTGGCAGCTTTGAGGTTGCCGGCCCATATGCTGTCGCCCGCCCGGGTCCGTAGTTCGGCGGCCAGAGAGCGCAGTTGGTCATCGAATACGCGGGCTCGCGCAAGTTCTAGGCGCAGTACCGCATCGGACCAGTCGACGGCTGTGGGGGTCTCCCACTGGCGCGCGGGCCAGGAGCCAGTCCGGTTGAACTCGGCAAGGACTCGGTCAAGTTCCTGGTAGGCCGCACGGATCAAGTCTGAGATGGCAGTTTGGAGGGCAAGGATACTGTCCCGCTGGAAGGTGTCGCGCGCGGTTCTGCGGTCACGCTCATACTGCTCGTCCCGCGCTGACCGTTCCCGTCGGGTCATCAGCCTCTCCTAATAGATCGCCAGGACAGACGTCGTGAGGGAACCGAGAAGTACTCCAATGAACCCGAAGACTGCAGCGGCCATTGTCACCTTCCTTGTCTAGGTGTCGGCGTTCCTCTTACCATTGACATCTTGGTCCAGTGCTCGGCGCGAAATCCCTCCGCTCGGCGGTAACCCAGGTTGTTCGTCCGCGATCCCCGTGCGCAGAACCTTGTATTCGGTGCGCTCTACGCGCGGAGCCGACACGGCTGCAACGCCGCTCGTATTCGGCAGGGAGGATGTGGATAAATGCTCCCGCTCCTGCCTCCCCGGTTTTTGGGTGGTTCGGGCGTGAGGTTGGAATCCTGGGATTCCGGTCTGACCTCCCAATCGGCTGACGCCGTTTCGGGCTGTCCTGCGATCGATTTGTCGGCCGCGATCCCAGATTTTCAGGCACCCACCGGCGTGCCGGTCTGATCTGCCAGGCGATGAAGCTGCGCGAGGATCAGCTAGATCTTGGGCCCGTAGTCGTCGGCGAGCCCGATCCGCTTCCAGTCGTCATCATGATCCCGGTGAACCACAATCTCCGGTGCGCTGTGATGTTCAGTCATCTTATGTTATTTCTGATGAATACACTAGACGATACTATCAGCTTCAAGCCGCAGAGGTTCCTTCGCTAATATGCTTGTTGCGCTATGAACTTAATGAGCAGTGGGAGCGGTGCCTGGCGGTGGACTCTTATCTCCGCGGCGTTGTGGCCTCAACTGGTGAGTTCTTCGAGGGCATGTGGCAGGTCGATCGGAGCGCGGGCGAGTACTTCCGCGAGGACATGCTGGGACTTAAACTACGGGAAGGCTTCAAGAGCGCGCTAGAGGCGGTTCCGAGAGTTAGTAGCGTGCTTGACCTGCGATGGGAGACGTGGGAAGTCGGTGGTAACCCGTCAGGTGAGGAGCTGTGCCGAGCAGCTGCGGCCGTGGTCGACGAATTCGCGGACCGCATGCGGGCGGCGTATGACGCGCCGTCCTGACGGTGGCATTAGCGATCCGTTAACGGTGGCCGTCAGACAGGCCGACTTGAAGGAGAACCTTGAAGCGACCGAAGGCTTAACGCCCCTGTGCACCTGGGTAACGTGACAGCGGGACGCGCAAACCACCCAACTTCTCCTGGCAGGGATTCACACAGCAGCACGCCGACTTGCTCGATCGCCTCGATTTTTACGGCAACAACGCATGGACGAGGAACCCCACAAGCCGATGTGGTCATTCCCCAATTGCTTGGCGCCTTCGAGAACGCTGGCCTATCATTAGCGAGTCAAGGACCCAATGGCGTCCATTGGCTGCGAAGCGTCCCGGGCGGACTGATCGACGAGTACCGACAGGGCAGCCTGACCACAGGCGGTTGGCCGTGAAGTCGCAAGTCAAAGGCTATGCCAGAGTGATGGGACTCTAGAGCGTCGCGAAGGAGAACAGACTCGATAACTGATCGGCCTCGTTCCGGATACTCCCACGGGTATCCGGAACGAGGCACCTTCGCCCTTCAAACTGGAAAGAAAAGAGAGGTGACGGGTACGCTTAGCGATCCTCGTCAGGTGATGGTAATCGTGACTGGCACGGTGATGGTGTTGTGCGCCGGCTTGGCGGCGTCGGTCACCTTGATCAGAACTGTGTACCGGCCGGCCTTGGTGGGCTTGCCGGTGACGGCGCCGGTCTTGGCGTTCAGCTTGAGACCGGGTGGTAGCGCGGTCAGCGCGGCGAACGTGTACGGCTTCTTGCCGCCCGCCACGTGGATCGTCGCGCCGTAGGCCTTCCTCACGACCCCGGCCGCGAGCGCCGGATCCGTGACGGTGAGCACCGGACCCCTAACAGAACCGGACAGCTCAAGCAGTGCGCTGAGCGCTGACCTGGGCGCGCACCCGGAGTTCGGCGTGAGCTCTAGATAGTAGGTGCCCGCCCTCGCGACATGCAGCACGGCCACCTGCCCCGGGCTGAGCGCGATAGCCGAGTTCCCCGAGGTCACGACCAACTTGCAGCCAGCGCTGCTCGCGGAGGTGTCATCCATCCGAATGAGAGCCGTGCCTTTGGTGGTGAAGTATGCCCAGTCCTGCGCCCCCTTCGACGCCGCCGAGGCAACGTAGTCGACGCCTCCGGTGAGCGGCCCGGCCGCCGCCTTCTTACTCGGCCCGACCGGCAGCGCGCGCGAGTTCGCCCCCCACTCCGCGGCCGGCTCTGGCTCGATGGTGTAGGTCTGCCCGTCGGGCAGGCCGTTATTGCAGTTGGGGGTGATTTCGAGGTAGTAGCGGCCCTCCGGGTCGCCGGTCTCGATGCCGGGGACACTGAAGCTGTAGGCCTGGTTGGCGCTGAGGTAGGCGTAGTTGATCGAGTCGCTGGTGCCGGTAGCGCCCCACAATTGGACCAGGATGCTGCCGCAGGAGATGGACCCGTCAATGGTGGTGTTCACGACGCGAATGCTCGCCGTTGCCGAATCCCTCTTCTTGTACAGGATGTACCAGCTCTCGGCGGCGCTCAATGAAGCGGTGCCGACCAGCCCGGCGCGCACCGGTGGCCAGGCACCCCCAATGGTGGTTGCCGGGACCGCAGGGGCGGACGGGACGGGCGCCGGATTGGCCCACTGGGCGGCCTGCTCTGGCTCGATGGTGTAGGTCTGCCCGTCGGGCAGGCCGTTATTGCAGTTGGGGGTGATTTCGAGGTAGTAGCGGCCCTCCGGGTCGCCGGTCTCGATGCCGGGGACACTGAAGCTGT